>Ga0316604_10000821_pt1 | contig 32546 bp, 27 predicted proteins | sample OWC_soil_day20_C_FD_207650 | JGI IMG/M metagenome (GOLD analysis project Ga0316604, IMG submission 207650) | Wetland soil microbial communities from Old Woman Creek delta, Ohio, United States - OWC_soil_day20_CT | ecosystem: Environmental > Terrestrial > Soil > Wetlands | place: USA: Ohio... | reverse complement strand
AGATCGTCGCCCTGCCCGCTCCCTCCGATCGCGAGAAAAGCCAGATGTACATCCAGCGCTACATGGCGCACTTTCCCGCTGCCGGCGAAGTCATCATTTTCGACCGCAGCTGGTACAACCGGGCCGGAGTCGAACGGGTCATGGGCTTCTGCAGCGAGGAGCAATGCAGCCGTTACCTGGAACTGTGCCCGTTCATCGAGAAGCAGATCGTAGCCAGCGGCATCATCCTGCTCAAATACTGGCTGGAAGTCGGCGATGCCGAGCAGGAACGCCGTTTCCGGGCGCGCATCGACGATCCGGTGCGGCAATGGAAGCTGTCGCCGATGGATCTCCCGTCACGCGAGCGCTGGTACGACTACTCGCGGGCCCGCGACAAGATGCTGGAAGCGACCGATACCGATTTCGCCCCGTGGAACATCGTCGACTCCAACGACAAGAAACGGGCGCGACTGAATCTGATCAGCCACCTCCTCAAGCAGATTCCCTACGAGCACCTGCCGCGCAAGGCAGTCAAACTGCCCAAGCGGAACATGAAGCATGCCTATGACGATGTGGCGCCCATGGTCAACCGGCGCTGGATTCCGATGAAATACTGAACACCGGGGCCCGGCCGCGGAACGGAGGTAATGCATCATGCTGAAACTGTTTCAATCCATCTTCGGGGGCAATGAACAGCCGGGGCGCTACCCCGAGTCGCTGATCGAGATGGCGATCGAACGTGCCGTCGATGGCACAGACCCGAGGTTGCGGGCGGTCCCGGCTTACCGCAAGCGGCTGCGTGAGCCGGTGATCCACGCCATCGATCATGTCGTTGCACTGGTTGAACTGCTGCCTGCCCCCCTCCTGGCGGCCAGTTCGGAGTTTTCCCGCGATCCCCGGCTGAAAGCGTTGTTCGTCTCGCCGGAACACATGCGCGAGGTCTTCGGCAACGACCCGCAACTCAGCGAGTTTCGCGACACCAATAACGGCCCGGGCGATGGGCTGACGGCGCTATTGTTGGCCGAGCGCAAGGAGAAGCAAACCTTCGGCATGGAGGTGGCCGGTGACACGGTGCGTCGGGATGTGGCGCAAATGGCGGTCAGTTTCACCCATCATCGCCTGATCGACCTGAGTGCCAACGAGGCCGAGACGCGCCGCATGCTCCGCCACCGCGCCTTCGACCACCTGATCAGTATCGCGCTGTCGCAGATTTCCGATGCCAAGAGCGAGCGGGTCGAGCTCAAGCACCGGCACGAACTGCTCAAAGGCAAACTGAAGGTCTTGCAGAAAGGCGGCTGGAGCTTTGACGACAAGGCCGGCGAACACGCCGATCCGGCTACCTTGCAGCGGGAATTCGATGACATCGAGGGGCAACTGGCCGCCTTGAGCATTGATGACACCACACTCAACTGGCAACTCGACACCCTGAGCAAGGTACTGCAGGAAGCCGAACAGCAATTCTGGGCCGAGAACATCGACCTTTATCTGGATCGCATGAATATCCGGCGCCCGGCCGGCGATGCCGATGCCCAGCTGGTCAACTTCAAGGAACTGCATAACGTGCTGGGCCAGAACATGGTCATGCTTTTTGTCTCGATCAGCCCCGACGAGTTGCCGAAGCGCAAGAGCTTCGCCGAAAACGCCGATCGCTGCCTGGCCGAACTCGGCTTGTCAGGGCAACGCTGAAAATCGCATTTTTTACCACGTCGACCGCAAGAAATAACATCAAGGAGACATTGCATGGCCAAGGACAAAAACTATCGCCCCCCCATTCTTGAAGGCAAGAAGGCGCTGATCGTCGGTGTCGCCAACGATAACTCGATCGCCTACGGTTGCGCCCGCGCCTTCCATGAACTGGGCTGCGAGGTGGCGATTACCTACCTGAATGAAAAAGCCAGGCCGCATGTCGAACCGCTGGCCAAAGCCGTCGATGCCAAGATCTTCGTGCCGCTCGATGTCTCCAAACCGGGCGAACTGGAAGCCGTTTTCAAGCGCATCGAGCAGGAATGGGGCGAACTCGACATCGTCGTCCATTCAATCGCTTCGGCCAAGAAGGAAGACATCAAGGGCAAGCTGATCGACTGTTCGGCCGATGGCTTCGCGCTGGCGATGGACATTTCGGTGCACTCCTTCATCCGCATGGCCAAGCTGGCGGCACCACTGATGAAGAAGGGCGGCACCATGTTTGCGATGAGCTACCACGGCGCCCGCAAGGTCGTACCGAACTACAATGTGATGGGTCCGGTCAAGGCGGCGCTCGAGGCCGCCTGCCGCTACCTGGCCTACGAACTGGGCAAGAAGAAGATCCGGGTTCACACCATATCGCCCGGCCCGCTGAAGACCCGCGCCGCATCCGGACTGAAGGACTTCGACCTGCTGCTCAACGAAGCCATCGAACGCGCCCCGGTCGGACAACTGGTAGACATCATGGATGTCGGCTTCGCCTGCGCCTACCTGGCCACCCCTTATGCCCGCCGAATGACCGGCGAGACCTTGTATGTCGATGGCGGCGTCAATATCATGGCATGACAGGCTGCCCAGTAAAGACACGAATCGCTGCGCTCATCCAATGTCCAACAACAAAGCTGGTGCAGTATTGCAAATGCTCACCCAGCCGGTCCGCTGAATAAAGGAGCCATTCTCATGCCCTCAGGCATTACGCGTTTAGTCGCTGCCCTGCTTTCAGGCAGCGTTGCCATTTCTGGCTGTAGCGCTGCACCGCCGGCCGCTCCGCCACCGACGACATCGACAACAAGCGCCGCCTCGGCGCAGAACACCGGCAGCCTGAGTCAGGAACAACTCGAGCAATTGCTCGCCCCGGTTGCCCTTTACCCCGATGCCTTGCTGGCCCAGATCCTGATGGCCTCGACCTATCCGCTGGAAGTCGTCGAAGGGGCGCGCTGGAGCAAGGCCAACCCGGACGTCAAGGACAAGGCACTCGAAGATGCGATGCAGAAGCAGTCCTGGGACCCCAGCGTCAAATCGCTGACCGCCTTTCCGCAAGTGCTGCAGATGATGAACGAGAAGCTCTCCTGGACGCAGCAACTCGGCGATGCCTTCCTGGCCGACCAGCAGCGCGTCATGAGCTCGGTGCAAAAGTTGCGCAAGGCCGCCAATGACCAGGGCAACCTGAAGAGCAGCAAGGAACAGAACGTCGTCGTCGAACAGGGCACCAGCGAAACCATCATCAAGATCGAGCCGGCCGATCCGGCTGTCGTCTATGTACCGACCTACAACCCGAGCGTGGTCTATGGCACCTGGCCTTACCCGGCCTACCCGCCGTATTACTACTACCCACCCGGTTACGTGCCGGGAGCAGCCTTCTGGACGTTTACCGCCGGCGTGATCGTCGGCTCGGCGCTGTGGGGCGGTTGCAACTGGCGCGGCAACAACGTTTACATCAACCACAACAACTACAACAACTTCAACCGGACCAATATCTCCGGCAATACCAACTGGAACCACAACGTCGAGCATCGGCGCGGCGTTTCCTACAAGGACCAGCGCGTCGCGCAGCAGTACAACCGCGGCGCCAATACGCGCGATGCGCAGGCCCGCGAGCAATTCCGCGGCCGAGCCGAAGCCGGCCGCAGCGAGTTGGGACAACCTGGCGGCGGCGAGCGGGCCGCGACAGCGGATCGTGGTCGCGATGCCGGGGCAGGTACGCGCGACACCCAGCGCGGTGGCGCGGGGCGCGACGGCGGCCCCAGTGCCGGCACCTCGGACATTTCACGGGGCGGCCGCGATGGCGGGCCGAGCGCGGGTACGTCAGACATGTCGCGCGGTGGGCGCGATGGCGCAAGCGGCCGGGATGTTTCCGGCAGCCGTCAGGCCAGTAGTTTCGGCGGCGCCGATCATGGCCGGCAAGCCAGCGACTTCGGCAGCCGGGGAGCGTCAAGCCGGCAAAGCAGCGGCTTCAGCGGTGGTGGCGGCAACTTCGGCGGTGGGCGAGCAGGTGGCGGCGGTGGGCGCGGCGGTCGACGGTAGTCGGCGGCGTCTTTTCAAGCTTTCCTCATCCTCACCTCTTTCGCCCTAGGAGTAATCCTCATGTCCTTCTCGAATTCCTTCATCTGCCGGGCCGCGGCCAAGTCCTTGCCGCCCCTCGCCCTGCTGCTGGCCATCGCAGCCACCCCGGTCTCCGCCGCTGCGCTGTACGGCAAAGCCTATCCCTCGCCCGACGCGGCGGCGGCCGATCTTCTTGAAGCCGCCCGCTCGGGCAACAGCAAACGCATTCAAACCGTGTTCGGGGCCAAGGCCAAGCGCCTGGGTTCCGGCGACCCGGTCCGGGCGAAGTACGAGCGGGAGTTGTTCGTCAGTGCCTACAACGAAAAGCATGAACTGCGCATGGAGGGCGATCAGCGGGCGACGCTCGTTCTCGGCAACAACGAGTGGCCTTTCCCCGTGCCGCTGGTCAAGATCGGCAACATCTGGCGCTTCGACCCGGCCGCCGGCATGGACGAGATCGTCAATCGCCGCATTGGCCAAAACGAGCTGTACGCCATCCAGGTCCTGCAGGCCATTGTGGATGCACAGTACGACTATGCCTCGGTCGACCGTGACGGCGACGGGCTGCGCGAATACGCCCAGAAGTTCAGCAGCACGCCCGGCCAGCACGATGGCTTGTACTGGCCGACCCAGGCCGGCGAGGCACCAAGCCCGCTCGGCCCCCTGCTCGCCTTTGCCGAAAGCAGGGGCTACGCGAGAAAGAGTGGAAAGCCAGCCCCCTACTGGGGCTACTACTATCGCATCCTGACCGAACAGGGCGGCGACACGCCGGGCAATAGCTACAACTACCTGGCCGGCGACAAGCTGATCGGCGGTTTTGCGGTGATCGCCTATCCGGCCGACTACGGGGCATCGGGGATCAAGAGCTTCATCGTCAACCACGAAGGCGTGGTTTATGAAAAGGACCTCGGGGCGGATACAGCCAAAACCGCCGCCGCGATCAAGCAGTTCAATCCGAGCGACAACTGGGAAAAGGCGGTAAAACCCGAGTTGACCGCAAGGTAGCTAACCGCTTCGCCAACAATGCGCCAGCCCGCCGGTCGATAACGATCTGCGGGCTGTTTGCTTTGTTTGGCCGCCCGGCTCTAGGTGGCCCTGGCTGCACGGCGCCGCCAGACGACATAGGGCAGCACGGTCAAGGCGCAGACGACGAGATAGGCGAGTATCGTCGCCATGACAGTCGGCGGTGCGCCGTTCAACGAAGCGACGAGCAGCGCCAGGCCAGGATTACGGGCCGCACTGGCCACGGCGGTCGCCGTCCTCGTCGCCGGGTCCGGGCCGCCTAGCAGATGACCCGCCATCAGGGCGAGCAGCGTCATCGTGACAATTCCCAGAATGGCCCGCGGGCCAGCATCAATCACCGTTTGCCAGACGTTGATCAGGGCCAGAACGGTGAGCAGCAGCAACAAGCCGGCTGCGACAGGGGCCAGGCGAGGCAGCAACAACGCTGCCAGGCGGGTGCTCGAGCGGCGTGCCAGGAGGCCGATGCCAAGGGGCAGCAATTGGGCGAAAAAAACCTGGCGGCCGAGGCTCCAGGGATCGATCGAGGCATTGGCGTCGTACAGCAGGTCGAGCACGGCAATCCACAGGGGCATCGAGAGCACGGCGAGCAAGACGACCGCGATTTGCAGGGTGACGGCAAACGAAGCATGTCCGCCAGCACCGATCGAACGGCGCAGCGCGACCGGTGCCCCGGGCGAAATCGACATCAGCACGATACCAATTTCGACTGCCCGGTTCAGTTCAAAATGGCGGATCACGGCCAGCGCCAGCACCGGCACCACAACCAGTACCGCGAACAGCCCTTTCATAATCTGGCCAGGATGCTTTCCGACCCAAGCCAGCTCTTCGGGCACGATACTCAAGCCGGCATGAAACATCACGGCCCACAGCGTCAATACGGCAAGGCTGGAAAATACGACATCCGGAATAGGACCATCAATCGGCATGCTCTGTTGCCCCCTTGATGCCAGCCAATTGGCTAAGCATCTTGAGTATATCGCCATCCAGGCATGGCGCCGCCGGCCAGCGACACCGGGCGAGAGATTAACGGCCTATCGTGCCAGTGCTGCGATCTCCAGCGAGCGTAAGCGCAGGGCCGGATCGAAGATGTCGCAGACCAGCATCAGTTCGTCGGCGCCGCTTGCCTGTTGCAGTTCGGCCAGGCCGGCCGCCACTTTGTCCGGCCCGCCGATCACCGCTGCGCCGAGGAAATCGCGGATTGCCGACTGCTCGTGCGGCTGCAGGCCAGCCAGAAAATCGGCTTGCGGTGGCGGTAGACCGCGGCGGTCACCACGCAGAATACCGAGCACCCGTTGATAGGTGCTGCTCGCCAGGTAGTCGGCCTCGGCATCGTCGGGCGCCGCGATCAACGGCACGCCGATCATCACGTAGGGACGTGCCAGCACCGCCGACGGCTGGAAATTCCGGCGATACAGCTCGACCGCCTGCAACAGCAAGGCCGGCGCGAAGTGCGAGGCAAAGGCATAGGGCAGACCGCGCTCGGCCGCCAGCCGCGCCGAAAACAGGCTGGAACCGAGCAGCCAGATCGGCACCTGCGTACCGGCGCCGGGCGTCGCGACGATGGCCTGTCCGGGCTGCACCGGCCCGAGCAACTGCTGCAGCTCCGCCACCTCGCGCGGGAAATCGGCTTCGCGCTCCAGGCGGTCGCGGCGCAGCGCGCGCATCGTCTGCTGGTCGGTCCCCGGGGCGCGCCCCAGCCCGAGGTCGATGCGCTGCGGATAAAGTTCGGCCAGCGTCCCGAAGGCCTCGGCCACCACCAGCGGCGCGTGATTGGGCAGCATGATGCCGCCCGAGCCGACCCGGATACGACTGGTCGCCCCGGCGATGTGGCCGACCAGCACGGCGGTGGCCGAACTGGCGATGCCCGGCATGTTGTGATGCTCGGCCAGCCAGTAGCGCTCGAACCCCAGAGCTTCAACATGGCGAGCGGTGCGCACGGAAATGGCCAGCGCGTCGGCCACCGTCCCGCCCTCACGCACGGCAACCAGGTCGAGCATGGAAAGTTTGTACGGTGTCGTCATGACGTTACCTGAACCTCTTTTTGAATAATCGCTTTGGCCGGATTTCGCCGACTGGCCGCCCAGCCTAGCAAAGAAAGTAGCGCCAGGCCGCTACCGATCAGCAGAATGCCGGCCACCTCGATGCCTTTGAACTCTTCGCCAAAGGTCAGGCGTGACAACAGGATCGCCACCACCGGCGTGCCGAGTACCGACAAACTGGCCTCCCACGCCGGCACCCGGTCAAGGATGTAGATCCACAGCCACCAGCACATGGCCGTGCTGGCAATCGACATGAAGGCGAGAATGCCGGCATAGGGCAGCGACCATTCGGTCGCCCGTTCCGGAACCACGCAGGCGAGCAAAATGAGCGGACCTGCGCCGAGTATCATCTGCCAGGTGGTCAGGGCGAGCAGATCGACCTGTTGGGTCGAGCGCAAGCGCTTGACCAGAATGGTACCGATGCCCCAGCAAAGCGCTGCCATCAGACCGAGGAATTTGCTGAACAGGCTGGAATGCATGTCCCACGGCTCGATGATCAGCAATAGGCCAGTCAGCGTACAGGCCGCCGCCAGCCACTGCTTGCCCTTGATCCGCTCGCCAAGGATGGGCCAAGCCATCAGCAGCGTCCAGATCGGCATCGTGAAAATCAGCACGGCCGTCTTGCCGGGACCGCCTTCAACCAGCGCCCAGGTCTGGAAGGCCATGAAGCCGGCTACTTGGGTCAAGCCGATGGCCAGCGTCGGCCCCGGCGCCACCAGCTTCAGCGGGCGCCCCATCAGCTTGAGCGCGAGAACCAGGGCCAGCGCTCCGCCAACACAGCGCTCGGCGGCGAAAGCGAAAGGCGGCGCATAGACCAGGCCTTGCTTGGCCAGGACCCAGGTGTAACCCCAGGTCAGCGACAGGACGATCAGGGCAAGCGCTGGTAGCCAGCGGCGATATGAAGACATTGAAAATCCAGGTAAGACAAAAGAAAACCGTGACGGAGCGCTCCGTCACGGCAATTGCATAAGCCGATTAGTCGGCCAGCGTTGGGTAATCCGTATAACCCTCGGCGCCCCCGCCATAGAGCTTGTCAGCCTGCAATTCGTTCAACGGCGCCTCTTCCCGCAAGCGACGCACCAGGTCGGGATTGCTAATGAAGGGCCGACCAAAGGCGATCAGATCGGCCTGGCCATCGTTCAATGCCGCCTGCGCCATGTCGCGGCTATAGCCGTTGTTGAGCATCCAGGCGCCGGAAAACCGCTGGTGCAGTGCTGCATAATCAAAGGCCTTGGCCGCCGCCGGGGCGCGCTCACCACCGGTTTCGCCTTCGATCACATGCAGGTAAGCCAGCTTAAGCGGCGCCAGTTGTTCGACGACGTAGTTGAACAGAGCCTGCGGATCGCTATCGAGCGGCGTGTCGCTGAAGGTGGTCATCGGGCTGAAGCGGACGCCGGTGCGACCGCCGCCGATTTCACCGGCCACCGCCTGCATTACTTCGAGCAGCAGGCGGGCGCGGTTGGCGATGCTGCCGCCGTACGGCCCGCTACGGTCATTGACGCTGTCGCGCAGGAACTGGTCGAGCAGATAGGAATTGGCGGCATGTACCTCGACGCCGTCGAAACCGGCTTCGATGGCAAGGGCTGCGGCACGGCGGTAATCGGCGACCAGGCCGGGCAGTTCGTCGTCACGCAGGGCACGCGGCGCGGAAACCGGAACGAAACCGTCGCGGGTAAAGGTCATCGCCTCGGGACGACGATTGGTCGAGGAGACCGGGGCAGCACCGTCCGGCAACAGGGAACTGTGCGAAATGCGGCCAACGTGCCAGAGCTGGAGCACGATACGCCCGCCTTCGGCATGCACGGCATTGGTCACCTTGCGCCAGGCGGCTACCTGCCCGGTCGTGTAGATGCCCGGGGTATCGAGATAGCCCTGGGCCATCGGGCTGATCTGGCTGGCCTCGGCAATGATCAGGCCGGCGCTCGCCCGCTGCCGGTAATACTCGACGGTCAGCGGACCCGGCTGCAGGCCTTCGACGGCACGGTTGCGAGTCAGCGGCGCCATAACGATGCGGTTGGCGAGCGGGATATCACCGACTTTGATGGGATCGAACAATGAACTCATGGATCTTCTCCTTGTTGGGAATTACATATGCTTTATTAGACCGGTCGTCTAATATCAACGGTAAAAAATTGGCCGCCTGCGACAGCGGCCGGTTCAATGCATGGCAACTCAGTGTGACAAAACCTTTTCCGTAACCTGCATGGCGTTATCGAGCGCCTTGCTGTCGCGGTGCAACTTGCCGAGCAGGCTGGCTCCCAGCCAGAGCTGGTAGAGCATCTGGGCGGTGGCGAGCGGTGCCAGCGCCGGCAGCGAACCGTCCGCCACGCCGGCTTCGATCAATTGGGCGAGGCGGGCAACGATTTGATCGGTGCCATCGCGCAAGGTGATCCGCATCGCGTCCGACAAGTCGGCCACCTCGGCACTCAGCTTGACGACCAGGCACTTCTGCTCGCTGCAGTCGGCACACTGCGAATGACGCCACTGCTGCCAGAAATGCATCAGGCGCTCGCGCCCAGACAGCTCTTCGCTCTGCAGCAAGGCATCGATTTCGGCCAGGTAACAATCGAAATGATCCCTGAGCAGCGCTTGGCCAAACAGTTCCTTGGATTCGAAGTAATGGTAGAACGAGCCTTTCGGCACGCCGGCCGTTTTCAGGATTTCGTTGAGGCCGACACTCGAAAAGCCCTTGCCGGCAATAATTCGCTTGCCGGTATCGATAACGTGCTGTCGGGTGTTGTCGTGACGAATGTTCATGCAGGCAAGATTGCCACAAATTAGACCGGTCGTCTAGTCCTCAATTTTTAATTGTCGGAAATGGCTGGCCAGTCGCTTCCGGCCGCGAAACGCTGGCCGGCAACTACGCGGCAGTAGGCGCTGCGGCGGGGCCGACGAAGGCCTCGATGTCGATTTCGTCGATCTGCTCCGGGCGCATGAAGCGCTCGGCGTATTCCCGGTAAACCCCGGCACGCAGAAAGATGTCGAACAGCTCGGCATCGATGTGTTGCGCCTTTTTCATCGTCGCCATGATCTGGATCGCCTCCGACAGCTTCTTGCCTTTCTTGTACGGACGATCGATTGCGGTCAACGCCTCGAAAATGTCGGAAATCGCCATCATCCGGGCGACCGGACTCATCTCCTCGCGACGCAGGCGTTTCGGGTAGCCGGTGCCGTCCATCTTCTCGTGGTGGCCGCCGGCGATCTCGGGCACCTGGCGCAGATGCTTGGGAAACGGCAACTGGGTCAGCATGATGATGGTCTGGATGATGTGCTCGTTGATCTTGTAGCGTTCTTCGTCCGACAAGGTGCCGCGCGCCACGCCGAGGTTGTGCAGTTCGCCCCGGTTGTAGAGCAGTTCGGGCGGCGGCATGCGGAAGCCCCAGCGATTGTCGTCCGGCATCTGGTCGCGTACCCCGCGTTCGAAACGATGTTCCGGCTTGTCGGCCAGCAAAGGCTCGTCGACCGGCAGAGCGGGCGCCGGTATGCGTTCCTTGCGCGCCTTTTCCTCATGCGAGATGCCGATCCGGTCATCGAGCGTCCGCCGCCAGGTCCGGCCGGCGATGGCCTTGAGCCGTTCGATTTTTTCAGCCGCCATGAATTCGCCGCCTTCGTTGCAGGTCGCGACAAAGGCAAAATCGGCATCAAGGGCTGCGAGCTGTTCGGCCAAGCGGTCCCGCGCCAACGCTGCCGGCTCGCCACCGGCAACCGCCTGCAGGCAGGCGATTTCGGCATCGCGCTTGAGCACCTCGAAACGCATCCGGACTTCGTGGATGCGGTCGTACAGCGATTCGAGCTTGGTCGCCTTGTCGACGACATATTCGGGCGTCGTGACTTTGCCGCAGTCGTGCAGCCAGGCCGCGACATGCACTGCCTCCCAGCCCTCCTCGTCGAGTTGAAAGTCCTTGTAGGGGCCGCTCGATTCGGCACAGGCCGCTTTCGCCAGCATCTTGGTCAGTTCCGGGACACGGGCGCAATGGCCGCCGGTGTAAGGACTTTTGGCATCGATCGCACCGGCGATCATCTGGATAAAAGACTCGAAGAGCACCTTCTGGGCATGGATCAGCTCCTTGCTCTCGATGGACACCGCCGAAGAGCCTGACAGTGCCTCAATGAAGCGCAGCCGTGCCTGGTCGGTTTCACTCAGCCGGAACAGCACCATGGCCCCCACCAGATTGTGCTGACGATTGAGCAGCGGCACGGCGATGGCATGGCTTTTACCAGGCAGGCAGCTTGAATCGACGACACCCAGCGCCTTGAGGTCGGCCTCGCTGAGTCGGCCGGCCCGAGCGCGGCCGGAGGCGATGGCCGAGCTCAGCAACGGCCCGGCCAGGGCCGGGTCGAGCCCGGTGCTTTCCGCCATCAGCGGCCCGCCATCCGCTTTCATTGCGGCGGCCTGGACCAGCATGTCGTTCTCGGCCAGGTAGAGGATGCCGGCTTCGGCTTCACCGGCCGAAATGGTTTCCCGCAACAAGCTGGGCAGCAAGCGGCTGAAATTGTTCTCGCTGGCGACCGCCATGCTGATGTCGAGGAAACGCCGGATCGTCCGCTTCATGACGCCCATCGTCACCGCCAGTTCATTGACCTCAAGCACCATCGAGTCGACCGCGATCGGGTGCGAGAACTCGAAGCGACGGATTGACTCGGCCTCGCCGACCAATTGCTGCAGTTCCCTGGAAATGCGCCGCGCCAGTGCCAGCGTTGCCGGAATGGCCAGTGCAATCACCAGCAGCATGGCAACAACGAGGTGTCGCATCAGCTTGTGGGCCGGCGCCATCAACTCCTGATCGGGAATGGCCGCCACCAGAAAAAGCGGATTGGTGCCTTCGAGCTTGAACGATCGAATCGAGGTATGCCAACGCTCACCGTCAAGCGTCAGCACGGCATTTTGTGCTGCCTGTTCATCCGACTTGAAACTGGCTGCCGTGAACTGGGCCAGCACCGGCACGCCCAAATCCCTGATATTCGGCAGATGCAAAGGTTCCGGCGCCTGCCCGGCCGGCGGCAAGGCCTTGCTGAAGTCGTCGGCGGCGATGACCTGCCCTGCCGCATTGCTCAACACGAGATGCGTGCCGGGCGTTACTTTCTGCGCGGCGAGCAGTTGATTCAGTGTATCCAGGCCGATATCGGCCCCGACCACGGCCCCACCCTTGCTGGCACGGCTGGCGATGGTGGTGCCCGGCTTGCCGGAGGTAAAGAACAGGTAGGGCGGCGTCTTGATCTGGCCGTTGGAACGCATGGCGGCGGTATACCAGTCGCGGTTGCGCGGATCGAACTTTGCCGCATATTCGGGACGCACATCGCTGCGCAGCGTCACCAGGGCTGCATCCAAATAGATGAAGCGCCCCGTGCTCCCGCCTTCGGCGTGCTCGATACTCTGCACGATGTAGGCGGTTCCCTCGGGCGCCGCAAAATATTTCAGCTCGGCCGCCTCGCTGACCCGTCGGAACAAGAAGAAATCACCGCTTTCGTAGCCGACATACAGCGAAGTCAGCGCACTTGAGCTATTCAGCAATTCGCGCATGAAATCGAGCTGGCTTAGTCGCCCCTCGAACGTACGCTGCTGCGTGATGTCATTGAGACCGAGCAGCCGGGTCGCGACCTCGGCCGGCGCCAGCAGGCCGGTAAAATTGCCGAGCACCTCGCGCTGGATGCGGGTACTCAGCTCCGCCGCGGTCGATTCAAGAATATCCTGGCTGATCTTGTAGCCAATGCCGCCGATCACCCCGCCGACCAGCAGGGTCAGGATCAGGAACAAGGTTGAGATATGAACCTGAAGCGGGAAACGGCGTTTCATGGCAGCCTCGACGAGCGAAGATATGCGGCCATGATACGCACACTACGGCCGCCAGGTCGATGGCGGACGGCTTATCGCAAACGGCTGAAGCAGTTTTTTGAAAATTGCCCTTTTTTAATGGTCGACCGCAGCATCCTCGTCCGGCAGCGGCGGTTGCGGCCGACTAATGACATAAAGCACCACGGTGCAGGCGCCGAGAAAACCAACCGCAGCCAGGGCGCTCGGCACCCAGGTATCGGCCAGCCCGCGCTCCATCCACAACCAGACAAACAGACCGAAAGCCGGCAGGGCCAGCAAGGCACAAAAAACGGCAGTGGCCAGGGCCACTTTTTGTCCGATATGACGTTTCAGATCACTCACTCTACTTCCTCCACCATAAGCCATATTGAGCGATTGTCACGAGCATCGCTGGTTGAAAGACTGAGCGCTCCACTCTGATTACCACTGGCCTGGCGGCCGCTGCCGCCCAGCTCTATCCATTCACCGAGGCGCCCGGAAACCGTCGTCGACAAGCGCTGGCTGTTGATACTGCCATAGCCGCCCTGACTGGCCGCCTGCTGGCTGATATCGAGCGTTACCCGCTCGCCGTTGAGGCGAGGTACGGCATAGAAGCCGCGTCCGACATCCTGATAAACCACCGTTTCATTGACCACTGCCCCACCCGGCCCGATCACCACCTGGCGCATCGGAATCGGCAAGGAACGGCCAACCTGGATAAAGGCCTGGCCGCCCTCGACCGTCTGCACCATTTGCCCGGCGCTTTCGCCGCGCACGCTCTTGGTGTCCCAAACCCGGGCCTCGACATTGCTGCGCCGCGTGCTGCCGAGCACGACCTGGCCACTGGCCTCGCCGCCACGGGCGCTGTCCTCGGCCTGCCGGTTCTGGCTGACGCGAATGATCAAACGCCGCGTCGGCGTATCGATCGCCGCCAGCGCCTTCTTGATGTCCGCCCGGTTGCGGGGCGAGGCGCGCAGGAATAGCTGGTTGTTCATGCCGGTCAAGGTGCCACCCGGCTCGACCAGCGGCAGCAGCACGGGCAGGACTTGCTCGACGCTCTTGCTCTTCAGTTCAATGACTTCCAGTTGCTGCGCCCAGACCGGCGCGGCAAACCACAGGCTCAGTAACAACAGGATTCTTGGCATGGCAGGGCCTCCGTCAGAAATGCCGGGCTAGTTCTGGCACAGGGCGATGCGGTGGCAGTGCGCCAGATCCGCCGCCACCGCCGCCACGACGGCCGCATCGGCCCGGCCGCTGGCCGCTCGCTCGTGCAGGATCGTCATGATCTGCGCCGGCAACATCGGCTTGCGATAGGGCCGCTCCTGGGCCAGCGCCTGAAAAATGTCGGCGACGTTGATGATACGCGCCGCCAGCGGCAAGGCGTCGCCACCGAGATGAAAAGGGTAACCGTGCCCGTCCGGTGTTTCATGGTGATAGGCAGCCCAACGCGCAATTTCATCGATGGCATGCAACGGCTTCAAAACTTGCAGGGTGCCGTAGCTATGCCCCTTCATGATGTCGAACTGGTGTGGCGTCAGCGGGTCGTGGCCCTCGATGATCTCGTCGGGTATCTGCAGCTTGCCGATGTCGTGCAACAAACCGGCAACCTCGATTTTTTCGCAGGTGACTGCATCCAGGCCCAGGCGTTCGGCCAGGTAGCGCGACAGCCGGGCAACGCCACGTGAATGCTGCTCGGTATAGGGCGACTTGGCGTCGATGATGCGGGCAAAAATATCGGCGCAGCGCTTGAAGTCAAGCCAGCCGACCATCTGCAAATCGCCATGGGACTCCATGTCCGTATGGTATTGATGCACGCACTCCGGCTGCAGCGCCAGCCAGAATGCCTCGCCCTCGGAGATCGCCATGAAGGCATCGATCAGCTCGGGTGCGAACATCCGGCCACGCTCCCTGGCCAGACGCAGGCGAATTTCCTCGACATGCGCCAACAGGGTCTGCTCGGCATGAAATGGCGCTGCCAGCACGTCGATGCGATCGGCGAGATAGATCAGGTTGGCAAAGCGCGCCGTATTGTCCGGCAGGCTTTGTTGCAGCAACCACTCCCAACGGCTGTGATGGAAACGGACAATGCCTGCCAGATGCGCCAGCGGCGGAAAGTCCACCAGCAAGTCGTAACCACGGACGCAGTGCGCATCCGCCCCGGCCCACTCGAGATCGGCAACCAGCCGGCGATGGACGCGGGTCGATGAAACCCCGCAGTCATGCAGCAGGCCGGCATCGTAGAGCTGCAGTTGCTCCGCTTCGGGCCAGCCCATGTGACAGGCCAACTCGCGCGCCAGCATGGCGACGCGGCGCCCATGCAGCACATCGTCGACACCGACCAGGTCGACGGCATGGGCGATAGTCATCACCAACAGCCTCAGGTCGATGGCCAGGTCTTCCGGAAGCGTGGCGGTGAGCAACGGTCAGCTCGCGTTATGCGGCAGGGCCAGATATTCCTGGGAATGCATTTCGGTCATCCGGCTGACCGTACGGGCAAACTCGGAGGCCTGCGTCCCCTCGGTGTACAGTTCCTCCGGGGCACAATCGGCAGTCGCGATCAGCTTGACCTTGTGGTCGTAGAAAACATCGACCAGCCAGGTGAAACGACGCGCTTCCGAGGCCTGGTGCTGAGTCATCTTCGGAATATGGGAGAGCAGCACCGTGTGATAGGCGCGGGCAATTTCCAGATAATCGTTCTGCGAACGCGGTCCACCGCAGAGCGTACGGAAATCGAACCAGATCACTCCATGACCGCGCCGAACGGTATCGACCTGGCGCCCGAGGATCTCGACATGGCCGCCCTTCTTGCCCTCCTCGCCGGCCACCATCCGGAAGTAGTCGAGCATCTTCTTCTCGGCATTGGCATCGGCTGGGTAATGATAGATCTCGACTTGCTCCAGGGCGCGCAACCGGTAGTCGATACCGGCTTCCACTTCAAAGACCTTGAGGTGCTTCTGCAGCAGCGCAATGGTCGGCAGAAAGCTCTCGCGGTGCAGGCCGTCCGGGTAGAGTTTTTCCGGCGGGTAGTTTGAGGTCATCACCAGAATGACCCCCTTGGCAAACAGCCCGTCCATCAGGCGCCCGAGAATCATCGCATCGGCGATGTCGGAAACGTGGAACTCGTCGAAACAGAGCAGCCGCACATCGCGGGCGATCTGCTCGGCCACCTTCAGCACCGGGTCGGTCTCGCCCTTGAACTGCTCGAGATCGCGATGGATTTGCTGCATGAAGGCGTGAAAATGGATGCGCCGCTTGCGCCGGTAAGGCACCGAGTCGTAGAAACAGTCCATCAGGAAACTCTTGCCGCGGCCGACCCCGCCCCAGAAATACACGCCTTGTGGCGGCGTCGGCGGTGCGAGCAGACGCTTCAGCGTACTGCCCCGCTTGACCTTGAAGGCAAGCAGGTTCGAATAGAGCGACTGCAGCGCACTGGCGGCAGCCATCTGGGCGGCATCGGCAACATAGCCCCGCGTCGCGAGCAGGGCCTCGTAGGCATCCATCATGCCATGGGCGGAAACGTTCAGTTTTTTGTGCGGCATGACCAGATTTTAACAGGCCAGGCCGGCCCGCGCAGCGAAAGCAGGACTCGGCGGGAACTAACGGCGGCTGGCCAGCCAGCCCGACAACTCATCTTCCTGCATCGCCTTGGCGTAATACCAGCCCTGCGCCTCGTTGCAGCCGAGATCGATCAGCGTCTGCAGTTGTGCCGCATCCTCGACCCCTTCGGCCAGCACGCGCATGCCGAGGCGTTTGCCAAGCTGGATCACCATTTCGGCAATACGAGCCCCCGACTGGTCCGAATCGAGCGCGGAAACGAAAGCCCGATCAATTTTCAGGCAATCGGCCGGCAGGCGATCCAGATAGCTAAGCGAGGAAAAGCCAGTACCAAAATCGTCGATGGCGACCGAAACTCCCTGTTTCTTCAAGCCCTGCAGACGCTCATGCACCTGCGCCCAGCCGTACATCGCCACCGACTCGGTAATTTCCAGTTCAAGCATGGCCGGATCAACCTGCATATCGGCCAGGGCGGCCTCGACCAGGCTGATGAAGCCTGGCTGGCGAAACTGGATGGCCGATACGTTCACCGCCATCCGCAAGTTAAAGCCGGCCGCGGCCAACTTGCGCTGGGCGCCCAGTGCGGTGCGCAGCACCCAGGCGCCCAGACCGACGATCAGCCCGGACTGTTCGGCAACCGGAATGAACTGGTCGGGCGAGATGAATTGTCCCGCCTCATTCCGCCAGCGCAACAAGGCCTCGACACCGACCACACGGCCGCTAAGCAGATCGATCTGCGGCTGATAGGCGATGAACAGCCGCCGACTGTCGAAAGCGCTCCGCAGGTCCTGCAACAATCTGACCCGCTCGCGGGTCTGCACGGCAACCTCGGCCGTGTAATAGGCATCGTTGCCGGTACCGTCCACCTTGGCCCGCTTCAGCGCAATGGCGGCATTGCGCAACAGATCTGCGCCGCTGACTGGAGCCTCGCCCTCACGCACGAAACCGAGCGAAAACGATACGGACTGGAAGCCGGCTTCACTTTGAAAGGGATCGAACAGGATCTCCCGCAAGACAGCCGGATTGACGATGTCTTCGCGGCCATAGACCCCGAATACGTCACCGCCGACGCGCGCCACATGAACGTCGGATGGCAGGCTGCTACGCAGACGCTGGGCAATGGACTGCAACAACAAGTCGCCGAAACGGTAACCGAAGACATCGATGGTTTCCGAAAACTGGTCAATGTCGATCAAAGCGAGCAGTTTGCTCCGGGCTCCAGGCAGATGCACTTGACGATCGATCGCTTCGATCTGGGCGGCCCGATTCGGCAGTTCGGTCAAATGGTCGACATAGGCCGTATTGCGCAAACGCTCGACCAGGCCAACGTTGTCGCCGCAGATGGCGATGTTGGCGCAGAACACTTCGAGGAGATGGCGATCGATTTCATGGATTGCTGCGGTCGACTCGATATAGGCGGCAAAACTGCGGCCAAGACTGCCCTGAAAAAACAGCGCCAGACTACGTTCGCCCAACTGGTTACGGCGCTCCTGCAGGCAATGCGTCAACATCTGGCTGACCGGCGACTCGCCCAGATCAGCAAGCGAATGACTGACCAGACCCTGGTAGCGGCCAGCAGCCGCCAGTACGATGCAGTGATCCTGCCCCGGGCCGGAACAGGCGCACATCATGCCTTCCGGCGGCACACCGAGCAGCGCGGCAATCTGCGTGATTACCCCGGCGGCAAAGGCCTGCAAACCTTGCTCGGCAATGAAACGATTGGCACCATCGATAATCAGCTCCAGGCCGCGCCGACTGGCATCGAGCCGTTGAATCTGGTCATAGGAGCGAATCGCCGCCGTCACCGTCGTATACAGCTTGTTGCGGGTCAGCTCGGACTTGGTCTTGTAGTCATTGATGTCGTAGCTGCTGATCGCATCGAGCTCCGGGGCATACCCCGGTTGCCCGGTCCGCAGAATGATACGGACATTGGCCAGTGCAAGCTCATGGCGAATTCGCCCAACGGCCCGCAAGCCGGCATCCTCCGACTCCATCACGACATCCAGCAGTACCACGGCGATATCGCGCTCCCTACGCAGACTGTCAATCGCGGCATCGCTGCTGTACGCATGTAGGAATTTGAGGCGACGACCGAGAACCCGTACATCCTTCAGGGCAAACTCGGTTGCCTGATGCACATCCTCGTCGTCATCGACAACCAGGATCGACCAAAAATCTTCCTGATCATTACCCAGACCAATCGGCTCGTCCTCGACGAAGGCAATGCAATCATCATCGATATTCGACATCCCCTGCTCCCCTCTCTTAGTTTTTTCGACCATCCCCCTTGCTGGAGTATGAATATAAAGCGGCCAAAAAAAAAGAGCCCATTTCGGGCTCTTTTTGACACCAGGGCAGATCAACTGCCGGCGATGTGAATTTAGAAATGCAAGGGGCGCTTGTCGCAGGCCAGAGCCGCTTCGTGCACCGCTTCCGACAGCGTCGGGTGAGCGTGGCAGATGCGGGCGAGGTCTTCGGAAGCACCGCCGAACTCCATCGCCACAACGGCTTCGGAAATCAGTTCGGAAGCATTGGCACCGATGATGTGCACACCGAGAATGCGGTCGGTCTGCGCGCAGGCCAGCATCTTGACGAAGCCGGACGGATCGCCCATGCCGAGCGCCCGGCCGTTAGCCAGGAACGGAATCTTGCCGGCCTTGTAGGCAACGCCTTCGGCCTTGAGTTGCTGTTCGGTCTTGCCGACCCACGCGATTTCCGGGCTGGTGTAGATGACGAACGGGATGGTATCGAAGTTGCAATGACCGGCCTGGCCAGCCATCAGCTCGGCGACCATGACCGCTTCTTCCATCGCCTTGTGCGCCAGCATCGGGCCACGCACGACATCACCGACAGCCCAGACGCCCGGCAGGTTGGTCTGGCAATGGCCATCAACCTCGACCATGCCGCGGTCGGTCAGCTTGAGGCCAACCGCTTCAGCGTTCAGGCCGTCGGTATTCGGCACGCGACCAATCGAAACGATCAGACGATCGGCTTCGAGCTTCTCGGCCTTGCCATCCTTGGTTTCGTAAGCGATCGAAACCCCCTTCTTGCTGGTCTTGATCTCACCGATCTTGACGCCGCAATGAATGTCCAGCCCCTGCTTGGTAAACAGCTTGAGCGCTTCCTTGGCGACGTCCTGATCGGCAACGCCGAGGAATTCCGGCATGGCTTCGAGAACGGTCACTTCGGCACCAACACGACGCCAGACCGAACCCATTTCCAGACCGATGACACCGGCACCGATGATGGCCAGCTTCTTCGGCACGGATTCCTGGTTCAGGGCGCCTTCATTGTCCATGACGATCTTCTGGTCGACCGCCACGCCCGGCAGATGACGGGCCTTGGAACCGGTGGCGATGATGACCTGCTTGGCCAGCACTTCCTCGGCGCCAACCTTGACCTTCCACAGGTCGCCTTCCTTGCCAACGAAGGAACCGTGGCCGTTGAGCAGGGTCACCTTGTTCTTCTTGAACAGACCCTTGATGCCGGAAGTCAATTGGGTAACGACGGTATCCTTGCGGCCCTTCATCACCGGCACGTCGATCGTCGCTTTGCCGACCTTGATGCCCTGGGCTTCGAAGCTGTGGTTGGCTTCCTCGAACAGGTGCGAGGTGTGCAGCAGGGCCTTGGACGGAATGCAGCCGACGTTCAGGCAGGTGCCGCCGAGGCGCGGTTCGCCCTTCGGGTCGGCGTAGGGATTCGATTCGCAGCAGGCAGCGGAAAAACCGAGCTGGGCAGCGCGGATCGCTGCAACATAGCCGCCGGGGCCGCCACCGATAACGAGCACGTCAAATTGCTTGGACATGTGTAAACCTTTCAGATTTCAGATGTGCAAAAGCGCCAGCGCCCTGCACGGGACACTGGCGCCAGGCAACGTCGATTAGACGCCGAGCAGCAGGCGGGAAGGATCTTCCAGCGCTTCCTTCATGGTCACCAGACCGAGGACGGCTTCGCGGCCGTCGATGATGCGGTGGTCGTAGGACATGGCCAGATAGTTCATCGGACGCACGACGACCTGACCGTTTTCAACCATGGCACGATCCTTCGTGGCATGAATGCCGAGGATCGCGGACTGCGGCGGGTTGATGATCGGGGTGGACATCATCGAACCGAAGATGCCGCCGTTGGAGATGGAGAAGGTGCCACCGGTCAGTTCTTCGATGGTCAGCTTGCCGTCCTTGGCCTTGGCGCCGAATTCGGCAATCTTCTTTTCGATTTCGGCAATGCTCAGCTGATCCGCATTACGGATGATCGGCACAACCAGACCACGCGGCGAACCAACGGCGATACCGATGTCGATGTAGCCGTGATAAACGATGTCGTTGCCATCAACCGAAGCGTTGAGAACCGGGAACTTCTGCAGGGCGGCACAGGCAGCCTTGACGAAGAAGCCCATGAAGCCGAGACGGACGCCGTGCGCCTTTTCGAACTTCTCACCGTACTGCTTGCGCAGTGCCATCATCGGGCCCATGTTCACTTCGTTGAACGTGGTCAGAATGGCGTTGGTTTGCTGCGACTGCAGCAGACGCTCGGCGATACGGGCACGCAGACGGGTCATCGGCACGCGCTGTTCGGTACGGTCGCCCAGAGCGACAGCAACCGGCGGCGTCGGCAGCGCAGCCTTGGCGGCAGCCGGGGCAGCGATCGGGCCGGCCTTTGGTGCAGCAGCGACTGCATCTTCCTTAGTGACGCGACCACCGCGGCCCGAACCAGCGACGTCAGCAGCAGCGATGCCCTTTTCGTCAAGAATCTTGCGGGCGGACGGGCTGGCCGTACCGGCAGGGGCGGCAGCGGCCGGTGCCGGAGCGGCAGCCGGAGCAGCAGCCTTCGGCGCTTCTACCGCCGGCGCAACGGCGCCGGCGGTAGCAGCGGTGTCGATGCGGGCGATCAGTTCGCCGGAGACAACGGTTTCACCGTCGCCCTTGACGATCTCGACCAGGACGCCGGCACCCGGTGACGGGACTTCGAGAACCACCTTGTCGGTTTCGATATCGATCAGAATTTCGTCGCGGGCAACAGCCTCGCCGATCTTCTTTTTCCAGGATGCCAGCGTGCCTTCGGCAACGGACTCGGAAAGCTGGGGAACTTGGACTTCAATAATGCTCATAATGACTCCACTCTGCTTTAGTTATTAGTACTCGATCTTGCCCAGTGCGGACTCGATAAGTGCCTTTTGTTGCTCGTTGTGCTTGGCCAGGTAACCAACTGCCGGCGAAGAGGAGGCCGGGCGGGAAACCAGCAGCAACTTCTGCTTGGCGCCCAGTCCGCTGTCCAGGTGATGACGCGAGGCGAACCAGTACCAGGCACCCTGATTGCGCGGCTCTTCCTGACACCAGACGACTTCGGTGGCTTTCGGGTACTTGGCCAGTTCCTTCTCGAGCGAATCTTTCGGGAACGGGTAAAGCTGTTCGATACGAACGATGGCGATATCAGTGATCTTCTTCTCGCGACGGGCGGCCAGCAGATCGTAGTAGACCTTGCCGGAACAGAGAATCACCCGCTTGACCTTCTTCGCATCGATCGTGTCGATTTCACCGATCACGCGCTGGAACTCGCCATTCGCCAGATCTTCCAGCGACGAGGCGGCATCCTTGTGGCGAAGCAGCGACTTCGGCGTCATCACCACCAGCGGCTTGCGCTGCATGCGAACGGCCTGACGGCGCAGCATGTGGAAGACCTGGGCGGCGTTGGACGGCACGCAGACTTCCATGTTCATTTCGGCACAAGCCTGCATGTAGCGTTCGAGGCGAGCCGACGAGTGTTCCGGACCCTGGCCTTCGTAACCGTGCGGCAGCAGCATGACCAGACCACAAGCACGCCCCCACTTGGCTTCACCGGAGGCGATGAACTGGTCGATAACGACCTGCGCACCGTTGGCGAAGTCGCCAAACTGACCTTCCCAGACGACCAACTCGTATGGGTTGGCAGTGGCGTAGCCGTAGTCGAAAGCAAGCACGGCTTCTTCCGAAAGAACGGAGTCATAGCACTGGAAGCCGGCCTGCTTTTCCTGAAGGTTCTTCAGGGTGTAGTAGGTACCTTCGTCCCAGCTATTGCGGTTCTGGTCGTGGAAGGCGGCATGGCGGTGGAAGAAGGTACCGCGACCAACGTCTTCACCGGAGATGCGAACGCCATAGCCAGAGACGAGCAAGGAGGCATAGGCCAGATTCTCGGCCATCCCCCAGTCGACGGGCAGCTTGCCCTCGCCCATGGCGGCGCGGTCTTCGACGATTTTCTTGACGCGGGAGTGCAGCGTGAAGCTGTCCGGCAGCGCGGTCAGGCGTTCGGCCAGGCGCTTCAATTCCTTCATCGGCACCGAGGTATCGCAGGTTTCGATGTAGTTCTTGGTCAGGAACGGCGTCCAGTCGATCATGTTCGGATGCTTGTAGCCAGCCAGCACCGGGTTGTAGAGCAGTTCGCCCTTGTCGAGGTGTTCGCGATACTGGGCAATCATCTGATCCGGACCGTCGGCAGCGAGGACGCCTTCGGCAATCAGCTTGTCGCCGTAGAGCTTGCGGGTACCCGGATGCTTGCTGATGATCTTGTACATCAGCGGCTGGGTGACCATCGGCTCGTCCTGCTCGTTGTGACCGAGCTTGCGGAAGCAGATGATGTCGATGACGACATCCTTCTTGAATTGCTGACGGAACTCCACGGCAATCTGGGTGACCAGTGCGACAGCTTCCGGATCGTCGCCATTGACGTGGAAGATCGGCGCATCGGCCATCTTGAAGATGTCGGTGCAGTAGTGGCCGGAACGGTAATCACGCGGATCGCTGGTCGTAAAACCAATCTGGTTGTTGACAACGATATGCAGCGTGCCGCCCGTGCCGTAGCCGCGGGTCTGCGCAAAGTTGAGCATTTCCTGGTTGACGCCCTGACCGGCCACCGCGGAGTCGCCATGGATCAGAACCGGCAGGATCTTGCCCTTGCTGCCTTCGCCACGACGGACCTGACGAGCGTACACCGAACCTTCGACGACCGGGTTAACGATTTCAAGGTGCGACGGGTTGAAGGCCAGCGTCAAATGGCACGGCCCTTGGGCAGTCGACACATCGGACGAGAAGCCCATGTGGTACTTGACGTCGCCGGCCGACAGATCGACCTTTTTCTTGCCTTCGAATTCGGCGAAGAGCATGGACGGTGCCTTGCCCAGCGTGTTGACGAGAACATTCAGACGGCCACGGTGAGCCATGCCGATGACGATTTCGTCGATACCGACCGTGCCGCCAGTGCGGATGGTTTCATCCATGGCGACGATCAGCGACTCGCCGCCTTCGAGCGAGAAGCGCTTCTGGCCGACGTATTTGGTGTGCAGGTAGCGTTCGAGCGTTTCGGCTGCGGTCAACCGCTCCAGAATGCGCTTTTTCTGGTCAGCCGAGTAGTTCGGACGCGAACGGATATTTTCGAGGCGCTCTTGCAGCCAGCGCTTCTCGGTGTACTCCGTCATGTACATGTATTCGACACCGATCGTGCCGCAGTAAGTCTGCTTCAGGGTTTCCAGAATATCGCCGAACTTGGCATTGTCCGGCAGGCCCTTCAGGGAACCGACATTGAAGGTCTGGTTGAGATCGGCATCGGAAAAGCCATAGAAGGACGGCTCCAGCTCTTCAATTTTCGGGCGAGCCAGACGCTTCAGCGGATCCAGATCAGCCCAGCGGGTTCCCATCGAGCGGTAGGCGGTAACCAGCTGACCGACAGCTGATTGCTTCTTGTTATCACCACCGGTCGGCGCCGCAGGTTTGAAACCACCATCCTTGCCGAGCTCGGCAAAGGCCGCAATGACGGGAGCATGCGCGACGTCACGTGCAACAAAGCCCGGCATCTGTGCCAGGCGGTCAAAGTAATCGCGCCACTCGGCCGGAACCGAGGTCGGATCATCGAGATAGTTTTCGTACAGCTCTTCTACAAACGGCGCATTGCCGCCGAAAAACATTGTGCTGTCGAACAGGTTATTCATCGTAGTCATAGGCGTCCCCTTGAGGGTATTGTCTTTCTCTGTAGCTGCGGGCTGCAAAGCGATCAGGCTTTGCGGGTAAAAAAAGGGCGGCCATACGGCCGCCTTTTTCTATTTTAGCCGCGTTGGGCAAGCGGTACAACGTCGCGCTTGGCGGCGCCAATGTACAACTGACGCGGACGACCGATCTTGTATTCCGGATCGGTAATCATTTCTTCCCACTGCGTCATCCAGCCAACCGTACGGGCCAGCGCGAAGATACAGGTGAACATTTCGGTCGGAATGCCAATGGCCTTCTGAACGATGCCGGAGTAGAAGTCCACGTTCGGGTAGAGCTTCTTCTCGACGAAGTACGGATCTTCCAGAGCGATACGCTCCAGTTCCATAGCCAGCTTGAACAGGCGGTCATTTTGCAGGCCAAGCTCGGTCAGCACTTCGTTGCAAACCTTGCGCATCAGCGTGGCACGCGGGTCGAAGTTCTTGTAGACGCGGTGACCGAAGCCCATCAGCTTGAAGGAATCGTTCTTGTCCTTGGCGCGGGCGATGAATTCCGGAACGCGCGAAACGTCGCCGATTTCTTCCAGCATCTGCAGGCAGGCCTCGTTGGCACCACCGTGCGCCGGGCCCCACAGACAGGCGATACCGGCAGCGATACAGGCAAACGGATTGGCACCGGAAGAGCCGGCCAGACGCACCGTCGAGGTCGAGGCATTCTGCTCGTGATCGGCATGCAGCGTGAAGATGGTATCGAGCGCACGCACCAGAACCGGATTCGGCACATACTTCTCGCACGGATTGCCGAACATCATGCGCATGAAGTTGGCGGTGTAATCCAGTTCGTTATCCGGATACATGAACGGCGCACCGGTGTTGTACTTGTAGGCCATGGCAACGATGGTCGGCAGCTTGGCAACCAGGCGGTTGAAGCTGACGTTGCGGTGCTCGGCATCGGAAAAGTCCATGGCGTCGTGGTAGAAGGCGGACAGAGCGCCGACAACGCCGGTCATCACGGCCATCGGATGCGCATCGCGACGGAAGCCAGAGAAGAACTTGGCGAGTTGCTCGTGAACCATGGTGTGGTTCTTGATGGTCTTTTCGAAATCGTTCTTTTGCTTGGCGTTCGGCAGTTCACCGTTCTTCAGCAGGTAGGTGACTTCGAGGAAGTTGCAGTTTTCAGCCAACTGCTCGATGGGGTAACCACGGTACAGCAGTTCGCCCTTATCGCCGTCGATAAAGGTTACTTTGGACTTGCAACTGGCGGTGGAGAGAAAACCGGAGTCGTAGGTGAACAAACCGGTCTTGGCACCCAGCGTGCGAATATCGACGCAGTCGTTGCCGTGCGTCGGGGACATGATCGGGAAATCGACGGGAGCCTGTCCGTCAATTGTCAAAGTTGCCTTGCGTTCGGTCGTCATGGATTATTCCCTTTTCAGGTGTTGGTTGTCACTGCAATGCCAAAAAAGCGGTAAACATTCGAAATTTAAAATGCAAACCTTACTCAACTCTTACGAAGCAACGCCACAACGGGCGCCAAGCGAGGATCATCAATCTCTGCCTTGCCGTTGATCAAGTCCCAGAGATCGTAATCCTCCATATCGGCAAGTTCCACGAACGCCTGCTGTTCCTCATCGTTGAGCTTGTCGAAACCGTTATCAAGAAAACGCGTCAGCGTAATATCGAGTTCGAGCAAGGCACGACGGATACAGCGCCAACGCAGGCGTTCGTAGTCCTTTCGTTCCATCAGACGGCGCGACGAACCATCATGTCCTTGATCTTGCCGATGGCCTTGGTCGGGTTCAGACCCTTCGGACATACGTCAACGCAATTCATGATGGTATGGCAACGGAACAGACGATACGGATCTTCGAGATTGTCGAGACGCTCGTTGGTCGCCTGGTCGCGCGTATCGGCGATGAAGCGGTAAGCAGCCAGCAGGCCAGCCGGGCCGACGAACTTGTCCGGGTTCCACCAGAACGACGGACAGGAGGTCGAGCAGCAGGCGCACAGAATGCACTCGTAGAGACCGTTCAGTTCCTCGCGGTCCTCCGGCGACTGCAGACGCTCGCGTTCCGGAGCCGGATCGTTGTTGATCAGGTAGGGCTTGATCGAGTGGTACTGCTTGAAGAACTGGGTCATATCGACGATCAGGTCGCGAATGACCGGCAGACCGGGCAGCGGACGCAGCACGATAGGCTGCTTCAGGCTGTCGATATCGGTCAGGCAGGCCAGACCGTTCTTGCCGTTGATGTTCATGGCATCAGAACCACAAACACCTTCGCGGCAGGAACGACGATAGGAAATCGCGTCGTCCTTGGCTTTCAGCTTGGTCAGCGCGTCCAGCAACTTGCGGTCAGTCGGTTCGAGTTCGACCGAGATGTCCTGCATGTAAGGCGCGTCGTCCTTGTCCGGATCGTAGCGATAGATACTGAATTGAACCATGCGTTTGCTCATTCTGGACTCCAATTAGTACGAGCGCGTCTTGAGGGCTACGGCCTCGACGGTCAAGGGTTGCATGTTGACCGGCTTGTAGCTGATCGAGTTATCAACCGGCGAGAACAGCGTGTGCTTCAGCCATTCCTTGTCGTTGCGACCATTCGGAAACTCGGCGCTATCCGGGGCATCGTCACGAACGTGAGCACCACGGGACTCCTTGCGGGCTTCGGCAGAAATCATCGTCGCCTTGGCAACCTCGATCAGGTTTTCCATTTCGAGAGCTTCGGTACGGGCCGTGTTCCAAGCCTGCGACTTGTCCTTGATTTCGAGTTGGCGAGCAGCCTTTTCGACTTCGAGAATCTTCTCGACGCCCTGCTTCAGCATGTCGCCGAAGCGGAACACACCGGCATGGTCCTGCATAGTGCGCTGCATGGCCAGGCGGGTTTCATGCACGTTGGCACCACCCTTGCGGTTGTCCAGTGCGGAGATGCGAGCCAGGGTCTTGTCGGCGACATCTTTCGGCAGTTCGCGGTGAGCGCGGCCGGCCTTGAGATCTTCAACCGCTGAATCGCCGGCCGACTTACCGAAGACCAGAAGGTCGAGCAGCGAGTTGGTGCCGAGGCGGTTGGCACCGTGCACCGAGGCACAGGCACATTCGCCACCGGCATAGAAGCCGGGCACGACGGCATTCATGTCGCCGCCCTGCGGCATCACGACACGACCAGAGTAATGGGTCGGGATACCGCCCATCTGATAGTGGCAGGTCGGCACAACGGGGAGCGGCTCTTTCAGGCAATCGACACCGGCGAACTGCAGGCCGATTTCGTGGATGCCGGGCAGGCGCTTCATGATGGTGGCGGGATCGAGGTGGGTGATGTCAAGCAGGACGTAGTCCTTATTCACGCCACAGCCGCGGCCTTCCTTGATTTCGGTGGCCATGGCGCGGGAAACCACGTCGCGCGACGCCAGGTCCTTGGCGTTCGGCGCATAGCGCTCCATGAAACGTTCCTTGCTGCTGTTACGCAGGATGCCACCTTCGCCGCGCACGCCTTCGGTAATCAGCACCCCCGCACCGGCCACGCCGGTCGGGTGGAACTGCCAGAATTCCATGTCTTCGAGCGGGATACCGGCACGCGCCGCCATGCCCAGGCCGTCACCGGTATTGATGAAGGCGTTGGTCGACGAGTAGAAGATGCGGCCGGCACCACCGGTGGCGAAAATGGTGGCGCGAGCGTGGAAGATCACGACCTGACCGGTTTCCATTTCCATGGCGGTAACGCCGAGGACGTGACCTTCTTCGTCACGAATCAGGTCGAGCGCCATCCATTCGACGAAGAACTGGGTGTTGGCCTTGACGTTGCGTTGGTACATGGCGTGCAGCATGGCATGACCGGTACGGTCAGCCGCGGCACAGGAACGACGCACCGGCTTTTCGCCGAAGTTCGACATGTGACCGCCGAACGGGCGCTGGTAGATCTTGCCGTCATCGGTACGGTCGAACGGCATGCCGTAGTGCTCGAGTTCGACAACCACTTCGTTGGCCTTCTTGCACATGAACTCGATCGCGTCCTGGTCACCGAGCCAGTCGGAACCCTTGACGGTATCGTACATATGCCACGTCCAGTGATCTTCCTCGGAATTACCGAGAGACGCAGCAACCCCACCCTGCGCCGCAACCGTGTGCGAGCGGGTCGGAAAAACCTTGGAAAGCACGGCGGTCTTCAGGCCGGCTTCGGACAATTGAATTGCGGAACGGAGACCGGCACCACCGGCACCGACGATAACCGCATCAAACTTCAGAACAGGAATACTCACGCTTACAGCCTCCAGAGAATCGCAGCAGCCCACGCGGTGTAACCCACCAACGCAGCAATGGTCAGCACATGCAAGGTCAGGCGCAGGCCCGTCGGCTTGATGTAGTCCATCCAGATGTCACGCACGCCGATCCAGGCGTGGTAAAACAGGCTGACGAAGAAAAGGAAGGTCATGAACTTGATGAAGCCGTTGGCAAAAACCCCCTGCCAAGCCTCAAACGACGACGGACGAACGACCAGCAGAACCGCAGCAATCAGGACCGAATAGACAGCCATGATTACAGCCGTTGCACGCTGAGCAATCCAGTCCTTGAGCCCGTAATGGGCGCCAACAACGATACGATTGATCACAGCAGAGCCCCCCAGAGGATCAGGGTCAGCGGAATGCTGACCGCGAAGACAACCCCCGCCGATTTGCGAGCAGCCTCTTTTTCGATACCAACATGCACATCCAGCAGCAGGAAGCGAATACCGGCACAGAAATGGTGAACAAAGGCCCAGAGCAGACCCGCCAGAACAACTTTCACAGGCAGCATCGCCGCTACCGCCTTGAAGGCAGCGAAGCTTTCCGCCGAAGCCAGGCTAGCCCCGAAGAGCCAGAGCATAAGCGGGAAACAAAGGAACAAACCCACACCGCTGACGCGATGAAGAATTGAAACCTTGCCCGGCAAAGGCAACCTGATAGTGGTCAAGTCCAAGTTTTTTGGACGTTTCTTGATGGTCATTTCTGCCATGAACGTCATCCCTCGCGTAAAGTTGCGGTTATCCGCTTGTACGTGGTTTGAAAAGAGCCGTAATTATACATTCAAAACAAGCCAGAACACGCCAAAACACGTGCTTCCAAGCCAATATTGAAGAACTTTTTCTCTCACCCCAGATCATTCCGATAATAATGGTGACGCGTGCAATAAAGACCACGCCGCCATTCAACCGGCTTATTGCCGTAGGTATACGCCGTCCGCTCAACCAGCAGCAAAGGCACCCCCTCGGCCACACCAAGCAAGCCCGCACTGTAGGCATCTGCGGCAACCGCACGCAAATGCTCTTCGGCATTGATCATGCGCACCCCGAAATCACTCTCGAACAAGCTGTAGAGCGAACGCTCGCCCTCCCGTAACTTCTCAAGCGACAAGCCAAAAAACAGATCGGCCACCAGATAAATCTGATCAAAAACAACGGGCTCGCCATTGAAACGCAACAGGCGCTCAACCCGAAGCACCTGATCACCAACCGACAAGCCAAGCACCTTTGCCACTTCGGGCGTTGCCGACTGCAACTCGCAGGAAAATGGATCGCTGACTGTATGCGTCACCGTCCCGTCATCGGAAACCAGGCGGAGAAAACGATAAAAGGAGCGTGGATCGTCATGAGTGGCAACAAAGGTTCCCTTGCCCTGGCGACGGACCAGCAGGTTTTCCGCAGCCATCTCGTCGATCGCCTTGCGTACGGTCCCCTGACTGACACTAAAACGGGCCGCCAACTCCCCTTCGCTGGGAATCGCATCACCCGGCCCCCATTCACCGGCCTCCAGGCTGCGGATCAAAAAATCCTTGATCTGCCGATAGAGCGGACTAAAGGTGGGCGATGGCATGCGGGCAGGACGGGAGGCGTCACGAGTCATGGTGCAAATTTCAGCACATTTAGACACGGGCGTCCACGAAAAGTTGTCTTATATAAGACAGATGATGAATTGACAGCCCAGCCCCGAACTTCTAACATCGTCATCCTCTCGAGCCTGCTGACTGCAAGGTAAGAACAAAGGCTGGTCTCCGAGCAGACTCAAACAATCTCAATCACGCTGTTTCATACAGGAGCGACATATGTCCAAAGCCCCCATGCGCGTTGCCGTAACCGGTGCCGCCGGCCAAATCGGTTATAGCCTGCTGTTCCGCATCGCCTCCGGCGAAATGCTCGGCAAAGACCAGCCGGTCATCCTTCAGTTGCTCGACCTGCCGCAAGCTCAGCAAGCCGTGAAGGGTGTGATGATGGAGCTCGACGACTGCGCTTTCCCGCTGCTCGCCGGCATGGTTGCCACCGATGATCCGAACGTCGCGTTCAAGGATGCCGACGTCTGCCTGCTGGTGGGTGCCCGTCCGCGCACCAAGGGTATGGAACGTGCCGACCTGCTGACCGCCAATGGCGCCATCTTCACCGTTCAGGGCAAGGCCATTGCCGAGAACGCCAAGGAAGACGTCAAGGTTCTGGTCGTTGGCAACCCCTGCAACACCAATGCCTACATTGCTGCTGCCGCCGCCAAGAAGGTCGGCCGCACCAACCCGAACAACTACCACGGCATGCTGCGCCTCGACCACAACCGCGCCCTGTCGCAACTGGCCGAGAAGACTGGCCGCAGCGTTTCTTCCTTCAAGAAGCTGGTTGTCTGGGGTAACCACTCGCCGACGATGTATGCCGATTACCGCAACTGCGAGTCGAATGGCGACAACGTCAAGGCCCTGATCAACGATCACGCCTGGAACAACGACGTCTTCCTGCCGACCGTCGGCAAGCGTGGCGCTGCCATCATCGAAGCGCGCGGCCTGTCTTCCGCAGCTTCCGCCGCCAATGCTGCCATCGACCACGTTCGCGACTGGGTCCTCGGCTCCAGCGACTGGGTCACGATGGGCGTCCCGTCCGATGGTTCTTACGGCATCCCGGCCGGCATCGTTTATGGCTTCCCGTGCGAATGCAAGGGCGGTTCGTTCAAGATCATCCAGGGTCTGGAAATCGACGAATACAGCCGTGAAAAGATGAACTTCACGCTCAAGGAACTGACCGACGAAGCTGAAGCCGTCAAGGACATGCTGTAATCCAGCATTTCTCTTAGCTGCACTGAAAGGCCGCGGTAAAATGCCGCGGCCTTTTTCTTTTGTGACGATCGAAAATCATGCGCCATCCCACTACGGTTCTTTTTGCCGGCGAAAAGCCTTTTCCCGTTCTTCCTGCGGTCGACCACTACGCCGGCTCGGAAAAGCTGATCCGCAAGGCGCTCCAGTTGCAGAAGGAACTCGGCCCCATTTTCGACATCACCTGCGACTGCGAAGACGGGGCGCACGCTGGCGCGGAACGTGAACATGCCGAAATGGCGGCCCACCTGATCATGAGCGAAGACAACCTGTTCAATCGGGTTGGCGCCCGCGTCCATGACGTGACCCACGCCCATTGGCGGCAGGATATGGAAATTCTGGTCGGCATCGCCGGCAATCGCCTGCCCTTCATCACGCTGCCCAAACCATGCAGTGCCGGCGATGTCAGAGTCCAGATCGAAGCACTGCGAGAAATCGAACTCAAATTGAACGTTGACCGCCGGATTCCGGTGCACGTACTGATCGAAACTCACGGCGCACTGCGCGAAGTTTGGGAAATCGCCGCCCTGCCCGGCGTCGAGAGCCTGGATTTCGGTCTGATGGACTTCGTTTCCGGTCACCATGGCGCGATTCCCGGCGGCGCGATGAAAAGCCCCGGCCAGTTCGAGCACCCCCTGGTCGCCCGCGCCAAATGCGAGATCAGCGCCGCTGCCCTGGCCAACGGCGTTATTCCATCGCATAACGTGACGACCGAACTCAAGGATCTCGAATACATCGGCAACGATGCCCGCCGCGCCCGCCGCGAATTCGGCTATCTGCGCATGTGGAGCATCCATCCCAACCAGATCCTTCCCATCGTCGAAGCCATGCGCCCCGATTTCTCGGAGGTCCAGGCTGCCAGCGAGATCCTGATCGCTGCCCAGGACACGGACTGGGGTCCGATCCAGCATGAAGGAAAGCTGCACGACCGCGCCTCCTATCGCTACTACTGGGAATTGCTGGAACGCGCCCAGGTGACCGGGATGGCATTACCTGGTGAGGCCAAGAGCCGCTTCTTTGACTGAGCAACTGAAGATACTGTTTCGCGACGCGCATATCGTCGTCATCGACAAACCGCCCGGACTACTGGTTCATCGTTCGGAAATCGAT
>Ga0316604_10000820_pt1 | contig 32555 bp, 31 predicted proteins | sample OWC_soil_day20_C_FD_207650 | JGI IMG/M metagenome (GOLD analysis project Ga0316604, IMG submission 207650) | Wetland soil microbial communities from Old Woman Creek delta, Ohio, United States - OWC_soil_day20_CT | ecosystem: Environmental > Terrestrial > Soil > Wetlands | place: USA: Ohio... | reverse complement strand
GCGGTCAGCGCACGCGCACGAATGCACGCACCCGCAAGGGCCCGCGTAAAGCTGCGCAGTCACTGAAAAAATAATGCAAACGCTCAGTTTGACTGGTTGTTGGATTCAAGGATACTAATATGGCAAAAGCACAAAATAACGCATCGGCGCGTGTACGCAAGAAAGTCAAGAAGAATGTGGCCGAAGGCATTGCACACGTTCATGCATCGTTCAATAACACGATCATCACGATCACCGATCGTCAGGGTAATGCACTGTCGTGGGCAACTTCCGGTGGCGCAGGCTTCAAGGGTTCGCGCAAATCGACCCCGTTTGCTGCACAGGTGGCTGCCGAAGCAGCTGGCCGTGTCGCTGTCGAGTGTGGCGTCAAGAACCTTGAAGTTCAGATCAAGGGCCCGGGTCCGGGTCGTGAATCCGCTGTCCGCGCACTGAATGCACTTGGCATCCGCATTACGCAGATCCAGGACATCACGCCGGTACCGCACAACGGCTGCCGTCCGCCGAAGCGCCGTCGCATCTGATTCGCACGAATCACTGTTTTTCTCCCGCCGTCGCAGGATGGCGGGTTTTTTCTTAAGACCACTGTTCGGACTTCGGGTTCGAACTCGCGCTCAACGACCGGCATCAAGACCGGATTGCTAGGGGCGTTAAATTTGTAAAGGAAATTAACGTGGCACGTTATATCGGACCAAAAGCAAAACTCGCCCGCCGTGAAGGCACCGACCTGTTCCTGAAGAGCGCACGCCGCTCGCTGGATTCCAAGTGCAAGCTGGACGTCAAGCCAGGCCAGCACGGCATCAAATCCGGTGCTCGCACCTCCGACTATGGCAACCAACTGCGCGAAAAGCAGAAGGTCAAGCGCATGTACGGCGTGCTGGAGCGCCAGTTCCGCCGTTATTTCGCTGATGCTGAGCGTCGCAAGGGCAACACCGGCGACAACCTGCTGCAATTGCTGGAATCGCGTCTGGACAATGTCGTCTACCGCATGGGTTTCGGCTCCACCCGCGCTGAAGCACGTCAGCTGGTCAGCCACAAGGCGCTGATGGTGAACGGTCAAGTCGTCAACATCCCGTCCTTCAAGGTCAAGCCAAACGACGTTATTGTCGTGCGTGAAAAGGCACAGAAGCAGGCGCGTATCGCTGAATCGCTGTCCCTGGCTGAGCAAGTTGGCATGGCACCGTGGGTTTCGGTCGATGCGAAAAAAATGGAAGGCACGTTCAAGCGCCTGCCGGATCGCAGCGAATTTGCAAGCGATGTCAACGAATCGCTGATCATCGAATTGTATTCGCGTTAATGCAGTAAGCTGACCCGCCTGAACAGGCGGGTTTTTTCTCATGTATCCATCAGCCTTATCGGTGTAACGAGCCGAGGGTATTGAAGAGGACTACCAACATGCAAAATACTTTCCTCAAGCCGCGCATCATCAATGTTGAAGCGCTGGGACAAGGCCACACGAAGGTCGAAATGGAGCCGTTCGAGCGCGGCTATGGGCATACGCTGGGCAACGCGCTGCGCCGCGTACTGCTGTCGTCGATGCCTGGTTATGCGCCGACCGAGGTTACCATTGCTGGCGTCGTGCATGAATATTCGACGCTGGATGGCGTGCAGGAAGACGTGGTCGATCTGCTGTTGAACCTGAAGGGCGTTGTATTCAAGTTGCACAACCGCGATTCGGTCAACCTGACGCTGAAGAAAGAAGGCTCCGGTCCTGTGCTGGCATCTGACATCGAACTGCCGCACGATGTAGAACTGATCAATCCGGAACACGTGATTGCGAACCTGACCGAGAACGGCAAGCTGGACATGCAGATCAAGGTCGAGAAAGGTCGCGGCTATGTGCCGGGCAATGTTCGCCGTCTGCTGGAAGACACCAACAAGACCATCGGTCGCATCATTCTCGATGCATCGTTTTCCCCGGTACGGCGCGTATCGTATTCGGTTGAATCCGCGCGCGTCGAGCAGCGCACCGACCTGGACCGGCTGATCCTGAACATCGAAACCAATGGCGTGATTTCGGCCGAGGAAGCGATTCGCCAGTCGGCGCGCGTGCTGGTTGATCAACTGAGCGTATTCGCGTCGCTGGAAGGCACGGAAGCGGCGACCGAAGCAGCATCGCATGCACCGGCAGTTGACCCGACGCTGCTGCGCCCGGTTGACGATTTGGAACTCACCGTCCGTTCGGCAAACTGCCTGAAGGCCGAAAACATCTACTACATCGGCGATCTGATCCAGCGCAGCGAGAACGAACTGTTGAAGACGCCGAATCTGGGTCGCAAGTCGCTGAACGAAATCAAGGAAGTCCTTGCTTCGCGCGGCCTTACGCTCGGCATGAAGCTGGACAACTGGCCGCCGGCTGGTCTGGAGAAGTAATCGAGTTTCGTTTCTGGCTGAAAATGGCGCCAATTGTTTTGAGCGGCGCCATTTTTCAGCTATCATTCGAACCTCGTTTTGAAACTGTTTATTTAATCACTACCGGCCCGCGCTTTCTGCTGCGAACTACAGACAGAAACCGATAGAAGAGCTGGAGCAAAATCACTAGTAAAGGAAATATCATGCGTCATCGTCACGGTCTCCGTAAACTGAACCGCACTTCGTCGCATCGCCTCGCGATGCTGCGCAACATGACTGTATCGCTGCTCAAGCACGAAGCGATCAAGACCACGCTGCCGAAAGCAAAAGAACTGCGCCGCGTTGTAGAACCGATCATCACGCTGGGCAAGACTGACAACCTGTCGAACAAGCGACTGGCATTCAACCGCCTGCGCGATCGCGACATCGTGGTCAAGCTGTTTGCTGAAATCGGCCCGCGCTATGCAAACCGCAATGGTGGCTACCTGCGCATACTGAAGATGGGTTTCCGTCAGGGCGACAATGCGCCGATGGCGTATGTTGAACTGCTGGACCGTCCGGAAGCCAGCGAGGCAGTCGAGGCAGAATAAGCCTCTGTCATGCGGCACTACCAAAAGCCAGCGCTTGCGCTGGCTTTTGTCGTTTCTGGTCGTGCGAAAAGTCAAAACGCCAGGCGTCCCTCGCCGTAGAATGGAAACAAGGTCGCACGCCATGTGGGCGCGCGCGACAAGCATTGCAAACCAAAGCGTTACCAGTGCAGGAGAACACACATGAAACCGGAACTGAAAACACTGTGGCAAGGCCCGGTACCGCGCGCGCTTGTGGAGGGCATGATTCCCGAGAGGCTGCGCGTGCTGGTGCTGGCGCCGCACCCGGACGACTTCGACGCGATTGGCGTTACGCTGCACTTCCTGGCGGAAAACGGCAACCCGATCCATGCCGCCGTGGTGCAGACTGGCAGCGGCGTCGAGGATTCCTATTTGCCGGGCGCGACGCAGGCGCAAAAGGCGGCATTGCGCGAAAAGGAGCAGCGCGCCAGCCTGCGCTTTTTCGGTTTGCCGGAAGAAAAGCTGACGTTTCTCGATCTGGAACGCGACGCCACAGACCAGTTGAAAGACAGCGCAGCCAATTTCGGTGCGATTAGCGCATTCATCATCGATTGCCAGCCGGACATCATCTTCCTGCCGCACGGGAATGACACCAACAATGCGCACCGCGTGATGTGTTCGCTCGCGCGGCAGGCAGCGTTGCGGCATGGCCGTCCGGTGGCGTTGTTCATGAACCGCGATGCGAAAACGGTCGGGATGCGCACCGACCTGTACCTGCCGTTCGGTGACGAAATGGCCGAATGGAAGGCCCAGTTGCTGCGCTTTCATGATAGCCAGCAGCAGCGCAATCTGGCTGTGCGCGGCCACGGCTTCGACGAGCGGGTGCTGATGCTTAACCGCCAGATTGCGGCCGAACTGAAGCTGGAAGCGCGCTACGCTGAAGCCTTCGAGCTGGAGTTCTACAATCTCGGCTGAAAACGCGATTCAGGCAGCTTGCAACGCAAAAAATACTGGTCAGGGTATTTTTAATGCGCCAGCAAGAATGAGGCCCGGAGGGGTGTTTTAGATATATACCCCGGCAACCTGCTTTGCCACCGGGGGGCGCCGATGTAGTCCAGAGTGGCAAGCACCCGAGGCAAGAATAAAAGAAAACCCCGGCTTTCGCCGGGGCTGGCGGAACCTGTTGATGCCTACCGGCTGCCGTAGCCCGACATTTCAGCCAGCAAGTCTTTCCTGATGGCGTCAGGATTGATTTGCACGCCAAGCGACGTATTGCATTTTGGACAGTTCAGTGAAATGCACTTCCACGACCTGCCGCCATAACCACAGCCACTGACCTCGCGTACGGTAACACCTTTAACCTCTTCCTCGCATCGCGGACACTTCGTTGTCATACCGCCCCCTGGTAATGGTTGTTCGAATTTTGAATGTAACCGAACGGGGCGTTGTCATCGTTATTATTTCTCAATAACAGCGATTATTGATGCAAGGCGGCAGTCTGCGTTATCGGCAGCAGGTTTCCTTACCAAGGCGCCAATTTGCCCAGGGAGAATGTTGAGCTCATCTCCCGGTTAGTCTGCTTTCTTTCCTAGGCTGAGGGCAATGCCTGCAAAATGGCGTCTTGCTGCCTTGCGTTAACGATAGTTGGAACCGTTGTTCATGTCGAACACTTCGCCGTTGATGTAGGCTGGAGCGTCGGTTGCAAGCCAGCACACCGTGCGCGCGACTTCCGCGGCGGTGCAGAAACGCTGGTTGATAGTGACTGCCTTCAGGCGGGCTTTCCGTTCTTCCGGCGCATTTTTCATCATGTCGGTCTCGACCGGGCCGGGGGCGACGGTATTGGCGATGACGCCATGCGCGCCGAAGGTTCTGGCGAGCGAGCGCATTGCGTTGGCAAGCCCGGCTTTCGATATGCCGTACCAGATATCAGGATGCCCAATTTGTCCGGCTATTGAACCGAGGCTGACGATGCGTCCGCCGCCGTTGGCTGCCATTTGTTCTGCCAGATGGACACTGAGGCGAACGGCATTGATCAGGTTGACATTGAGCGAGTGGTGGATTTCTTCCAGCCGGTAATCGCGCGCCGTCTTGGTGTTCATCTGGCCGGCATTGTTGATCAGCACGTCCACCGGGCCAATCTGCTTAACTACATCGAGCGTTTGTTCGTAATCGGCGATGTCGGCGATCCAGGATACCGTCTTGGTCGGCAGGGATTCGATTCGGGTGCGGGACAGCACATGCACGTCAAACCCTTTCGCAGCCAGCATGTTTGAAATTTCGAGTCCGATGCCTCGGCTGCCGCCGGTCACAATTGCTTTCATGATGTGGGGCTCGCCGGTTGCGAGCGCTGAGCAAAAGGGCAGTCTAAACCTTTTTGCCCCGCCAGCCAATGCTCCTGGAGTGTGGCAGCGGCTGGTTAGTCAGCGCCAGGTGCAGCCGCCCGCGGCGCGACGGTTTCCTCGCGATTTTTTGCTTGAACGGCTTGCGTTATGCAGGCAGTGGCTTCTAGCCGGTCAGCTTTTGTGCGATCCGGGCTACATGGGCGCCCTGGAAGCGTGCGGCAGCCAGTTCGTTTTCGCTCGGCATGCGCTCGCTTTGTCCGCCGACGATGGTTGAGGCGCCGTATGGGGAGCCGCCGGTGATTTCCGTTACGCCCATCTGTCCTGCAAAGGAATAGGGCAGGCCGACAACAACCATGCCGTGATGCAGCAGGGTGGTGTGAAAGCTGAGGATGGTCGATTCCTGTCCTCCATGCTGGGTGGCGGAACTGGTGAAAACGCTGCCAACCTTGCCGATCAACTTGCCTGCGGCCCACAGTCCGCCGGTCGCATCCAGAAATTGGCGCATCTGGCCACACATGTTGCCGAAACGCGTGGGCGTACCAAACAGGATGGCGTCGGCGCCGGCCAGATCCTCGACCGACACGAGCGGCACATGCTCCATGCTTTTTTGCGCCTCGAGTGCGCCCATCTTGCCTAGAATATCGGCCGACAGGGTTTCTGGAACGCGTTTCACCACCGCTTCGCAGCCCGGGATTTCGCGCACGCCTGCGGCCACCGCTTCAGCCATCCGGTAGATGTGTCCATACATGCTGTAATAAACAATCAGGGCTTTCATGCTTATCCTCGCATAAAAAGTGAATGGATTTCCTGTGGACGATAACAGTCGGCAAGCGCCAGGTTTTGATATAAGGCAAGCTGCCAGCGCAGCAACAGGTCAGGGATGGCTGGAGAGCAATGCATTCAACACCATGCGCGAGCCGTACGCGGGGTGCGTCACCGTACGGATGGGCAAGGGCAAGAACTGGCCTGCTCCCCGGTTTGATACCCAGGATTCATGCGTCAGCTTCAGCTGCCAGCAGCGCCACGATTTCCTCGCCCCAGCTTTCCAGCCGCTTGCTGCCGATGCCGGCAATCGCGCCCAGTTGTTCAATGCTGGCCGGTTTGGCGCGGGCGATGTCGCGCAGGGTGGCATCCTGCAGGATCACGTAGGCTGGCAGGTTGCGCGCGCGTGCCGTTTCCAGCCGCCACCAGCGCAAGCGCTCGAACAGTGCCTGTTCCGTTCGGTCGAGCGCGTTTTCCGTGAACGCGGATTTGCTGGCGGATTTCTGCTTGAACGGTTTGCGGAATTCGCGCAGCTGCACCGTCTGTTCGCCGCGCAGCACCGCGCGCGCGTTTTCGGTCAGTTTCAGCGCCTGAAACGCATCGTAGTCGACTTCGGCTAGCCCGAGTGCCAGCGTTTGCCGCAGGATCGCGCGCCATTCGGCCGCACTGCGGTCGGCGCCGATACCGAAGGTGGAGAGCAGATCGTGCTGCCACTGGCGCACCTTGTCGTTTTCCAGCCCGCGCAAGACGTCGATCACGTGCGCGGCACCGAAATGCTGGCCGGTGCGGTATATGGCAGAGAGCAGCTTTTGCACCGCGACCGTGCCGTCGAACGAGCGTGGCGCTTCGCGGCAGGTGTCGCAATTGCCGCAAGGCGCGGACGGCTGGCCGAAATAGTCCAGCAGCTGTACCCGGCGGCAGCCGACCGTTTCGCACAGCGCCAGCATCGCGTTCAGCTTGTCGCGCTGCACGCGCTTGAACGCCTCGTCGGCTTCCGATTCGTCGATCATCCGCCGCTGCTGCACCACGTCCTGCAGGCCGTAAGTCATCCACGCATCGGCCGGTTCGCCATCGCGCCCGGCGCGGCCGGTTTCCTGATAGTACGCTTCGATGCTGCGCGGCAGATCCAGATGGGCGACGAAACGCACGTCCGGCTTGTCGATCCCCATGCCGAACGCCACGGTCGCGACCATCACCAGCCCATCCTCGCGCAGGAAGCGCGCCTGATGCGCGGCGCGCTGCTCGTGCGCCATGCCGGCGTGGTACGGCAGCGCAGCTACGCCGTGCGCGTTCAGAAATTCGGCCGTTTCCTCCACCCGTTTGCGCGACAGGCAATAGACGATGCCGGCATCGCCGCGGTGTTCGATATGGATGAAATCCAGCAACTGCTGACGCGCATTGTTCTTTTCCACGATGCGGTAGCCGATGTTCGGCCGGTCGAACGAATCGACGAAATGCTGCGCCTCGTCCAACTGCAACTGGTGCACGATCTCGGCTCGCGTCTGCGGGTCGGCGGTCGCCGTCAGCGCGATTCGCGGCACCTCTGGAAAGCGTTCGTGCAGCACCGACAGCCGGATGTATTCCGGCCTGAAATCGTGCCCCCATTGCGATACGCAGTGCGCTTCGTCGATGGCGAACAAGGCGATTTTCGATGCCTGCAGCAATTCCAGGCAGCGCGGCGTGGCCAGCCGCTCGGGCGCGATGTAGACCAGATCCAGCTCGCCGCGCCGCAATGCGCGCTCGACCGCATTCGCCTCCTCCCACGACTGGCTCGAATTCAGGAACGCGGCGCGCACGCCGGCCTGTTCCAGCGCATCGACCTGATCCTGCATCAGCGCGATCAGCGGCGACACCACCACGCCCACGCCGTCGCGCAGCATCGCCGGAATCTGGTAGCACAGCGATTTGCCGCCGCCGGTTGGCATCAGCACCAGCGCATCGCCGCCGCCCGCCACATGCGCGACGATTTCGCCTTGCCGGCCGCGAAACGCCGGGTAGCCGAATACGGTTTGCAGCAAGTGCTGCGCGCGCTGATTGAGGGAGGTCATGAGTGCAGGTGAGGCTGAGGATACGATGGGTGTGGCTGGGTGGTCGGGGTGTCTGCTGTTGTGAGCCGGATTCGAGCCGGTTCTGCGTATATATACTGGGCGGGGTATTTCTGATGTGCGCCAGAATATATGGCGGAAAACCCTTTTTTTGCTTTATACCCCGGCAAAAATGCCGATTTTCAGGAGCGGGGCGGCTGCTGGTGAATCAAAATAACTGACCCGAAAGTCACTTTTGTTTAATTAGCCTGAAAAATATACTCCAGCCAGTATTTAAAAATGACCAGCAAATATAAGGCTCAGAGCGATGGTTTGGTTATATACCCCTGTTCAAACCGCAATCGGTGCCGAAATCGCCGGATGCGGATCGTAGGCGGTAATTTCGAAATCGTCGTAGCGGTAATCGAAAATCGACTCCGGCTTGCGCTTGAACACCAGCTGCGGCAGCTGCCGGGGAGTGCGCGCCAGTTGCCGCTTGGCCTGTTCGACGTGGTTCAGGTACAGGTGCAGGTCGCCAATCGAATGCACGATCTCGCCCGGTTCCAAATCGCATTGCTGCGCCACCATGTGCGTCAACAGCGCCAGCGAGGCGCCATTGAATGGAATGCCGAGGAACACGTCGCCGGAACGCTGCGTCATCATGCAGCTCAGCTTGCCGTTCGCGACCCAGAACTGATACATCACGTGGCACGGCGGCAGCGCCATCCGGCCCTCCAACGCATTTTGCACCGGCGATTTTCGCTCGTCCGGCAGCACCGCCACGTTCCACGCATTGATGATGTGCCGGCGGCTGTTCGGGTTCTGGCGGATGCTTCGGATGACCTCGGCCACCTGGTCGATGGTTTCGCCGTGCTCGCCTTTCCACGCGCGCCATTGCGCGCCATACACCGGCCCCAGCTCGCCTTCAGGCGTGGCCCATTCATCCCAGATGGAGACGCCATTGTCGTTCAGGTAGCGGATGTTGGTGCCGCCCTGCAGGAACCACAGCAGTTCGTGGAAAATCGAGCGCACATGCAGCTTCTTGGTCGTCAGCAGCGGGAAGCCGGTACTCAGGTCGTGGCGGTACATGCGGCCGAATACCGACAGCGTGCCGGTGCCGGTGCGGTCGCCTTTTTCGACGCCGTTATCGAGGATGTCTTGCAGCAGGGCGAGGTATTGCGATTCCATGGTGTTCCTAAAATCAGATGCGAGATTGTACCGTATCGGTTTGTGGGACTGGCTGAAAAGGAAGGGCGGGAAAGGGCAGGGTAGCCCGCTTTGAGGGGGGGGCGGTTACATTTAGCGCCAAATACTGCGCCGGCGCGCCCGCCTGGCCAGCCACCACGCGCCTAGCAGCGACAAGAGTGCCAACCCCAGCACGATTGCGTTGCCGTACAGGATATAGGGCGTGACGCCGGCAAAGCCTTGCACTTGCGCCGCCAGCGTGCCACGTGCATAGACTGGCAGGCGAGCGGTGACGCTGCCGTCGGGGGCGATGATGGCTGTGGTGCCAGTGTTGGTAGAGCGCAGCATTGGCCTGCCGGTTTCCAGCGCCCGCATCTGCGAAATTTGCAAGTGTTGCGGCAGCGCGAGCGTGTCGCCGAACCAGGCGATGTTGGAAGCATTCAGTAGCATCGTCGGCTGCGGTTGGCCGGCGTAGTAGGCGGCGGCAATCTGCTCGGCGATTTCCTCGCCGAACAGGTCTTCGTAGCAGATGTTGGGCAGCACCCGCTGCTCCTTGACCGCGAATGCCGGTTGCACCAGCGGGCCGCGCGAAAAATCGCCGAGCGGGATGTGCATCAGGTTGACGAACCAACGGAAGCCCGGCGGCACGAATTCGCCAAATGGCACCAGATGGTGCTTGTCGTAACGGTAGCTGCTTTCGCGTGTCGGGGCATAACCGATCATGCTGTTGGTGTAATCGTCGCGGCCATCGTATAGCGGGATGCCGAGCAGCAGATGGCTGCCGGTCTTGCGGGAAAACTCGCCCAGTTTGGGCAGGTAGCTGCGCGGCAGCCGTTGCGCCATCACCGGCAGCGCGGTTTCGGGCGTGGCGATCAAATCGGCTGGCGCTTCGGTCAGCATCGCGTGGTTCAGCGCCAGCATCATGTCGATTTGCGCACGTTCGAACTTCATTTCCTGCGGCACGTTGGTTTGCAGCAGGCGCACGCTGATTGGCTGGCCGTGCGGTTCGGTCCAGTGCACCTGTTGCAGCAAGAACCCTGTGACGAACAGCGCGCCGGCCAGCAGCAGCGCCAGAATCCGTCCGCGCGTTTGACGGAATGGCAGGAACGCGATGCAGCCGGCGGCAATCGCTGCCAGCCAGCCGATGCCATACACGCCGCCCAGAGGCGCGAAACCGGCCAGCGGGCTGCCGGTGTGCGCATAGCCGGAAACGAGCCAAGGGAATCCTGTGAACAGCCAGCCGCGCAACCATTCGCTAAGCGACCAGCAAGCAGGGAAAATCAGCAGTGCGCCAACCACCGCGGGTGACGATAGCCGTTGCCTAAGCCATGCCCCCACGCCAAGCGCAATGGCCGCAAAGGCGCCCAGTTCGAGCGCAAACAGCAGCACGGCCAATGCGGCCAGCCATGCCGCCATGCCGCCGTAGCGGTGCATGCTGACGAAAAGCCAGTGCAGTCCGCTGACGGCGCAGCCAAAGCCGTAAGCCCAGCCGATGAGCGCGCTCTTGCGCACCGATTGCGCCCGCAGCGCGAGGTGGAATACGAGCGCTAGAGCGAGGATCTGGATGGGCCACCAGCCCCAGGGTGCGAACGCCACCACGCTGGTGGCACCAGCCACGGCCGACAGCAGCAGGGCGGGCAGGGCGTTGCGGCGGGCGTTCACGGTTTAATGGTGGGAATCAGGTTTCGACGGCGGCGGTTTCGGTCACCGGTGGCAGCATTTTTTCCACCAGTAGCACGTGAATCTGGCGTGCATCGGCGCGCTGTACTTCGAATCGTAACTCGGCGATATCGAACTTGTCGCCCTTGTGCGGCATGCGTCCGAGGTGGTTGGCCACCAGCCCGCCGATGGTGTCGACATCCTCGTCCTTCAGCTCAACGCCCAGTGTCTGGTTGAACTGTTCCAGCTCGGTCAGCGCGCGCACGCGCCAGCGCGGGCCGAAATTACCGGGACGCACCGACAGGATGTTGTCTTCCGCTTCGTCGAAATCATATTCATCCTCAATATCGCCGACGATTTGTTCGAGCACGTCTTCGATGGTGATCAGTCCGGCGATGCCGCCATATTCGTCCACCACCAGCGCGATGTGGTTGCGGTTGTTGCGGAAATCGCGCAGCAGCACGTTCAGTCTTTTGGATTCGGGGATGAACACCGCCGGGCGCAGCATGTCGCGCACGTCGAAGGTTTCATCCACATGCAGGTGCAGCAAATCTTTCGCCAGCAGGATGCCGATTACCTTGTCGCGGTCGCCTTCTATGACCGGATAGCGCGAATGTTCGGCTTCGACCGCTTCCGGCATCCATTCGTCAAAAGGTTTGTTGATGTCAATGACCGACATTTGCGAACGCGGCACCATCACGTCACGCGCGCACAGATCGGATACCTGGAACACGCCTTCGATCATCGATAGCGAATCGGCATCAATCAGGTTGCGCTCATGCGCTTCCTGCAGGATTTCCAGCAGTTCGGCCCGGTTTTCCGGTTCGGGTGAAATCAGCGCGGATAGCCGCTCAAGCAGCGACGGCTTGGCTTCACTAGGGTGGTCAGGCATGGGGTGGTAACCCGAAGTGGCGATGTTTTATAGGATACACGAAAAGGCCGCCAATGCGACCGGTTCGCATCAATCTCGCCGTCAAAACAGCGTTTTCCGACGGGTATGTGCCAAAAGAACTGGGTTCGGCCACTGTTTGCTAGGCTTGCTGAAATACTGCCGGGAGTATTTTTTTGCGTCCTGGTCGCCTAATTTTCTTCGTACGGGTTGGCAAAGCCGAGCCGGGCCAGGATTTCGGCTTCCAGCGTTTCCATTTCGTCCGCTTCCTCGTCGGTTTCGTGTTCATATCCTTGCGCATGCAGGACGCCATGCACGATCAGGTGCGCCGCGTGCGCTTCCAGCGTCTTGCCCTGTTCGGCCGCTTCCGCCAGCAGCACGTCGCTGCACAGGATGATGTCGGCGATCACCAAATCATTGTCGTACGGGAAGGTCAGCACGTTGGTGGCGTAATCCTTGCCGCGATAGTCGCGGTTCAGTTCGCGCCCTTCATCCGCATTGACGAAGCGCAGCGTCAGTTGCGCCGGCGCCAGCAACGCCGCCTGCACCCAGCGCCGCAGCAGCGGCCGGGCCAGAACGTCCTTTAGCCGTTCATCCGCATATTGCACCGATAACGAGAGCTTATGATTTGTTGCCATGTTTTTCCGCTGCTTCGTATGCATCGACAATGCGCGCCACCAGCGGATGGCGCACCACGTCGGCGCTGGTAAATTGTGAGAATGCGATGCCGCGCACGTCCTGCAGCACCTTGATCGCATCGATCAGGCCGCTTTTTTGGCCGCGCTGCAGGTCGATTTGCGTCACGTCGCCAGTGACCACAGCCTTGCTGCCGAAGCCGATCCGGGTCAGGAACATTTTCATCTGTTCCGGTGTGGTGTTTTGCGCCTCGTCCAGAATCACGAACGCATGGTTCAGCGTGCGGCCGCGCATGTAGGCCAGCGGCGCGATTTCAATCGCCTGCTTTTCGAACATCTTTTGCGTTTTTTCGAAGCCGAGCAAGTCGTACAGCGCGTCGTACAGCGGGCGCAGATATGGATCGACCTTTTGCGCCAGATCGCCAGGCAAAAAGCCGAGCCGTTCGCCTGCTTCGACCGCCGGGCGCGTCAGCACGATGCGCTGCACCGCGTCGCGTTCGAGCGCATCGACCGCGCACGCGACTGCGAGGTAGGTCTTGCCGGTGCCGGCCGGGCCGACGCCGAAGGTGATGTCGTGTTCCAGTATCGCTTTCAGGTAAGCGGTCTGGCGCGGCGTGCGGCCGCGCAAGTCGCTTTTGCGGGTTTTCAGCACCGGGCTGGTGAGTTCGGATTCGACCAGTTCGCTGGCCGGCATGCCGGCGGCGAGATTCGCATCGACCGCGCGCTGCTCTACCAGCGCGAGCTGGATGTCGTCCACCGAAATCGGTTTGTCGGCCAGCGCGTAGAACTCGTCCAGGATGTCGATTGCGCGCAGCGCGGCATCGCCGCTAACGTGGAACTTGTCGTTGCGCCGCGTGATGGTGACATCCAGCGCGGCCGAAATCTGCCGCAGGTTTTCGTCCAGCGGCCCGCACAGGTGCGCAAGCCGGGTGTTATCGAGCGGTTGCGGCAGGAATTGCAGCGTTTGCTTGGCTGGCTTCGGTTTCAAATTGTGGTCCTCGGGTAGGTTTAAACCAGTTCGCCGCGCACCGAATGCGCGTAGGCTTCGGTGATGCGCACGTTCACGAATTGCCCGACCAGCGAAGCGCTGCCGGCAAAGTTCACTACGCGGTTGTTGTCGGCGCGGCCCTGCAGATCTTTCGGATCCTTTTTCGCCGGTCCTTCGACCAGCACGCGCTGAATCGAACCGACCATCTGTTCGCCGAACTGGCGGTAATTCGCTTCCAGTTTCGCCTGCAGCCGTTGTAGTCGTTCGCGCTTTACTTCCAGCGGCGTGTCGTCGTGCAGTTCGGCCGCCGGCGTGCCGGGGCGAGGGCTATACAGGAAGCTGAAGCTGCTGTCGTGACCAACGTCTTCGACCAGCTTCATCATTGCTTCGAAATCGGCATCGGTTTCGCCGGGGAAGCCGACGATGAAATCGCTGGAAATCGAAATGTCTGGCCGCACCGCGCGCACCTTGCGGATGATCGATTTGTATTCGAGTGCGGTATAGCCGCGTTTCATCGCCGCCAGCACGCGGTCGGAACCGTGCTGCGCCGGCAGATAAAGCTGGCTCGCCAGCTTCGGTACTTTTGCATACACATCGATCAGCCGCTGCGTAAATTCGCGCGGGTGGCTGGTGACAAAACGGATGCGCTCGATGCCTTCGAATTCAGCCACTACTTCCAGCAGCAGCGCAAAATCGGCAATTTCACCATCGGCCATCGCGCCGCGGTAGGCATTCACGTTTTGCCCCAACAGCGTGATTTCCTTCACGCCTTGAGCTACCAGCCCGGCCACCTCATCCAGCACATCCTCGAACCGGCGCGAGACTTCCTCGCCGCGGGTGTAAGGCACGATGCAGTAGCTGCAATACTTGCTGCAGCCTTCCATGATTGAGACAAAGGCGGTCGCGCCTTCAACCTTGGCTGGCGGCAGGTGATCGAATTTTTCGATTTCGGCGAAACTGGTGTCAATTTGCGCCTCGCCCTTTTCGCGCCGGTCGCGGATCATCTGCGGCAACCGGTGCAGCGTTTGCGGGCCGAACACCAGATCGACATATGGTGCACGGTCGATAATGGCCGCGCCTTCCTGCGACGCCACGCAGCCGCCGACGCCAATCACCAGCCCCGGTTTTTGCAGTTTCAGTTCACGAATGCGACCGAGTTCGGAAAATACCTTTTCCTGTGCCTTTTCGCGCACCGAACAGGTGTTGATTAGCACCACATCGGCTTCTTCGAGCGTGTTCGTGCGAACGATGCCATCGCTGGCGTTGAGCAAGTCTGCCATCTTGTCCGAGTCGTACTCGTTCATCTGGCAGCCATAGGTCTTGATAAATACTTTTTTCTGCATGCGGTTTACTGCGTGGTTCCGGTGGTCGTGCTGGTGGTTGTTGTGGTCGTCGTTGTGGTAGAGGTGCTGCTTGACGAAGTTGAACTGGATGATGGGGCATTGGCCAGCGCTTTTTGCGCTTCTTCTTCCGTCAGAATCCAGATGCGGTCAACATCCCCCATCAGGTTCTTGGTGTATTTCCCCAAAAATTTGCTGCCTGTCAGCGAAGCAGGCACCTGAATCAGGTTGTTCGTGTTCCAGATGCGCAGTGCCGCCGACACCGCTTGCGTAGTGCCGTCGATTGCGATCGTCGGATAGTTTTCGAGCGACACAGTGCCGAATTTAGTGTTCGGCGGAAACATGCGTTCATATGCCATCGCCGAAAGCGTGGTCAGCGCCAGCAACAGGCCTGCCAGGAGTTTTCTGGTTTGCATTGAATCGGGAAGGTAAAGGATGGTGAAACCCAATTGGGGAGTGTAGCGGAAATTGTGCCGCTTTGCCAAAAATGGCTGTTTCGTTGCCTGTTTCTTGCGCTATTGCGGTGCGCTGCACGTTTCGTACGCGCCGATCTGGTGCGTATTGCTTGAGTTTCCGCGTCAAAGCTATTGGCACGCCATCTGCTTAATGATTGAAATAACCATAATCCCATGTAGTCAGAGTCCTATGTATCTCATCCTTAAGTATGAAGGCCAGTATCCTCCAGATGTATGGGCTGACACAGGCGCGGAGCGGGTTGCGCGCACTTTGTGGCGTTTTCACATTGCCGGCGGCATCGGGCTGGATCAGATGCTTGGTCAACTGGCTGCTGTAACCGACAGTCAGACGTTGAGGGATACTTTGGCGCTGACGGTGTCGAGTCAGAGTCGTTCCCTGGCGCTTGAGGCGCTGGAATCGGCGATGCCGTTCAATGCAATGTATGCCCGTTATCGCTATCCATGGATGCTTGGGCCATTGGAGGAAAGGCTGGAAATCCATTTTCAGCCGGTGGTCGATATGCAATCCGGCGGACAGATTTTTGCCTACGAGGCGCTTTGCCGTTTGCGCGATCCATCCGGTTCGCTGCTTTCCGGCTCGCAGGCTTTTCAACTGGCTTACCAGCTGCGGCGGCGGGACGACATGGATATCGCCTGCCAGTTGCTGGCACTCAAGCGCAAGGCAGAGGAAATTCCGGCAGGCGTGCCGCTGTTCCTGAACGTGATGCCGACCACGTTACTGCACGATAGCTGGGCTTCGCAATGCATCGAATGGTTGCACACATTCGGCATCGAGCCGCGCGATGTGATTGTTGAGGTGGTAGAGAGCGAACGGGTTGATGCGGCCTTGCTGTCGGCGCGTTGCGAAGCGCTGCGTGCGGCCGGTTTGCGCATTGCTTTGGACGACATGGGCGCTGGTTTCAATGGCTTGGCGACATTGGCGATGGTGCGTGCCGATTTCATCAAGATAGATCGCACGCTGGTACATGAAGCGCAGGGCAGCCGGGTGCGCGGCGTGCTGCTCGATGCGCTGGTGTCGATGTCGGAACGGTTGGGTGCGGCGGTAATTGCCGAAGGGCTGGAGCGCGCGGAAGACATCGGTTTTTGCCGCAGTATGGGAATCAGCCTGGGGCAGGGCAATTTTTTTTCCCCGCCACGACCGGATGTGTGTGCGCATCAGGTATCGATGCCTGAACTGGACGATGCCTGGCGCGCCCGACCGCAGGACCGCTTCCGTTTGAACGATTTGGTCGAGCCTGGACGGAACATCGAATTGCATTCTTCGATCGATGATGCGCGGCAAATGTTCGAGGACAATCCATCCTTGCCGTGGCTGGTGGTGCTGGATCAGGGCTATCCGCTTGGTTTGCTGGCGCGGGGACAGGTGATGCAGCGCAGCGCGCGCAAGATTGGCATGGCTTGCGAACCGATCAAGCGCGTAGTGTCGAACACTATTAGCCTGAGTTCGCTCGCAAGGTCGCTTTACATGACCCGCGACGGCATTGAACCGTGGGTTGTGACCGGATCGGATGGGCAGTATGTCGGAACGGTGCAGCCGATGAATCTGGTGGCGCAGATCCTTACCCATCGCGAGCATGGCACCAACCTGCACCCGTTGTCGCAATTGCCGACGGGGCCAAGCCTGCGCCAGAGCATAGAGAAGCGGCTGGCCGGCTCAAGAAGGATGAGGCTGGTGTATATCGATCTCGATCACTTCAAGGCGTTCAATGACCGCTACGGTTTCATTCGCGGCGATGCAATGATCCGCACGCTGGCCGAAATCCTGCGTCATGTATTCGTCGGCAAGCCGAACCAGATGCTGGGTCACATCGGCGGTGACGATTTCATCCTGATTCTAGACGACCAGGGCGAAAGCAGCGCTGAACTGGTTTCAGTGCTGGAAACGGCTATTGTGCAGTTTCACTCGCTGGCTTTTCACCTGTACGATGTGGAAGACATCCAGCGCGGTTATTTCATGACTGAAGGCGGATTGCAGCATCCGATCGCCAGCGTTTCGGTAGCGGTGGTCAATGGCAGCACAGGCGAATTGTTCAACAGCCTGATGGCGGCTGAACGGGCGGCTTATCTGAAAAAACTGGGCAAGGCCGAGTGGGGCAGTGTGATTGTGCTCGAAAACACGCCGCATCAAGTGTATCCGGTGAAAACTTTTGGTGATCTGGATGCATGGCGCGCCAATGCATTTGCTGCGCTGGCGGTGCTGGCGCGGCACGAGCGAGGGAAAGATCCACATTGCCTAGACGCGGCCTTCCGTGCATTTCCGTTTTTTGAAATGGTGTTCGAGCTCGATGCACAAGGGCAGCAGCGGTATCCGAACTGGATCAATCCGCAGATGTATGGACGCATCCGCGCAGGCGGTGTTGGCGTTGATCGCAGTCGGCTGGACTACTATACCGAAGTGATGCGAACCGGCACCCCCTACGTTTCTCCAATTTATCTGTCTACCGCGTCCGAGGATTTCTGTTTGACGGTGGCAAGTCCGTTAAATGATGACGCAGGCCGAATCAATGGTTTGCTGATCGCCGATCTCAACCTGTCTTCAATGGCAGCTCTGATAGATCGGCGTGCCGTGACGGCCAACTGATTTTCCGCTCAGGATCGGTTGGTCATGGCAGAAATTACGGCAGGGATAGGTCCTGTCTTTCGCCCTGTTCGTAAATCACGTTTGCGCGCCCGACCAGCAGAGGATCCATTGCGCCAATGTTGTCCAGATCCTTGCCGTGATAGGCGAACTTGTGCAGCACGTGGCGCATCGCGTTCAGGCGAGCCCTCTTCTTGCAGTCCGACTTGACCACGGTCCACGGCGCTTCGGTGATGTCTGTGTGATAGAACATCGCTTCCTTGGCCTTGGTGTAGTCATCCCATTTGTCGAGCGAGGCCAAGTCAATGGGCGACAGTTTCCATTGTTTCAGCGGGTGCGATTTCCGTTCCTTGAAGCGTGCGCGCTGCTCCTGCTGGCTGACGGAGAACCAGAACTTGATCAGGTGTATGCCGCTGCGCACCAAGTTGCGCTCGAATTGCGGGCACTGGCGCATGAATTCGTCATATTCGTCCTGCGAACAAAAGCCCATCACGCGTTCGACCCCGGCGCGGTTGTACCACGAGCGGTCAAACAGCACCAGTTCGCCGGTTGATGGCAGGTGCTGGATATAACGCTGGAAATACCATTGGCCGCGTTCGATGTCCGAGGGTTTCTGCAGCGCCACCACTTGCGCTCCGCGCGGGTTCATGTGCTCCATGAAACGGCGGATGGTTCCTCCCTTGCCGGCGGCATCTCGCCCTTCGAACAGGATGATCACGCGCTGGCCAGTTTCCTTGATCCATGCCTGCAGCTTCAGCAGTTCCATTTGCAGCATGTATTTCTGCTTTTCATACGTCTTGCGCTGCATCCGGTTCTTGTACGGGTAACCGCCGTTGCGCCATTCGTCCGACAGTTCATCATCCGGCTTGATGTTCACCAGATTACGACGGATGTTGTGCTTCATGAAGGTTTCATGCAGCAGCGCGACATCATTTTTCGAGGCGCTAGGGATGACGGCATCCAGCGTGCGGATGATGTTCTTGATCTTGTTTTTGGGCGAAGGCGCGGAATCGCCTGCTTCGGCCTGCGCATTATCTGGTGCAGCATCTGCGCTTTTGATGGAAACCAGTTGTGCCGGAGCTTGTGCGTCGGTCGAATTTTGCTCCGTGCTGAGGGAATCTTGTTTTTGAGTGGCCATGGTCGCGTTGCGGTGTTTTGCAGGGAGTTGGTGGGTTCGGTCGATGCGGCCTATCCAGGGCGGCACCCGATACAGCGTACACGCCAGTGTAACAAACGAGCTACATGATGAAAAGGTGCTGCCATTGATGCTCGCCATAACACCGAGCTTGAATCGGACATCAAAACAGGCATACACTCGTTCTGGCGCATCGTGTTGCATGGCAACGCAGAGCGAGGACGATGCCGCAGCATTTACCACATGATTGGGGAATAGACTATGCACAAGGTTATTCAATCGCCGGGGAAATATATCCAGGGGGCGGGTGTGATCGGCCAGGTTGGCTATCATGCCGGTCTGCTGGCCGCGAAGTTTCTGGTCATCGCAGACGGATTGGTGCTGGGGCTGGTCGGCAAGTACCTAGCGGATAGTTTTGCTGCCAGTCAGACCGGCGTTGCGATTGAAACATTTGGCGGCGAATGCAGCCAGAATGAAATTGCCCGTTTGCGCGAGATCGTTAGCCGCGAGAATTGCAGCGGTGTCGTCGGTATTGGTGGGGGCAAGACGCTCGATACGGCGAAAGCGGTTGCCTATCACGCCAGGGTGCCGGTTGTTATCGTGCCAACGATCGCATCCACCGATGCGCCGTGCAGCGCGCTGTCCGTGATTTATACCGATGACGGCCAGTTCGAATCGTATTTGCTTTTGCCGCGCAATCCGGATGTGGTGCTGGTCGATACCGAAATTGTCGCTGCAGCTCCCGCAAGGCTGCTGGCGGCCGGGATTGGCGATGCGCTGTCAACCTACTTCGAGGCGAGGGCATGCAGCCAGAGTCATTCGGTCACGATGGCTGGCGGGGAATCGACGCAGTCGGCTCTGTGCCTGGCGCGGCTGTGCTACGACACCCTGCTGGCCGAAGGGCGCAAGGCGATGCTGGCGGTGGGGAGCAAAGTGGTGACCGAAGCGGTCGAGCGCGTGGTTGAAGCAAACACTTACTTGAGCGGTGTCGGCTTCGAAAGCGGCGGGCTGGCGGCGGCACACGCCATCCACAACGGGCTGACGGTGCTGCCAGATGCGCATCATATCTACCACGGCGAGAAAGTTGCATTCGGTACGCTGGTGCAACTGATGCTGGAGAACGCGCCGACATCCGAACTCGATACGGTGTGCCAGCTTTGCACTCAGGTCGGCTTGCCGATCACGCTGGCGCAACTGGACATCAGGGAAAACATCGAGCAAAAAATGATGCAGGTGGCGCAGGCAGCGTGCGCGCAAGGCGAGACCATCCATAACATGCCATTCAAGGTAACGCCGGACAAGGTGTACGCGGCGCTGATTGCGGCTGATCGGTATGGGGCTGCTTATTTCGAAGCCAGCGGAAGGTAGCGAACTGGCTGGCAAAACGGCAAAGAAAAAGCCGCACGATCAGCAAAAACTGACGTCATTTCTGCTGTCAAAGTGAAAATAGCACGACAGGATCGCTAAAAAACCGATTTGTTCAGTGTTTCCTTAAAACCGGTATTCCAAACCGAGATAAGCGGTGATGGAGTGAACGCTGTTATTAGAGCGGAAGAGTTCCACGTCGCCGACGAGGTTAAGTGATTTTTTCCATTGCATGAACCCTCTTGCTCCGACATAAGCACCAGTGATATTACCGGTACCCGTCATGCCATAACGGGCACTGCCCACACCTGCCAAGGAAATGGCGATGTCATCATCGCCATAACGCGTGTGGCTCACGCCGCCGCGTCCTTCAACGCTGCCCTTCTTGTCTGCCAGTTCCTGACGCGCAGCGAGTTGCAAACGCATGTTGAGCACTTGCGCGGTGCGAGAGCCTACAGACAGGTTGGAACGGGTGGTGCCCGATTCGTCGTAACTGTCCATCCGTCCGTAGGTGTAATTCAACTCACCCGAAGGGCGAAGACTGAACCCCGCGCCCTGATCGAAGATGCGCGTGATCGCCACCGAAGGGCTCAAATACCAGCCGTGATAATCCGCCGTCGCCTTCTCCACGCCGTACAAGTTGTCGGTCACCGTGCGATCGGTGTTGTAATTGGCATAGCCCAAAGCCAGCGCCGCATTCACGCGCCACTGATCCCAAGCGTACTGACCGTACACCCCGGCGAATGCCGAATTGCTGCCCGTGCTGGCCAAAGAAGCACTCGCATCCATGTTCGAGTGTGCGAAGCCGCCAAAGACCCCGGCACGATGATCGCCGAGGCGTTGTTCGTAACCGCCGATCACGCCGTAAGTGCGATCCTGAAAAGAAAGGGCAGCGCCATCGCTGCCGTGTTTCGTATATTTGCCGAAGACATGACCCCATCCGACAGGCTGCGTGTCATTGGCCCAGATGCCAGAAACCGGTTCCGAAGCAGCGACCTTGACGGGGCGATGCAAAGAAGGCGTGCGGCCCAGTTGCTGATTGATGTTCTGGAAGATGTTTGAAGAGAGACTGCCCAGCGACGCTTGCGAGGCGGTAATGTTGGTGGTGTCGACCATCGCAACCGTACTGCCATTGACAAACGACAAACCGGAACCGGATTGATTGATCGTGCTCGCATTGGCAATCGTCATCGTCGCCGACGGCCCTGCGCCGTTCGATATAACATTCACGACGTTCGTGCCGCCGCCCAAATCGACCGTGCCGATCACTCTCGCACCGGGATACAGGTTCAATGTTTCGTCACCGCCGCCGCCGCGAATCGCTTGCGTGGCCGAACCAGAGGCTGTCACGCGGCCGTTCAGATTGATCGTGTTCGCGACGGTGCCGATGACGTCGATACCAATGGCACCAGAACCACCTACGGTGATGCTGCCGCTGTGCGCGAGCGTCACGCTGATGCCGGTGGCCTCAATGCCATGCGCGTTTGCGCCTGTGGTTGAGAGATTGCCGCTGTTGTTGAGGGTGTTGCTGGTCGTGTAGATGGCGTGCGAGCCATCACCTATTGTCGAGATGGTGCCGTTATTGGTGAGCGTGGCGGCGTCTGAAAAAATGCCGTGTGATTGCGTACCCGCTGTGGTGATGGTTCCATTGTTGGTTAGGATGGTGTTGGTGCCTTGCGACCAAATGCCTACCGCAGAATTTCCAGTGGTAGAAATGCTGCCACTATTGGTAATGGTAGCATTCGCGCCTGACGCGTGGATACCGTGGGCTTGCCCCCCCAATGTGGCGATGGATCCGCTGTTGGTGATAACTGTATAAGCAGCAGTGAAGGCGGATTCAATGCCATATGCAGAGGTTGCTGTCGTGATAATTTTGCCGCTGTTAGTGATGATGGCACTGGGAGCGCTGGAAAAAATTCCGGGAGCCCTCGCTCCCGTTGTTAAAATCGTGCCACTGTTGGTAATTGTGGCATTTTCGCCGCGCGAGTATATGCCGTACGCATCTTCTCCCGCAGTCGAAATGCTGCCGTTGTTGATGAGGGTGGCATTGCGCATAGTTGATGCTATTCCCGCCGCAACATCTCCAGAGGTTGAAATGGAGCCGTTGTTGGTGACGGTGTTATTGAGGCCCAATGCCCTGATGGCAGTTTTGGAAGTGTTCAACGCACCGCCAGTCTCAACACTTCCAGTTTCATTGTCGTTGAGCGTTTGTCGGATCGTGACGATTTCGCCATTTTCAATCGTGAAGCTGTCTGCGTAAGCAGTCGGCGAAAAGAGCACGGCGATCAGTGCGACGAGAGGTGCGAGACGAAAGTTAGCGTGAAAGGATGCCCACTGTTGTGTGGTGAGTAAGTTTGACATGGTTGTCTATATTGGCAGGTAGGTGGAAAAGCAAACGGCGGCCCCCTCTTTTCACATATTTATGCGAGGGTTCAAATTTGAAGTGCAACGCATGATTTGAAGAATACCTGACGGGGTGTCAAGAAATCAAGGGAACCACTGATTTAATCTCTGAAATTGCGTTCCTGCACCGATCTTGCGCCCAAATTGGCGACAATGATGTGTTATCCAAGGCAGCTGGAGCATCCATGCAAAAGACATTCTCTGATCTTTTCACCCGGCAATTAGGGCCTGTCCAGAATTTTGTGTAAACGGACAATTGGCAGGAAACTGTCGCTTTGTCCGGAGTCCACATGATAACCAAGAAACACAACATCCCAGATGAACTCGTTGCCCAACTACTGGGGAACTACGGTAGCTTGGTACTGGAAGGGGCCGCGGTAGATGATACTTGCCATACTTGTTCCTTTTGAAGAAAACCCAAGCGGACAATTCCCCTTGGAACAAGGTATATCTCAAATTTGCTGCATGACTGAAAATTGCAGCAAAAATGCAGCAAAAAAGCCATAAAAAGCAAAAAGGACTTACATCTTTCGACGTAAGTCCTTGAATTTATTGGTGGTGATAGGTGGACTTGAACCACCGACCCCAGCATTATGAGTGCTGTGCTCTAACCAGCTGAGCTATATCACCGAAGCCCTAAATTATCTTTGGTTTGAATAGGCTTGTCAAGCGGCGGATGATTTTTCTGCATTTGCCCTGAGCGCTGCCTGAATGTGCTGCAACGCGATTTGTGCGGCATCGGGCGCAAGGCAGTCGATCGCAATGCGATCTGGCATTGCACGCAGCCAAGTGAGCTGGCGTTTCGCCAGTTGGCGGGTGGCGGCGGTGCCCTTGTCGCGCAGCGTTTTCTGGTCGAACTGGGCGTCGAGATATTCCCACGCCTGTCGGTAACCGACACAGCGCATCGACGGCAGGCCGAGGTGCAGGTCGGTGCGCGCGCGCAGGCGTTTGACTTCGTCCAGCAGCGCGCCGCCGGCCAGCATCGCGTCGAAACGATCGGCGATGCGCTGATGCAGCACGCTGCGATCGGACGGTTCCAGCGCAAGCGGCAGCAGTTCAAACGGCAATTCGGTTTGTTCCCGTTTGGCCAGCAGTTGCGACATCGGCTGCCCGGTGAGTTCGATGATTTCCAGTGCGCGCTGAATCCGTTGTGCATCATTCGGTTTCAGCCGTTCTGCTGTTGGCGGATCGAGTTGCGCCAGCCTGGCGTGCATGCCCGGCCAGCCGATTTGCGCCGCTTCCTCGTCCAGCCTGACGCGGATGGCGGGATCAGCGGATGGCAGATCGTCCATTCCTTGCATCAGCGTCTTGAAATACAGCATCGTGCCGCCGACCAGCAGCGGCAGCTTGCCGCGACTGATGATTTCCATCGCCAGGCGTTGTGCGTCATCGCGGAATTGCGCCGCCGAGTAGGCTTGCGCCGGGTCGATGATATCGATCAGGTGATGCGGCACGGCTGCCAGTTCTTCGGCACTTGGTTTTGCTGTGCCGATGTCCATACCGCGATAGACCAGCGCCGAATCGACCGAGATGATTTCGCTCGGAATATGTTGCGCGATGAACAGCGCGGCGGCGGTTTTGCCGGAGGCCGTTGGGCCCATGATGGCGACCGCGAGTGGTTTGCGAGTGGTTTCCATCAGGCTTCCTTTTTTTGTCGCAGCTCGGGAAATGCGCGCACGCAAATGAACAGCACGATGCCGTTGAACAGCGAAATGATCGCTAGCGGATACAGCGTGCCGTTGAAGGTCGAGCCGACGATCGAGCCGATGATGAACGCCATCACCATGTACATCCCGCCGGACAGCCCGGCCGCAGTGCCTGCCTGCGTCGGAAATGGTGTCACTGCTCCTGCCTGCGACAGCGGCGAGTTGATGCCGTGCGCGGCAAAGGTCAGGAACATTGCGACGACGACGATGGCCCAGTGGTGCAGGCCAGTGAGCACGCAGCCGAAAAACAGCAGTCCGGCGCAGAGCGAGGCGGCAGTGCCGATGCGGAAAGCCGCGCCGGCGTTCATTTTGCGCAGCAGCCGCTGGCACAGCATCGTCGCCAGCATGTAGCCAAGCGTGCCGAACGAGAAGCAGTAGCCGAACCAGGTGACGGGCAGGTGCAGGATGCGGATCAAGACCATCGAAGCGCCGGAAATGAAGGTGAAGATCGAGCCGTAAGACAGCGCGCCGGGCAGTGCATAGGCCCAGAACACGCGTGCGCCCAGCACTTCGCGGTAGCTGGCCAGCAGGCCGCGAAGGTTGGTTGCGTCCGGGTTCTTGTTGCTGTTGGTTTCCGGCAGGCGCAAAAATACTGCGGTTAGCAGGCAGCTTGCCACGATCGCATGGAACGCAAAGGTGGCACGCCAGCCGAACCAGACTTCGAAATACGAGCCGACGATCGGCCCCAGAAGGGGCGTCAGCGACAGCCACGAGCTGGCTTTCACCATCACGCGCATGCCGTCTTCTGGCGCATAGGCATCGCGGATGATGGCACGACCGATGATGAAGGTTGAGCAGCAGCCGAGTGATTGCAGCAGGCGCGCGGCGATCAGCAGCCAAATTGACGGCGCCAGTGCGCACAGCAGGCTGGCGGCGAGATACAGCGACAGGCCGGCCAGCAGCACAGGACGGCGACCGAAACGATCGGACAGGGGGCCGACCGCGAGCTGTGCGGAGCCGAAACCGATGACAAAAATCGACAGCGTTAGTTGTACCGCCGAAGCGGGCACAGCGAAATAGCTGGCCAGGCTCGGCATTGATGCAACGTACATGTCAGTCGACAGCGACTGCATCATCAGGAAAATCGAAATCAGCGTCAAGAGCGGCGCCTTTCGATAAGGCAGCAATGGGCGCAGTCTGGTACTCATTGGCCGCGCAGGAACAGATTGTCGAGATCGACGGCGGACAGTTGCACCCAGGTTGGACGGCCGTGGTTGCACTGGCCGGCGCGTTCGGTTGCTTCCATTTGCCGCAACAGCGCGTTCATCTCTGGAATGGTGAGACTGCGGCCGGCGCGCACCGAACCGTGGCAGGCGGCGGTGGCCAGGAGCGCATTGCGTTTTTCAGTCAGGATACGTGAGTGATTCAGCTCGCGCAGTTCGCGCAGCAGTTCGCGTGCAAGTGCCTGTGCATCGGCATGTTTCAATGGCGCTGGCAGGGCGCGCACCGCCAGCGTTTCCGGCGACAGCGCGGCGATGTCGAAACCGAAATCCGCCAGCGTGCTGCGGTGTTCTTCTGCCGTGCCGACCTCGATCGGATCGGCAAAAAACGTGACCGGAATTAGCAGTTCCTGCACCGGCATTGCCTGCTGATCGAGTGCGGTTTTCATCTGTTCGTACACGATGCGCTCATGCGCGGCGTGCATGTCCACCAGCACCAGTCCTTTCGCATTCTGCGCCAGGATGTAGATGTTGTGCAGTTGCGCCAGCGCGAAGCCGAGCGGGTGTTCTTCCTGGGGGGCCTGTTCTGTCGGGGTGATGTCAGCCGTCCAGTTCGGCGCTGCGGCCTGTGGCGAGAAAAGCGCGCCGTAATCTTCGGTTTTCTGTGCCACGCCGAACGAGGAGCTGAATGTCGCGCCGAAGGATGCTTGCCGCGGCTCGGGAATCCATCTGGTCGAAGTCGAATTCGCGCCTGCGGGCGACGGTAGCGAAGCTGGTGGCGTGTCAGCCGAAGACGCGGCTGTTTGCGCCAGCGTGCGGCTGATGGCGTGGAACACGAACTGGTGCACCGCGCGGCTGTCGCGGAAGCGCACTTCGATTTTCGATGGGTGGACGTTGACATCGACCAGCGCCGGGTTCAGCTCAAGCTGCAGCAGATAGGCCGGATAGCGGTCTCCGTGCAGCACGTCCTGATAGGCGGCGCGTACCGCGTGCGTCAACAGCTTGTCGCGAACGAAGCGGCCATTGACGTAGAAATATTGCGCATCGGCGCGGTTGCGGGCGGCGGTCGGCAGGCCGACGAAGCCGGAGAGCCGCAGGCCGTCTTGCTCATTGCCGGCAGCGTGTTCCAGCGGCAGGCGCGCCTCGGCGAACTCGTCGCCAAGGATTTGTGCGCTGCGCTTGGCCGTTTCGCTTGCGTTCCATTGCGCAGTGGCTTTGCCGTTATGCGACAGCGTGAAGCTGACATCCGGCCGAGCCAGCGCGATCCGGCGCACGACTTCGGCGCAGTGGCCGTATTCGGTCTGTTCGGATTTCAGGAACTTGCGCCGCGCCGGCGTGTGCGCATACAGATCCTGCACGTCAACCGTGGTGCCGATGGCGCCGGACGACGGGCTGACCGCGGTCTGGTCGCCGGCATGGCGGATTTCCCACGCGTGCGGCGCATCAGCGGTGCGCGTGGTGAGCGTGAGGTTGGCCACCGAGGCAATCGACGCCAGCGCTTCGCCGCGAAAGCCGAGCGTGGCCACGTTTTCCAGTTCGGCCAGTGACGCGATTTTCGAAGTTGCATGCCGCTGCAGCGCCAGTGGCAGCTGTTCGTGCGGGATGCCGCGGCCATTGTCGCTGATGGCGATGCGCTTTACACCGCCGTTTTCCAGTCGGATAGCGATTTGGGTTGCGCCCGCGTCGAGCGCGTTTTCCAGTAATTCCTTGACCACGGCGGACGGGCGTTCAATCACCTCGCCGGCGGCGATTTGCGAAATCAGTTGATCCGGGAGTGCCTGTATCGGGCGCGGGGAAAGACTTGCGTTGACCATGCCGGATTATATCAACCCGGCGTGCGCTTCGTCTGCGTGGAAACAGTCGCTTCGGGCGCGGCAATAGGGTAAAGTGGACGGTTACGGCAAATGCGCGGCTGGCAAGTTTGCCGCCGTGCGGATTTTTGCTGTTCTGGCATGGGTATGTGGAAAAAATCATGCTTTTGGCCAGAACTTCCGCAGCAGTTTTTAAATACTGACCCCAGTATGAGAACAGGCTCGAAGGCCTGCCGCTGGTGGCGACTGGATGAAGAAATGGATCTTATGCAATTTTTCGACATGATCCTGCATGTCGACAAGACTTTGGGCGTGGTGATCGCGCAGTACGGCACCTGGGTGTACGTGGTGCTGGCGGCGATCATCTTTTGCGAAACCGGGCTGGTGGTGATGCCGTTCTTGCCGGGCGATTCGCTGTTGTTCATCGCAGGGGCGTTCTGCGCCACCGGCGCGATGGACATCTGGCTGCTGATGGCCTTGCTTACTGTGTGCGCGATTGTCGGTGATTCGCTGAATTATTCGATTGGCAAGGCGATCGGCAAAAAAGTGTTTACGCGCAATTACCGCTGGCTGGACAAGAAATCGCTGCTGATTACGCATGAATTTTTCGAAAAGCATGGTGGCAAGACCATCGTGATTGCGCGCTTCGTGCCAATCGTGCGCACATTCGCGCCGTTCGTCGCCGGCGTGTCTGAAATGAACTACGGTCGCTTTCTTCTATATAACATTGTCGGTGCGCTGCTGTGGGTGGTCGGTCTGGTGGTGGCTGGTTATTTCTTCGGCAATATCCCGATCGTCCGCGACCATCTGAACACCATCGTGCTGATTGGCATTGCTGGTGCCACCGTGCCGCTGATTCTGGGCGGAATGTGGAAACTTTTCAGGAAAATCCGGGCATGAAATTCTGGGGCAAAACCAAGCTGCTGCTGTTGGTGGCCGCATCGGCGCTGACAGCCTGTTCCGATCCGGTGATGGTGTCGCTTGGCGGTGCGCCGACCGACAATGCGCAATCAGTGGCGCGGATACGCGAAGGGTCGATGTTCGTGCGCGGCTTCGACCAGCGCCGGCTGGAGTTGAAGGAAATCCGCAACCCGATCGGCAATTTCGTGTTTGCCGTCACGCCCGGCACGCATTCACTGTTGGCGATGAACGTGCAGTCCGGGCACGTGATTCCGACCGAAGCGATGCGCTGCTATGCGATCGAGGCGGAGATGAAGGCTGGCGTGATCTACCGCCTTGACGAAGACAAGGGCATGCGGCTGGCGGTGCTCAAGCGCGAAGATACCGGCGAACGCGTGGCGGTGGGCGCGCTGGTGTCGGAACAATCCGCCTATTCCGATGTGTGCCGGTGGAAGTGATCGCTGCTCACGCCTGCCGGTAGCGGTGCAGCGGCCGTTTTCGTTTGTGGGCGGCTGCCGTGCCTGAGATTCGCTGCGCTCATGTCAACTCGCGCCGCGCCTGCTTTGCATACGCTGCGCGAGGGGTGGGGGCGCTGGCGCCAAAATAATTGAACGAAAATGACTTTTGGGTCAATAAGCTCAAAAAATATACTCCCTCCAGTATTTAAAATTGGCCAGTAAAAATGTGGCCTGGATGCCTGTTTTGGCTATATACCCCGTTAAAACAGCATCATCTCATCATTTTGTGCGATGAAGATGATGCAGGATTGGGGAAAATCAAGGCCTTGAAATTCGCCGTTCCTATCCTTACCTCTGGTTCCATCGGCAGTTAAGGAAACTCTGAATAAGCCGATCGTGACGGTTATTCAGCGTTCCTTCGTCAATCAACCAGAATGGAGGAGCATCTCATGTACCGGTCCCTGTTTTCCCGCGACATGTTCGCGGAACTGGAGCGCCTGCAGCGCGAAATGCAGCGGGCGTTCGACCTTTCCCCCAGCATTCGCGGGGGCGCGCGCGGCGGTTATCCGGCGCTGAATGTCGGCAGCACGCCGCAGTCGGTCGAGATTCTTGCGTTCGCGCCCGGCATTGACCCGGCCAGCATCGAAGTTAACGTCGAGCGTGGCGTGCTGACGATCGCCGGCGAGCGCAAGAGCGATTTGCCGGGCAAGGAAGAGAAAGCCAATGTGCATATCGATGAACGCTTTGCCGGCCGCTTCCGCCGCGTGGTGTCGCTGCCGGATGACGTCGACGGCACCAGCGCCGATGCGCATTACCGCGATGGCGTGCTGCACGTCAGTCTCAAGCGTCGCGCCGCCGCACAGCCGCGCCGTATCACTGTTCAGTAATCGCAGGAGGAAATCATGAGCGAACAGAAAAACGCCGTTGCGCAACCGTCCCGTCAAGCCAGCGAAGAGCGTGTGATGCTGCCGCCGGTGAACGTGACCGAAGACAGTGCGGGCATTACGTTGATGGCCGATCTGCCCGGTGTACCGAAGGATAAATTGCTGCTGAATATCGAAGCCGATACGCTGACGATTGAAGGCGAAGTCAGTCTCGATCTGCCGTCGGGAATGGAGGCGACGCACGCCGAAATCAGCCTGCCGCGCTATCGGCGCTTGTTTTCGCTGTCGAAAGAACTGGATGCAGACAAGATTTCGGCCGAATTCAAGCAGGGCGTGCTGAAGCTGCGCATTCCGAAGGCGGAGCACGCACAGCCGCGTCGGGTCGAGATCAAGGTTGCCTGAAGACAGGAGGTCGCAATGAAACTGGATGAAATCAAGCAGGGATTTAATTCATTTCTGGATTCGGTGACTGATGGCTGGCAGCGGTTGCGCCAGTCCGCGGCAGGGGCGCTGATTCGTTTCCAGCCGGGCGAAAACGCGAATCTGCCGGAGAAAAGCCAGGTGGACGATGATTTTTATCTGGCGTCTCAAGGTTGGGCAATGCTCGGCGGTGATGTGTTTGAAGATGAGCGGCGTCTCGTGGTGCGCATCGAGGCGCCGGGGATGGAAAAGGAAAATTTCGTGGTCGAGGTCAAGGATAATGCACTGGTAATCCATGGCGAAAAGCGTTTCGAGCGCGAGGCAACCGAAGGCCGATGGCGGGTTTTGCAGTGTGCCTACGGCAGCTTCAGCCGCGTTGTGCCGTTGCATGTGCCGGTGATGGCCGATAAGGCCAGCGCCGCATACCGCAACGGCGTGCTGCGAGTCGAATTGCCGAAGGTCGAGCCGGGCCAGCCAAGGGGACGCACCATTAGGGTGGATTGAGGCGCTGCTATGCAGCATCCGGGGCACAGGACAATGTGAAATGTGCCCAGCAGTCCTTTTAGCACGCTTTGCCGTAATCGATTTGCATTAGCATCCGGTCAACATGCACTTTCCAGTGCGGCAGCGCGAGGCCGAGTTTTTCCGTCAGCTTGCGGCAATCCAGGCGCGAGTTGCGCGGCCGGATGGCCGTGCCCGGATGAGCACGCTGATAGTCGGCCGAACGTACCGCGCGAATGCCGCTGACGTCGAGTTTCAATGGCGCGCCGTGTGCCTGCGCTTGCTGCACCACGTAGCAGGCCAGGCCGTACCAGCTGGTCGAGCCGGAGGCGGTCAGGTGGTACAGGCCTTCCGGCAGCGCGTCCGCATGGAACGCGGCCAGCGCCAGCGCGGTCACATCTGCCACCAGTTCGGCTGAGGTTGGCGCGCCGATCTGGTCTGAAACCACGTCGATGGTTTTCCGTTCCCGCGCCAGTTTCAGGATGGTGCGGATGAAATTCCGGCCATGCGATGAAAACACCCAGCTGGTGCGGAAGGTCAGCGCATGGCAGCCGCCCTGCTGTATCGCCAGTTCGCCCGCCAGTTTGCTTCGGCCATAGGCGTTTTGCGGATGCGGCACATCGAGTTCGGTATAAGCGCCTGATTGCATGCCATTGAACACGTAATCGCTCGAATAGTGCACCAGGAGCGAGCCGTTGTAGCGCGCATAACGCGCCAGTGCCTCGACCGCGGCGGCATTCACCGCCAGCGCCGTGCTCTCGTCGCGTTCCGCCGGATCGACTGCGGTGTATGCAGCCGCGTTGACGATGACGTCCGGCGCGTGCTGTTGCAAGACTGCGCGCAAGCCGTCGGCATTGGTGAAATCCGCCTCGCTGCGAGCGGGCGCAACGATGTTGCCGAACGGCGCCAGCGTGCGTTGCAGTTCATGCCCGATTTGACCGTTGCCGCCGAACAGCAGAATTTTCATCGCGTATCCCGTTGCGTGTTGTCCTGCCGGGATTATTGCAGTTGCGGCCTGTGCTGTCAGCATCGGCTGCCGTACACGCCAGGCAGTTGCCTGATTGCCGCTAGCCGTTGATAAACATCATGGCTTGCCGGTGCTACATGCGCACAATGGTGGCAACGGTGAAGTTTGCCCACAACGGAGGAAATCATGGCAATAGGTTTTTACTGCAACCGTGAGGTGGTGATTACCGAACCTGGCACGAATGTGCTGGAGGCAGCGCAACTGATGCGCCAGTATCATGTGGGAACGCTGGTGGTTGCGGAGAAGGTGGACGGGATTGTGCGTCCGAAAGGCATCGTGACCGACCGCGATTTGGTGCTGGGCGTGATGGCGGCGGATCTCAAGCCGGACACGATTCTGGTTTCGGACATCATGCCTGATTCGCTCTATACGGTGCGCGACGAGGAAAGTGTCAGCGAAACGATGCGCATCATGCGCAGCCATGGCGTCCGGCGCATTCTGGTGGTTGACTGGCAGGGGGGATTGCAGGGAATCGTGTCGGTCGACGATTTGATTGCGCTGCTGACCGAAGAAATGCAGGAACTGGCCAAGTTGATAGCGCGCGAGCAGGAACGGGAACGCGCAACACGGAAATAACAGACCAATAGCGCGCTGCAGGATAAACATGCGGGAAAATTGTGCGCAGGATAATCCGGCTGGTGGTGGCGAGGCAGGTGCGCCGGGGCGGTGGGAGCATTTCGAGCATCGCGCCGACATCGGCGTGCGCGGTCTCGCGGCTTCGATGACGGGGGCGTTCGAACAGGCTGCGATGGCGATGACCGCCGTCATTACCGATCCAGCGCTAGTCGAGGCGCGAGGACGGATCGATTTGCATTGTCAGGCGCCGGACGATGAAATCCTGCTGGCCGATTGGCTCAACGCGCTGATTTTCGAGATGGCGACGCGGCGGATGCTGTTCTCTCGTTTCGAAGTACACATTGACAACCACATACTCGACGCTGCGGCGTGGGGCGAGCCAGTGAACGAAACGCGGCACCAGCCGGCGGTCGAGGTGAAGGGAGCAACATTCA
>Ga0316604_10000819_pt1 | contig 32569 bp, 29 predicted proteins | sample OWC_soil_day20_C_FD_207650 | JGI IMG/M metagenome (GOLD analysis project Ga0316604, IMG submission 207650) | Wetland soil microbial communities from Old Woman Creek delta, Ohio, United States - OWC_soil_day20_CT | ecosystem: Environmental > Terrestrial > Soil > Wetlands | place: USA: Ohio... | reverse complement strand
CCACACGCTCTTCATCGGCCCAATCGACGCCCGCCCGTTGCGCCGCCAGCGCGGTCAACCGATACAAGGCTCCGGAATCGAGATAGGCAAAACCGAGCGCCGCCGCGACGCGTGCCGCCACCGTTCCTTTGCCCGAGGCCGAGGGGCCATCAATGGCAATAACCGGCACAGCCTTGGTAACAGCAGCAAAACGCTCGAAGTAATCCGGGAAGGTCTTGGCCACGCACTTCGGGTCGTTGATACGCAATGGCGTGCCAAAAGCCGCCAGGGAAAAGCACATCGCCATCCGGTGATCGTCGTAAGTATCGATTGCTGCTGGCTTCAGTTCGCCTGGCGTGACGCGAATGTAGTCCGCGCCCTCTTCAACCACCGCCCCCAACTTGCGCAGTTCGATCGCCATCGCCGCAATGCGATCAGTTTCCTTGACCCGCCAGCTGGCAATATTGCGCAGCGTGGTGGAGCCTTTGGCGAACAAGGCCGCTGTCGCCAGCGTCATCGCGGCATCGGGAATGTGGTTGCAATCAAGGTCGACCGCAACAAGTCCGGATTTTGGCGCCCGCGCCGTCATCCAGTTCGGCCCCATGTCGATTTTGGCGCCCATTTGCGCCAAGGCCTCTGCGAAGCGGACATCGCCCTGAATCGAATCGCGCCCCACCCCTTCGACACGAACCGGTCCGCCACCAATCGCCCCGAGCGCGAGAAAATAGGAAGCGGAGGACGCATCGCCCTCGACATAAATCGTACCCGGCGAAACATAACGACTGCCGGCCGGCACCGTGAAACGCTGCCAACCTTCACGCCGCACCTGCACACCAAAGCGCGCCATAATGGCCAGCGTGATTTCAATGTAGGGTTTGGAAATCAGCTCCCCTACCACGTCGACCGTAGCAGTCTCGCCAGTCAGCGGCAGCGCCATCAACAAACCAGTCAAAAACTGGCTGGACACATCGCCGCGCACCTGGACCGTGCCACCGGCCCGGATCATTGCCGGCTTGAGGTGCAGCGGCGGGAAACCGTCGTTGGCCAGATACGTAACATCGGCTCCCAACTGACGCAGGCCATCGACCAGATCGCCAATCGGCCGCTCGTGCATCCGCGCCACCCCTTTCAGGATGTATTCCCCCCCTGCCAGCGCCAGTGCCGCGGTCAACGGACGAAAGGCGGTGCCGGCATTGCCGAGGAAAAGCTCCGCCTGCCTGACCGGAAACTTTCCACCACACCCTTTGATCCGCCAACTTTCTCCACCCAGCGCCTCCACACCGACACCAAGCACCTTAAGGGCATCAAGCATGCGCTCGGTATCATCGGAAGCTAGCAAATCGCGAACTTCGGTTTCACCGTCAGCCAAGGCGGCCAGCAACAAAACCCGGTTGGAAATGCTCTTGGAACCTGGCAAACGAACCGCACCGCCGGCAGAAAGCAATTGGGGAAGATCAAGGAATTCGATACTCAAGGAATACTCCGTTTGCAGAGAAGGGAAGCGCCACGCCGCCCAACGAATCAATTCATCACATATTCAGGGACAAAGCGCTGCAAGCCAGCCTTGACGGCAGTGCTCTCACGCACACTGCAGGCCAGCCAGTCCACAAGTTCCTGAAATTCAGGATTGCTCATGCTGTCAGTCAGCTTGGCAATGCGCAGCTTGGGATGTGGCGTCGGCAGGGTCGCCTCGTCATCGGCCAGCAGTTCTTCGTAGAGTTTTTCGCCGGGCCGCAGGCCGGTAAACTCAAGCGGTATTTCCTCCTCGGAAAAACCGGACAGCCGGATCATGTCACGCGCTAGATCGACGATCTTGACCGGCTCCCCCATGTCCAGCACGAAAATCTCGCCCCCCTGCCCCATCCATCCTGCTTGCAGGACCAATTGAGCGGCTTCGGGAATGGTCATGAAATAACGGACGATATCCGGGTGCGTCACGGTCACCGGTCCGCCCCGCGAAATCTGCTCGCGGAACTTGGGAATCACGCTACCGTTGCTGCCCAGCACATTGCCGAAACGCACGGTCACAAACCGCGTCCCGCCAGCCACCTGGGTTGCCCGACAAAGACGCTCGGCCAGACGCTTGCTGGCACCCATCACGTTGGTTGGATTGACTGCCTTGTCGGTAGAAATCAACACGAACTTATCGACCCCGGCCCGTTGGGCCGCCCGCGCCAACGTCACAGTACCAAGCGCATTGGTCCGCACCGCCTGCCAGGCGTTCACATGCTCCATCAAGGGCACATGCTTGTAGGCCGCCGCGTGGAAAATAACAGCCGGCTGCTCGGCGGCCAGAACTTCAGCCACCCGCTCGGCATCCCGCACATCGCCCGCCCAGCACCTGCAATCCAGCCCGGGAAAAGATTGCTTCAGTTCATCATCGATGCGATACAAGGCGAACTCGGACGACTCCAGCAAGACCAAACGTGACGGCTCAAAACGGGCAATCTGGCGACACAACTCCGAGCCGATCGACCCCCCAGCCCCACTGACCAGAACAACACGTCCGGTCAACAATTCGTGCAAGCCGGCATCATCCAGAGAAACGGCATCACGCCCGAGCAAATCTTCCAGTTCGACACGGCGGATATTGGAAACCGACAACCGTCCGGCCAACAGATCGTCGTAGGAAGGCATCGTCATCACTACCAGCTCCGCAGCGGCCGCCAATTCGGCAGCCCGCCGCCGCTCACAGGACTTGGCGCCCGGCAAGGCCATGACGACATGCTTGACACCATATTTCTCGGCGACTTCCGGCACCTTAGCCAGGGGGCCGAAGACGGGCAAACCGCGCAGGCGACGCCCGACCTTGGCCGGGTTGTCATCGACCAGCGCTACGGCATACCACAGGCCGCTACGATTCAACTCTCTTAGCAAGGAGTCGGCAGCCTCTCCGGCGCCAAGGACCAGCACAGGCTGTCCACGCATTTTGGCCGGACCGTAAAGGCGGTGCTCCTTCCAACTGCGATAGGCAAAGCGGCTCCCGCCCATCGTCAATGCCAGGAGCAGCGGATGAAGGACCAGCACGGAACGGGGAATCGGTCCCAGCCCCAGAAAAACGACGGCGACCATCGTCAAGGCCGCGCCAGTCAGCACCGCAGAAAGGATGTGCTGCAAATCGGAGAGGCTGGCAAAACGCCACAGCCCACGATACAAACCAAACGCAAAAAACAGCGAGCCGAACAGCGGCAGCACCCAAAGCAGCGAATGAGCAGCCGACTGCGCGAACTCGGTTGGCACATCAAAATTGAAGCGCAACCAGAAAGCCAGCATCCACGCCAGCGCAGCCGCCACCAGATCGTGGAGGAAGGCGGCCAGGGTACGTGGATTAGTCATTCAGCAGATTCCGGAAAGTTAAATAGCCGACCAAACGCGATCGAAACCGCTTATTTTAACCTGCTGGAAATAAATCAATGAGAAACACCATCGCGCCGCAAGACCCTGACGAAGGTCAGCCACAAGATATGTATATCAAAGGATAGCGACTGGCGATGACGGTACTCGGCATCCAGCTTGACCTTTTCGGGTATCGGCAGCTCATCCCGTCCGTTCACTTGCGCCCACCCGGTCAAGCCCGGCATGAGTTCGTGCACCCCGTATTCGGTACGCAAGGCAATCAGGTCATCCTGATTGAACAAGGCCGGCCGCGGGCCGACGAAACTCATGTCGCCGACCAGGATGCTCCATAACTGCGGCAATTCATCCAGACTCGATTTGCGCAAAAACGACCCAATCGGTGTCAGGTAAGCATTTGGGTCTTTCAGCAGATGAGTGGCTACCGCCGGGGTTCCGATACGCATGCTGCGAAATTTCGGCATCTTGAAAATACGATTATGCCGACCAACCCGGTCCGACCAATAAAGCGCCGGCCCGGGCGATGTCAGCTTGACCAAAATGGTGACGAAAAAGATAGGCAGCACCAGAAATAACGCCGCGAACAAGGCCAGTAATAAATCAAAAAATCGTTTCATCTACCCAGCATTTCCGATAAGCCATCCTGCAACGAAACCTGCGCCCGCCAACCCAACTCCCGCTCAATGCGAGCCGGCGAGTACCAGGCCGAGTTAAGCAGACGGTCGACTACCTCGCTATCCAACGGCAAGCGGCACCTACTCAACTTCTCCAGCCCATCGCCCAGCTTTGCCGCCATACGTAAAACCGGGGCCGGTATCGACCAATGGCAAGGCGGCAGCCCCTGAGCCTGGCGCAACGCATCAAACAAGCCGCGCCCAGAAGGGGCGTCCCGACCAGCGATGATGTAAGTGCGGCCATTGGCACGATCATCGTCGGCAACCAGGCGCATCGCCGAAACTACATCATCAACATGAATCAGCGAACGGTGATTGCCTGTCTCCGGCAATGGTGGAAACAAGCCCCGCTTGACGAGGCGCCCCATGCGCTCCAGATTCCCCCGCCCACCGGCACCATAGACCATAGTTAGCCGCAAATTAGCCACATGCATGCCGTAGCGCTGCCCGGCCTCCAGAACAGCCTGCTCAGCAGCCAGTTTGGCTTGACCATAAGCCGTTTCCGGCTTGCCGGGAAAATCCTCGTCAGCACAGCCCTCACCAGGTTCAGCCATGGCTTTGACGCTCGAAAGAAAGACAAAACGCCTGACCCCCGCCCGCCCCGCCGCCTCAACCAGATTACGCGTTCCCTCGAAGTTTACCGTCCGATGTTTGGCTGAGTCATCACCGGAAAGTGAAGAAAAGGCGTGGGCATAGCCGGCGCAGTGAAAGACGCTTGCAACCTCAGAGCACGCTTCAGCCAAAGCACCCCGATCAGCCAAATCTGCAATAACAGCCGCCCCCCCCCCCTCAAAACTGCGTACGAGCTTACGGCAAGCCAGTCCATCATCCCAAAGTCTGGAGACAAGGTACCGCCCAATAAAACCCGAGGCACCTGAAACGAGAATCACGTGACGAGCCCCACTAAATCAAGCAACAACACGCGGCAACCGGCCCCAATGCTTCAGAAAATACCGCCCCATGCTCGCCAAATGCCAGCGTAAATGACGCAGATTACGATGGCTATCGCGGCGCGCATCGTGAACAACCGCTACAGATGGACAAGCGATGATTTTCATACCGGCATTCCAGGCGCGCACACAAATATCAACATCTTCGTAATACAGGAAATATCCCTGATCGAACCCTTCCAAGCGCGCATAGTCTGCACTACGAAACAGCATGAACATCCCCGCAACCCATTCTGGAGAAAATACAGGGGCGTTCAATTTCGCTTGATAACGCCCGTCCCTGCCACCACATATTTTGCGGACCAACGATCGCAACGTTGGAAAACGCCTTACACTATCCTCGAGAGAACCGACAGGAGCAAGCACCAACGGGGCAGCAAGGCTCGCTCCTGCTTTCTCGATTTCCGCTATCAGTACGCCGAACGGGTTTCCCTGCAAAGCGATGTCTGGATTCAGCGGGCAGAAAAACGGCTGATCGCAATACTGAAAGGCGGCATTGTGATTTGCCCCAAACCCTTTCGGATGCTTGTTATCAAGCACCGTGATCCGCTCACTTTCAGGGATGATCAAAGACTCCGGAACATTCCGGGTCACGATAATCTGTGCCACCCCATCACATGCCAATAGCGAATGAATCAACTGTATCACCATCGCACCATGACCATGGCTGACAATGGAAACTGCAATCAATTTAAGCGCCCCATTCGTCCTGATAAGCCATGCCAAACCCCTTTGGTCATCATCCACCAGTGTAGATGCCGTGGTTTGGCGAAAATCGTATAGAAACCATACTTGAGCAACAACCGCCACCCATCGGCCAATTTCCAATGCAAAGGCAGCCAAGGCTGGCGATACATCCAGGTCGCATTGCGAAAATGGTAGTAGTGACGCAGGGCACTGTGATGCGGATATGTCTTGCCAAAAAAAACAAAGGGCTCATCACCCAAGTCGTGACTCATCGACGCGGCACAAGCACCAAAGGATTGAAATCCCTTATTTTTTGCTCGCAACCCCCATTCGATATCCACATAATCGATAAACAAATCTTCCCGCATATCGCCAACCGAAGTCAGCGCCCGCATCGGTATCAGGCACCCGGAAGCAATCAGGTAATCGACCTCAACCACCGAGTCACCACAACTGCAAGGCTGACGCTCCACCTTCAAACCGCGCACCTGGATGAATGGCGGCGGATTGTCCTGTCTCTCATCCAGATAACGTGGTCCAACTGCCGCGACATCAACGCCAGCGGCAAGCTTCGCCTCGGCAACCGCCTTAAGCTTGCCAACCATATCGCACTCTGGCTGACTATCGTGATCAAAAAGAATAACGTAGTCGGCATGTTGCTGTGCCGCATATTTGATGCCTATATTTTGTGCCGCTGCGATTCCCTTGTTGTCGCCCAACGGGACAAGCTCCAACGAAATCGAAGATTGATACGCCCGCAGCCACGCCAGTATAGATTCAGGAGAACCGTTATCCACCACCACCACGCCATTGACCTGCTGCATCAATGAATCGAGCAACAACCCCAACTTTTTGAGTTCAGGCCGATAAGTAACAACAACAGCCCAAACCCCTCCCTCATTATTTTTTTTCATTCGGTTTCACACAAACCAGAGTAATGAACTCCCGCGAACCGGGAGAAAAAAGTGCACGAATCTCGGCCATCACTTGACCGGCCCATGAATGTCGAAAATGCTTCGCACCACCGGCTTTGGCGACTATCCCTCGACTCTCCCGCCACATTGCACCAGTAGCAAAACTACTGAAACAATCCTGAATCTCCGAAAAACCGATTTCAGCCATTTTATCCCGAATACATTTTCTGGAAAAAATGTGTAGGTGGCGCGGCGGTTCAAGGCCGCGCCAATACGGACCAAATGCCTTATGTCCATTGCTGTTTGCATTCGGTGTTTCCAGCCACAAAGTACCGCCCGGCTTGAGGAGGCGATAGCAATCAGCCAGTACATCCCACGGATCATAGACATGTTCAAGAATATGACTAAGCGTAATGCGGTCAAAGCATTCGCTTTCGCCAGAGAGCACCTTGATCGTCCCTTCAAAAACATCAAGCCCACGTTCCCGCGCTGCAGCGACAGCTACCGGATCAAAGTCCAATCCCTGCACCTGCCACCCTGCACGGTGGGCAAACGCAAGATAATTTCCGTTGCCGCAACCAACATCCAGCAATCTGGCCTGCGGATGAGGCAAATGCTCCAGGTTGCGTGCCAAAGCAGCATCAATTCCAGAGCGCCCGATAGCGAACATTCTAACAAGCCAACGACCAGGCCAAAGCGTGTGTTCGGAAGGAACACCAAATGCGGCCAGCAAATAATCGTCCCTCAAGGCATGCCAAATGCGACGCAACGCACCTGAAGCCACATCGTATGAACGATGCGTATAGTACCTACTGTACGCGAGCGAGATTGTCTGCTGGTTTGGCCGCGGATCCAGATAAGCGCTACCGCAAGACAAGCATTGAAAAAGGGACCATTGCCCAGGCGCGCACTCGAAGAAATAATCCTTCAAACCATTGTGAGCAATGGTCCTTTCGTTTGCACCGCACAATGGGCAGGCAGGAACAAACTCCACCCCACCCTTAGGCCACTCGGCCTGTATTGAACCACTGGATTGCATGTTTAGCCTTGCAACATTTTAGCCGGCACATTCGCCACCCGGCCAAGCAGACGCAACTGGCCTGGCAGAAAAATACCACACACCAAAATTAATAGACCAAACAACGCCAAACGTAATCCCGTATTTTGCAGATTGCCCCCCAACCACAGGAGGCTCAACACGGCCACAGACACCCCGACAAGCTGAAACACAAAGCCATCACGAGCCAGCAAGAGACGCTCGGCCAAGATCGCCATCACAACCATGTCGAAAAGAACGCGCAACATCCATACAAGAGCAACCCCCTCAATGCCATAGCTGGCTGCAGCAAACACCAAAGCCACAAGATAAAACGGCAACTCGAATAAATGTAACTTTGCCGCCCAATCGGCACGGCCAGCGCCATGAAGCACCGTAATCGCCACCTGCCCCAAGGCATTGATGAAAACACCAATCAACAAAAGCCGTGCTACCGACGCCCCCTGCTGAGCAAATTCACTCCCCAACCACCAAGTGAGTCCTTCTGCTGCAAAAAGGTGCAGCACAGCCACTGCGGGGAGTAACAGCAGGGAAATACACTTCATCGCTTGTCGATAAACATCTCTGACCGAGTCGCGATTACCCGCCAAACGAGCAGCCACAATCGGAAACAAAATCCCTGTCAACGCCCCTGAAACGATCCACAAGCGCGTCACAATCTCATAGGGAGTAGCGTAATAGGCAACAGCAGTCGCTGAAAGCAAGCCGCCGATCAAGAATCGATCCGCATAGACCATCAACGGCCCGACCACGTTTGAAACAGTCATCCACCCACCAAAGGCAACGAGCGGCCGAACCATATCCCCGCTGAACTTGAGCCGCCGCTTTAACTCGGGGCATAAACGAAAACACATATGCCGTGACAGCCACCAACCGATAGCCCGGGTAACGGCCAACGAGGTCATTACCGGGACCAATCCACTAGCAAAAAACAAGGCCACCAGCGGCGCCAGAAACAAAGCCACCCCGAGAGGAGTCCTTACCCAATTGACCAGATCGAAGCGACCATATGCTTCAAGAATTCCACGCCATCCGGCCGATAGGAGAACAAATGGCAGCGCAACCGAGAGGACCCATATGCCAGTCAAGGTCTCCTCTCGCAAATTAGGAGAGATAGAGAGCCAATCGACAAGCCACGGCGCCATTCCCGCAAGAAATACACCGGCGACCAAACCCAGCCAACGAATTAACCCCATTGCCGTGCCTGCCAGCGCAGGAATGTCCTCGGCCAGCCCCGATCCGAGCCTTTCGGCAACTAGCCTAGTAAGTGCGCGCCCAAGACCAAAATCAAAAAGGCCAAAATAACCAACCAACAACCAGGCGAGATTCAGAACACCAAAGCGCTCTACGCCCAGTTTCGAAATAAGTATTGGCATCGTTGCCAACCCGACAGCCAGCGGCAACGTCGCCCCGAAAAAGTTCCAGAGCACATTGCTATAAAAGCGCCCACCTGTACTCACAAACGACCTTTTTGAATCACTTGATCATTTACGGCGGGGAGTCTATTGAAAACCAACAGCGAAACGCCACCTACTATCATGCCTAACCACAGTGTCACCAGCCGAATTGCAATAGCCAAGGATACTGCAACTCCGTCGTCCACTCCTCGCCCAACCATCTGATACACCAAGGCTGCCTCCATCGCGCCCAAGCCAGCGGGCGACATAGTCGCCGCACCAAATAAGGTAGCCAGAACGAAGATCAACACACAATCAGCAACAGGAATAGCTGTCCCTGCAACGTTACAGAACCAGGCGTACAAAAGCGCCTGTGAACCGTAGGCAATCATCGCGATCCCCGAAAAAACCAGGACACGTTGCCATCTCCATATACCGGCCCAACTTTCGAGCGTGTCCTGACTCAGCTTAGTAGGGAGCCAGCGCAAATGCTGTATTAGCCAGTTCCACCACACTGTGCTCACCGGATGAAGCAGTAGATAAGCAAACCCACAACTTCCAACGAACATAAGTGCAAAAGCCAGCGCCCAAATCCAAGGGTAGGCCTGCCCTACAATCCAGGCAGCAAGCCCACCCAACAAGCACATCCCCAGCAAATCGGAAGCACGATCCGCCAGAAACGCCGCAAGGCTATGCGGCACCCTCACGCCCTGCTGCTTCAGTAGCGCTGAACGAAAGGTTTCTCCCGACTTACCAGGTGTTGCGGTTAACGCCAGACCAGACAGGTAAATGCACAAGTGCCTCCCCCTTGGTACGGCATAACCCAGACATTCAAGCGAAAACTCCCAACGACCAAAGCGCCAAAGGTAAGCAGTCGAAGCAAGAACGGCCCCGATCAGGAAGGTATGCGAGCCAAGAGCTAGCAACGCAGAAACCGTTTGCCGCCAGCCAAACCAGAAAATCGTTGCCAGATAACTGAACACCGCAACACTAACAAACCAACCGATGGCTCGAAGGATGCGCGGATTGCCGAGCGCCAGTTGAATACGCCTCACCAGTACTTCATCTAAAGGTAAAAAACTTGTGTCCGAAATAGCTGGAAACTACTGGCACAAGTACTCCTACAAGATGTGCCAGCGCCTCTGCATGATCGACCAAACCGAATGAACGGAGTAGCCAGCGCGCAAGTACCAAACTGATCACCAATGTCTGCAACACCGCTACAAAGTTAACTCCGATAAATTTCATGACCTGTGGCGCCAACGGCCCATTATTTGCATCGAACACGTGTCCACGCATCAACAGAAATGCAACCAACATCCCCACCAAATACGCAAAGAAGACTGCAAAACCATAATCCAGAAAGCTGCTGAAAGCGAAGCGGGAGCCAAAATTTGCTCCCGCCGCAATCCCGCCAGCAACCAGAAAGCGTAGAAATTCCGGCGTCAATTTCGCCGCTATTGCACTCAAAGCGCACCATTCCCAGCAGCCATCTTCGCCATCTGCCGCCCGAACCCAATGCTTTCGGAAATACCACGATCCTCTGGGTAGTAATACGACGTATCGGCCACCCATAAGCCTTTAACCGGCAATTCCACAGGTGGCAATTTATCCAGATAACCCGGATCGCAGATCGGCTGCGCATAGCGGTAGCGGCTGGCACGAATATCGATGAAATCCTCGTCCACCAGGCCTGGATTTATTTTCTTGAGATAGCGCCGAACCTTGTTCAGGAAGACCTTATCCGCCTCGCCGAACATCGGGTGCTCGCCCGGGACATAGAACGGCACATAGACCACATGCTGATCCAGCGGTCGCAGATTGCTATATTCGACCAGCCCCGGAATATCCATTTCTGGATCGTTCGTATTCAGCCAGAAATTCTCGGTAACCGGCTTCTTCAATTTGGCAATCACACAAACAACCGCAATATTTTTGATCGCCTGGAATTTTGCCAAGACGCCTCCAGGAAGATCCGGCATCAACCGCGGCACATAAGGCAACGGAACCGTACTGATAACCTTGTCGAAAGATTCGATCTGCCCAGCAATCTCTACCCCGACGACCTTGCCGCCCTCGATCACAACCTTGTCGACCGGCGACTTCAGGCGAACTTCACCACCGCACGTCTCGATGGCGGCCTTCATCGCCTGCAACAAGGTGCCGGAACCGCCTTCCAGGTAACCGAGCTTCTCGCGAAACAGGCTATAACGTGACCGACCAATGCGCCGGATGCGACTCCAGATCCAGGCCGCCGACAAGCCATTGGCATATTCATAGAATTTGTAGTCGAACAAGCGCCGCCACAAAACCTCCCAAGCCTCGTCGCCGACCCAGCGCCGTATCCATCCCGATGCCTCGACGTTGTCCAGCGGGCGCCAGTCATTACGCTTGGTCGAGAGAAAAGCATGCAAGCCATAACGAAACTTCGCCAGCAAGCTCAAACCGCGAAACTTGAGCAAAGCCATCGGGTTGCCCCAAGGCTGCAAGTGCCCTTGGTACCAATAGCCCATCTTAGTTTCTATCCAGCGGATTCGGTCCGCAATGCCCAGTTCCTCGAGTACCGTCAGGAAGGCATGGTCCGAAATACAATGAAAATGGTAGTAGCGCTCGATTTCCAGCCCACCAAAATCGAAGGTCGCCGTCATGCCGCCGACTCGGTCATCCGCCTCGAACAGTACAGGTTGATGCCCATCCAAGGCTAACTGGTAAGCCACCGCCAACCCCATTGGCCCCGCCCCCAATACCGCAATCCGCTTCCCCATCTCAAAACTCCAACACGACATCGCTGTAACGCGGGTCGTTGAATGTTTCATCTACCGCAGCCTTGAATGGCGTGTAAGGCACACCAAAAATTTCCGGCCAGTCGATCACCTCGAACTCGTCCTTGGCACTCAAGGCCGCCAACTGTTGGGTAGTAAAGGGTGGGTTCTTATCGAACAAGCCCCACACCCACAGCAAGGCATAGAACAACGCATAAGGGATGCGGAGAATTATTGTCTTCGCCCGCGTCGCGTACTTGATCTCGCGAATCATCTCGATGTAGTCGACCTTCTCATGTCCCGAGATATTGTAGACACCATCGCGAATACGGTTCTCGATGCAACTGATGATGACATTTGCAAAATCACCCACATAAAGGGGTTGGCGCATGTAACGCCCATGACCAGGAATTGGAAAAACCGGCACCTTCTTCATGAAACGCGACAGCCAACCCAGATGCTTACGGTCAAACCAGCCGAACATCAAGGTAGGTCGCAGAACCGGACAGGGAATACCACTTTCCAACACCATCTTCTCCTGATCTTTCTTGGTATTGGTGTAGAAGTCATCAGCCACCGACTCGACCACAGAGGAACTAATATGGACCAGATATGGCACATTGTTGGTCTTGACAGCATTGAGCACCAGACGCGTTGAGTCGATGTTGTTACGAACGAACTCCTGATACTCATTGCCACCAATTTGGGCTTGTAGCATCACGACAACATCAGCGCCAACGAAGTGGCGCTGCCAATCACCTGGTTCGGCAAGGTCAGCATACTCAATGGTGATATCCGGTTGAACCTGTTTGAGTACTGCAAGATTGGCACGATGTTTATCGAGAACAACGATGTTGGAATAGCCTTTAGCTTTGAGTCTCGCGACCAGATTTTGGCCGACAAGACCAGCACCACCAGGCAACAAAATTTTTTTATTTAGCGTTCTAGCCTCAACCATAGAAAATCCGCTCCGGAAATAGGTCTGCAATCAAACATCCATTTTGTTGAAAATGAACCTCGGCAGATGCCGAATAATCATCATGATCAACGCCCATTTTCCCGGAGCATAAACCACTGGCTTACCTTGAGATATTCCATCAACAATCATCTGCGCCACATCAACTACATCCGCAAGCTTTGCCCCTTGCCCTCTCAAATGTGCAGTCATCGGCGTATCCGTTGGGCCCGGCTTGATCAGTACAACCTTGACGTTCGTTGCTGCTAGGCGATGCTGTAACCCTTGTGCATAACGAGTCAACAAACCCTTGGCAGCACCATAGACATAGTTCGACTTGCGGCCACGATCCCCTGCCACCGAACCGATAATAGCCAAGACCCCTTTGTTTGCCCGTTGCATTGGGTTGGCAAAAGCCTCTGCAAAAAGTGCCGGTGAAATGCCGTTGACCGCAAGCGCCTCTTCACACAAGCGCAAATCTTCCTGGCATGCCATTTGGTCAGGCAAAGAACCATGGGCTATCAGCACAATATCTGGCACCCCCTCAGCATTAAGGCTTTCTGCCCATTCACGAATGTGCAATGGGTCGAGAAAATCAATGCACTGCACAACAACCTTCGATTTCGGACTGCGAACCATCAAATCCTGAGCCACTCGCTCAGACTTTGCCAGATCACGCCCAACCAAAACCAGGTCCTTGGGCGACTCCTGAACCCACAATCGGGCACAATGAGCAGCTATGGCCGATGTAGCCCCCACAATAACTATTTTTTTCATCATGATTCAGGTTCCCATTAAGCGGCGCGACATGCCTGAACTGATCCCTGGGTCGCGATATTTCAAGAATTCATTTAACCTCGGATATCCGGACTCAAACAAATCGCGCGGCATGCGCGCATCCTTGGCCGGGTAAATACGCCCCCCTGCCTCACGCACAATCCCATCGAGGCGTTCAAATAGAGCATGCGTTCGCCTCCCATTATTTGGAAAATCCAGTGCCAAGGTAACTCCGGGCTGGGGAAAGCTCATCATGCCTATGGGCAGCCGATTACCAAAGGTCTTCAAGACTCCAAGAAATGACCCCTCTCCCGAGCGGGAAATCTCTTTAAGCATCGCTCCAATCGAATCACGTCCGCCTACTCGCGGCACAACACTTTGATATTGATAAAACCCTTGAGGACCGTAGATACGATTCCATTCCAGTAAATTATCCAGCGGGTAGAAAAATGGTTCGTAATGGACGAGCCCTTTACCCCGTTTATGTGCCTGTAGATGGTAATAGGCAAAGTTGAATGGTCTTAGGGTTATGCGGTTGACCAACGAAACTGGCGGAACAACGGGAACAGTCTTTTTCATACGCTTAGGCTCCGGCCCCTCTTGGGCCACAACATGATTGCCGCGCATGAAGACGCCCCTCCTCCCTCCATGGGAAATACAATCAATCCATGACACCGTATGTTCCCAAGCAGCCTCTGAACCATCAGCTAATTGGAAAAAACTATCGAGATCCTCATAAGGTAGATTCTCGAACTCCAGCCAAGGGCAAGCAATTCGGCGCAACTGTATCTTTGCTAGCGAAATAACCCCCGTCAGCCCCATGCCGCCCACCGTGGCAACAAACCAATCAAGATTTTCTGAAGGACTACACTCAATAACTTCACCATTGGTGCGCAACAGGCGTAGCGCAAGCACATGGTCGCCAAAGGATCCCACCACATGGTGGTTTTTGCCATGCACATCATTGGCTATGGCCCCCCCCACGGTAATCAGTTGGGTACCAGGAGTTACCGGCAAAATCCAGCCACGCGGAACCAGCAGTTGCTGAATGTCCCTTAGGAGAAGACCTGCCTCGCATTCAAGGATGCCGGTCTGATCGTCAAATGCAATGAATCGATCCAACCCCTTGGTCTTCCACAACCCGCCCCCGGGGTTAAGGCAAACATCACCATAGCTACGACCATTGCCATAGGGCAACATCAGCGCAACGGTTGCAGCCGGAAGCCGGGCGCAGTCAGCAAGATGCAATATGGAATGCGGCCAGGCCCCCAAGCGCCCCCAGGATGAAACGGCTACCATACCCGAGCGACCGTCCCGACAATAAGAAATAACGCAAAGACCGCACCAGCCAACAAACTTGCTTTATCCTTAACCGCAAACACCAAGGGATCATCATGCATTTCCCCACGATGCGCACACAACCAAACCCAGCTAATCCAAAATAGCATTACAGGTACATTCCCCCAGACCCAGTGCGGGTTTTGATACAGACGCAAAACATCATCACTATTTAGGTAAAGTGCAAGCACCAGCACCGACGAAAATCCGGATGCAATACCGAGCGTTTGGATCAGTGGCGCATCATCGGTGAAATAGCCACGCCCGTGTGCTTTGTGTTTGCCGTGCAATAACTGCACCTGAAGCTCTGCAAAACGCTTGACGAAAGCGAGGGACAAAAACAGAAACACTGAAAATGCTAGCAGCCAGAACGAGAGGGCCATACCAACAGCCGCTGCACCAGCAACAATTCGCAACGTATATAGAACAGCGAGTGTCAGGCAATCAATCAAAACCAGTTGCTTGAGTTTTAAGGAATATACACAGGTCAACACAAAATAGACGAGTAGCCATACCAGAAATTCCGGCCCCACCAAGATCGCTATAGCAACACTCCCTGCGAGCAAAAACGGGGCAAGGAAAACCCCTTGCCAAACTGGCACAGCTCCGGCCGCGAAGGGACGTTTGCATTTTCGGGGGTGCTGACGATCGCTCTCCAGATCCAACAAATCGTTGGCAATATACACAGATGAAGCGCACAAACTGAAAGCAATAAAGGCCAGAAGCAATCCCCACCACGCGCCAGAATCACCTAATCGATGTGCCGCAAACAACGGCACAAACAACAGGATATTTTTCAACCATTGCTGTATCCGAAGCACTCTGCGCCACGCAGAAATTCCTGAACTCAAGCCGGGGAAAACCTGTTCTATCTCCGAACACGCTTCTGCATCGCCTGCCAGTTGGGAAGACGCATTGACGACTACAGCCCTACGGGCGTGCTCCCACACCGATAGATCAGCAACTGAATTACCCGCGTAATCGAAACCACGCTCCCCAAACCGGTCAACCAACGCCTTGGCCTTATTTGGACCAGCCAGATTAATCATGCCATCGCTAGCCATTACATCATCGAATATTCCTAGATATGAGGCAATGGAATCGGCTATTGATTGATCTGACGCCGTACACAAAACCAGCCGTCGCCCAGAAGCACGCTGCCCCCGCAACCACTCAACAAAATCCAGATTGTAGGGAAGTGAAGCTGGATCAATCTGGACTTGATTACCAATACGGCGCTTCAGATTAGCTTTTCCTCTAGAAAGCCAGAACGGTAGTCGAAATATCGAAAACGGTTCCGCTTTGATCAGACCGAGCGTAGTTTCATGAAGCATGTCGGAATGAATCAGAGTGCCATCAAGGTCGACAATAAGGGGGAACAAAGAATGCATCCTAAATTAGTGAATAGATTCGCATTGCCCACACGCCGAGGTTCATAAAGATTTGCAGACAAAGAAGGGCACAGATAATTAAATTTGACACTTTTATTCTATGCATCCAATGGAGACCCAAAATGAATACCATTGGTGCAATTGCCTGAAATCCATGCAACGCAGGAACCGCCGGCGAACTGAATACAAAAGTCAACAAAAGAGCCGGAAGTGTGACGTAAAAACCGGAAATAAAAACACGATCTGGATAACGGGAGACAATTCCAACATACCCTGGGATGAAAAACGCCAACCCAACCAACCCGGGCAAAGTTATGATCAATGAATTGAAGGCGCTCTGCGAGTTAAACGGATAAACTCCGAAAACACCAGGAGTCAGCAATTGATATATATTATAAAAACGAACCCAAATTATATTTAATAACGTTTCGCCTGTAGATAAATTCTGCGAAACAAGATCGCTTGGAATGTGTAAGTAGCCTTTAGTCCATACAAACCAAGGTAAAACAGCCACCACCCATGCAAAAATATATTTCGCAGAGAATATTATTCTTGACGTAAAATAATTTTTTTCGTCGCAAAACAACAGATAAACAAAAAATGAGAAAGCAAATACAATCGCATACGGATGAGACCAATAGGCACCAGCGGCGAGCAAACCGATAACGTATGCTCTTTTTCTCCCAAGAATTTCACAAAGAGAAAGCAACAAAAAGAAACCAGCAAGAGCTTTTGGCCAAGTAAATAGAATCTGAGATAAGAAATATGGTGAAGCAACAAAGGTTCCGATAGCCAGCACCGCAACCCCAACAGAGAACTCAAACCTGCTCATTACAAAAGCTATGCTAAGCACCAACATAGCATTTAAAACAACGGCAATAGCAAGAAACTGGATGAATGGTCGATTATCTGCAAGCGGAGCAACGTCCGGCCAAGAAGTACCAACGTAAGAAAATCTTGCCAGACGTTCGATCTGTTTTTCTGGTGGGTCTATCAGATCACGAAATGGCAGAACAACAAGCGACATCAGCACCGGACGATTCGAAACCTCTTGACCAGGCAGAACGGGACGTTCAATTTTGAATGAAATATGCCGAAGAAAAAATTCTGAAACGATATGGGGAATAACATTATCTGCCGGCAAATCCCCTGTTATATGTTGGATGCGAACGTGAATATTGTTATTTTTTATAACATATGGGCCATCAATCAAAATATCTGGCATTTTTACAGGCAAAAATGCCATGAATAATGAAAAAACGACAGCCGAGAAAGCCCCGACGATGCCGATTATCGAGAATTTGTCGGCAAGCAAGTCAAAAAAATCTGGCCGTTTGTAACGAATCAAATATATCAGGCTGGCTATATTTCCACAAATCAGGGCAAAACCGCCAACCCAACGAGAGGGAAAAATTCCTAATGCAATGACAAGCCCAATAAAAGCATGAGCTAGAATTCCCATTGCAGCGCCATACGCTAAAGCATCAACCCCCTTCGACTTGGAGCGTAAAGCGAGCAGCAACGCAACTCCAATATTTAATATCGAGCCCATCCCAAAAGCTGCGATAGATGCAGCGACAAAAAACAACTTCATGCCCTATTGCCTCTCAATATTAAACGACACAGATTGATTATTTGCTAGGATTATCAACTGGCACCGAGGAAATCAAGAATTTTTTTTGCGCGCTGAGCATATGTATGCTCTTGCAGAGCTCGCTCCTGAGCGGCGCAGGATATCGCATTGCGTTTATCACGATCCTGCAAGTTTCTAATTATTTCGACCAGATCGCTTGGGCTATCAAACAAAATAATTTCAGAACCTTGTTCAAAATATTCAATTATTTCACAACTATCAAAATAGTAACACTGAACAGCACCAGCCATTGCAGCCTCAAAAGTCCGCGGCCCGGGAGTTGAAGGATCGAGCTGATATTTTGAGTTTGCTAGATTATATTTACGCCCAATATTGAGCGTCACAAGAGATGAAGCATAATAATCAGGCAGATCGTCATTACTCAGTCGCCTGTTTTGAAAAAATGGCAAGTCCGGCCATTCAGTGCCACAAACAAGCGAATCAAAGCCATTTAGTAATGGCATGCACTCCAACATCAAATCTCGCCTATTCTGAAAACCTACCCCACAGAAAAAAAGATCGCGCTTAATCTGCACGGGAAGATTTCTAAAATGCGATTTTGGATCCGCCGCCAACGGCAAATGAAAAACTTTAGGATGATCAAAATGCCAGGCAGCCCATTTATCACTAGTGAAAATCATGTCCGCATAATGATAAATTTTGTAATTAAAATCGAATTCATAGGGATCATCGTGAAGCCAGAAAATTAGCGTTGCGTTACTACGTGCGCAATAAGTTCTAAGCCTGGAATAATCACAACTATCCGGCATGCAAGATCCGAAGACCAAGAGTAAATCAGGCTGGAATTGCCATATAGCATCTACTGCAAAATCCAATGAAGTGGACATGACACACTCTTCAGTCAACACCTCCGCAAATCCTCGCGCAACATAGTTGCGAAGGATCGCATTGTTGTTAATTCTGTCAGGTGAGGCGCTACACACCATGACTTTATATAATGCACTCATAACTTCCTCACAACATAAAGTGCATAACGCATACAGGAGCGCAAAGTTGAGAGCGTGCCGTATGTATCATAATGAAGCTTCGTTATTCGAGCCAGATGCCTCGCTCTTCTATACAACGAAGAATACTTCCCTCCTGAAGTTGATGTCCCAGCCCAACATTTGGACATCAATGGACGCTGGATAAAATCGAGAGAGAGTGGAAAGGAGTTCTGTTGCCGATAACCAATATTCTTTATGTGCATGCCAAACATCGAACGGTAAACATTCTTAAGTTCAGCAATGTGGTTATCTATACGCGAAACAGGGGCCGAATTTATTCCTGATCGCAACTTAGACAGAAGCCCAGGCGTCTCCATCAGGCGAAGGAGAGCTTGGATCAACTCGCCTTCCGAATTTGGCAAAATTTTTAAACCGTTGACACCATCATTAACGCGCTCACCCAGAGCTCCGATATCTGACACCACAGGGACCAACCCCCTATCCCATGCTTCAGATAGCGTTAGACAGTAAGTTTCTGGCCAAATCGATAGATGTAGCGACACATTGCATGTCGATAGCGCTATAGGGGGATGTCCTGGTTCATATTCACCATGAACAACGACGTTAGGAAATGCGTTCCTTTCACTCAACGAAAGATAGTCGCGATCTAATCGCCCAAAAATATGAAACTCAATATTCGAGTTCCCAAGCAATGGAATAGCCCTTGAGATAATATCACCGCCCTTGAAGCGGGTGAAATTACCTAAAATAGCGACTTTAAGCGGTCCCGAGCCAACATCTGAATAATTACCAGATGCATTTGATAAGTTATTAACAGGTACAGGAAGAACTACAACACTTTTATTTGACGCCAGCGATGGGAAAACCCTAGCAACTAACTCATATCCACCTTTTGTGTTGAAGATCGGTATATCAATCGAATACAGTATTCGATCCCAAAACGCACGTCTTGCGGCTTGGCTACCGGGCGATATACGATGCCCATTCAATAAACAAACATCACATTGAGCTGGCGATATTTTTTCTGGATGACAATAACCTCCCTTGAATGAAACAAGAGTGAAATTATGGCAAATAGAGTAAAAATCATGAAACGTATAAGCAGTACGAACGCCTAGCGTCTTGGCGATCTCAATTAGACTTGGAACGTGTCCAATGAAATGATGAAAGTGTACAATAGAAATCTCAAATTCTGAAATCAAAGAAGAAAATGCCTGCTCACGCTCTGTACAGGAGAGCTGAAAAGGAGAGTATGCGGCGGAAAAATCATACTCTCTAAGTCGCCTCCCGTCATTATCTAGAAGAATCGTACCTTTTGAATTTGATGGATTTGGGACATAAAAATATATATCAAAATCATCACAAAGCAGGCTGCTAATCGATTTTAGATAAACCTCAACACCGCCAAAATTCCCATGCTGAACCAAATTATGGGCGACATATAGAAGCCTTTTTTTTACTGTATTCTGAGCATCCTTAATAAGCGATTCTGAACTCTCAGAACTCTTCAAGCCAATATTACTAAGTTCGGAAAAAATCGTTGCCACCCTATGCTCATAACAATGCATTTCCAAGGCCCGAGCTTGAGAGTTTTTAGCAATTTCATAGCGCAGATCAGGTTCTTTGCGCAGCTTTTTAATTTTTAATTTGAGTTGCTCTGCATCATCAAAAAAAATAAATTCTTTGTTTTCAGTAAAGTATTGATTAGCCTCTGAAATATTAGACTGCACAAGCTGAACTGTCCCGGCCAAAGCAGCTTCATACAAACGAGGAGGTGGCGTCTCGGCAAACTCTCTATCGCCCGAAGTTGAAAACACTCGCGGCAAAACTAAAGTACATAAACTCATGTTTGCAAAACGAGCAAAATCAACCGGCGACGTCCTCCAATTTAACTGGCTACGCGGCAATGCCAAATTCAATGACGGAAGATGCTCATTGGATGGTAGAGCAATCTTGGTTTTGATCGAATCCTCGTCCCTACTGCCATCAAGAAATTTCTTCAATAATTGAACACGATTGGGCCAAGCGGTACCTGCGAAAAACAAGTCATAGCGAAGCGAGCCAGCTCCCAAGATAGGCAAAAAATGAAACGGCTTTGCACCTGCTAATGGCAAATGCCTCCCCTTACCACCATATTCGGAGACACTCGCTGAATCATTCGTAAAAACCAAATCAAATATTTCAGAATTGGCAATATTTTTATTTATTTCGTAGGGATCCTCTGTCACCCACAAGACAGATTTCCCGCAAATCCCGGCAAGTTTAAGGCAAATCTCCCGGTGCAATTCTTCGCCATCAAATGCAAAAAATAAATTACAATTATTATGCAAAGCCAAATTAATAGCCGAGTGCAAATCAGCCTTTACTACTAACTCAACATTGATAGAAGACGATAGCGCCTCTCGTATTGCAAGGCAAATATAGTGATTTGGGTTGCTAGACTTTGTATCCAGTAACAAAATACGATAATTATTTTGCATCGCAATTAAATATAACCCAACCAGTTAAACAGCCATTATCGTTAAACATCATTCATATGATGCAAAATTGGTAAATCCAAATGCTTAATAAGCGCATTAAACAACATCAACCTCTTGCAACAATCGCTACGCCTAAAATTTAATTTTTAAAAAAATATTACAACAAGGCCACGGATGTTTATTTAAACAACCTAACCACCCACCTTAATGGCGCAGTTATTCTCCATGAATACGATGATGACATTTTCTGGATTGTGCTGCGCAATTGATGCAACTCGTCATCCTTCGCGGCCAACACCACCTCCTGCGACCGTAACAAATCATCTTCCAATGACCGAAAGTGTAAATACCGTTGTAGATAATCCGGCCTATAATTTTTCAACGGCGGAGGCAAGGAGTTGACCATATCATTCTTATTAAAAAGACAGTCGATACCTGTCATCAAAGAGCTCGGCAAATGATTTAATTCATAATACTGCCTTGCGCAGTAACTATGTTCCGCAAGCATTTCTGGCGTTAGCGAAGCGATATGCCTACCAAACTCTGCCGAATCACTCCACACAAAAGCTTGATGGTATGCCAAATCAATGCCACCATGAAATCTTGACAAACTGCTCTGATGGATCAACAAAGGGGTTCCCGACCCCATTGACTCTATTGCCGCCCGGCCACCACCTAATGGAAACGAGCTGATATATAGATCAACCCGGTTCTCCACAAGAAAAGACCAGAGACTTGGGACATGGGAAACATGAATGAAGCGATTGGCATCAATTCCCTGCTCCCTCAAACTGTTAGAGATAGACTCGAATACACCCTCCGGGAAATTTCCTATATGGAAATGAATGCCATCACGCAAGGCCAATCTCTTCGAAATTATTTCTACATAAGAATATACATAGGGCGAGGCAAATTTTCCGTAACTACCAGCGGAACAAGTACGCAAAATTCCTTCCTGAAGAAATGCGCAATCAACTGAGCGCGAACCCTTATCTTCAACAATCAGCGGTACGTATTTATTATCTAAAAGTCCCTCATGCTCTCTACAGTTGTAATAACCAATATTATGAGGATCAATGTGTATTGTTTTAGGTAGATGGACCCCCAAACACAAATTGTGATCCGCATGGTGGTAGAAAGCGACCTTTGCTACGCCAAGCCACGATTGAATACCTGCAATTGCGACGGCATCTTGATGATGGTTGAACAAGAAAATTCGTGCAGGGCTTATAGAATTTAATTGCTCAGCGAGCCAATTCAACTTCTCCTGCGCATTCCCTCGTGGCGCTACCCTTAACTGGGAAATTTCAGAGAATCGCTCAGATAATTTTTCGGCATCAATCAGATTAAACAGATCTGTTACCAGCACGATGTGTGACTTATCAGGTTGAGCCTTAATGACATCCTCTAATACAAGCGTATGTCCACCATACCCCTCAAGGTGCGAGGCTATGCTCACAACTGCATCAACTCCTTCATCGACATAACCTGTAGTGGGTGCTGCTTCTATTTGTTTTTTTCCAAATGCCTTACCAATTTCAAGACATAACCTGTCCAATTTTTCTGAACCGAATACATTGGCGGTCGCTCGCGAATCATTTACTACTTGGCGTACAAACTCCTGCACCAACTCGAGTGCTTTATTAATCTCATCCCGATTGATTGCGTTAAGAACTTTTTCTTCTAATGAATGCAACAAATTAATTTCAGGCACTTTCTTTTACACCACCATCGATAGCATTGAGTGCCGAAATAACATTTGCCACCTCTTCCATGTGCAAATGCGGCCCAATCGGGATACTGAGAACACTATCGGAGAGGGAATGGGCTATAGCCAGGCTTCCCTCAGCATATGACAATTCTTTGTATGCTCCAGAAAGATGAGGAGGGACAGGATAGTGAATTAACGTCCCAATTCCGGCCTCATCCAAGCTTTTCTGTGTACCACTCCGGTTTTCAGAAAGCACAACAAACAAATGCCATGCTGGCTCAGCCCATTCCGGAACAAAAGGTAAAGCAATCCCGTGCTGGTGAATCTCATTTAGATAACATTCAGCAATTGCTCTGCGGCGATCATTCCACTCATCCAGCTTCAAAAGTTTTACTCGAAGGAATGCAGCCTGCAGTTCATCCAATCTTGAATTAAGCCCTTTTTCTTCATTTTGGTATTTTATGCGAGAACCATAGTTTCGCAGCATGGCCACTCGCTCAGCCAATTCCGGATCATTTGTCGTTACTGCCCCACCATCTCCGAGAGCCCCTAAGTTTTTCCCTGGGTAGAAACTGAATCCTGCAGCATCTCCAAGAGCGCCCACGCGCCTTCCTTTATAGCGAGCACCATGCGCCTGAGCAGCATCTTCGATAATCTTAAGCCCATGCTTCTTTCCAACGGCATTAATTGGGTCCATATCTGCAGGCTGGCCGTAAAGATGAACGGCAATTATTGCTTTGGTGCGGGGTGTGATCGCCGGCTCGATGCGGAGATGATCGATATTATATGTTTTTCTGTCAGGCTCGACCGGGACTGGGGTTGCCCCCACAGACGAGACTGCCAACCATGTAGCAATATAGGTATTCGAAGGTACAATTACCTCGTCACCCTCTCCAATTCCATACGCACGCAAAATAAGATGCAGTGCATCCAGACCATTGCCAACACCTAAACAGCATTTAGTTCCGCAGTAATCAGCAAACTCATTCTCGAATTGCTTTACTTCATTCCCAAGGACAAACCAGCCTGAATCCAATACTCGTTCAAAGGCGTTGCGCAATTCATAGCGCAGTTCATCATGAGGTAGTTTTAAGTCAAGAAATTGGACACTCACAATTTTATCTACCTTACCGTTGCAACAAACTGATCATAATTTCGGATATAGTCCGACTCATCATAACGACTGGAAGCCAATACCACACACACGGCGCCCGATGAAAAGTTATCCAGTTCCCGCCACATCATTGGGCATACGTATAAACCATAGTAAGAACGATTTAAATGAAACCGTTTTTTTTCCCTGCCATCATTTAAAACAACATCGAAACTTCCCGACATTGCCACAATGAATTGATGCAGATTTTTGTGTGCGTGCGAGCCTCTATCTGACCCACCGGGTACATCATAAAGATAATAAACACGTTTTATATCAAAAGGAATATGCTGACCACCTTCGATAAACGACAAATTCCCACGTGGATCGGATATCTTTGGCAGATCAATAATCTGGCAATCACTAAGCGGCACGATAAAATCTCAGCAAATCCAACTCGAAGAACTCTTGCACAACCCCTCCGGATCCAAATTCAGACTTAAATCTATACAATCCTTCATTCAGGATCAGCCCCATGCTTTCTGTGCTAATCCCAAAATCAAACCAACGCTTTCCGTTCATCTGTGCAGAAGCTATAGCGTGGTTAAAAACCGCATCAAGTGCAGAAATTTCATAACCTGCCTCGCTTGATGCAATATATTGTGCATGATAAGTTGTAGCGGTAACAAAAAGGAGTATGCCAGCTACGACTCTGTTATCGATCACTCCACATATACACTGAATATTTTCGGGAAAATAATCCTTAAGCAAATTAATTTCCCTAATATTGTGGACGGGTGATACGCCATGTCTACGATGAAGATTATCAATCAGCACATCCCAGAGGGCGGGTAGATGTCGACTATCCTCGGTAACCGTAACGCCAGCCTTAATTGCTTTCTTCAGCCCTCTAGACCGACGTTCGTTACTAGAGACGGGCTGACTCAAATCGATCGCACTGCTTAAATCGCAACGCGTTCGTAGCGCACCCAGCCTGAACAGTCCATACGAATCATCTTGGGCCGGCACTTTGTGGTAAATGCTTGGCACAACCTTGTATGACAATTTCCGTAAGCCAAGAGAAGCATAATGCAATTGAATTACATTAAGGGCATTCACCATTTGTTCGCCCCGCAGGCGACCCTGATGGAGTATTCCGCCATACGTAATACCTGGGTGCGAGACAACATGGGTAGCATCAAGCGGATTTACGGCGGCCGGAAACAAACCAGCCAACTTGCCATCCATTTCAAGGATTAGCGATCTGTCCACAAATCTCTCGCCGTGATATGAAAGAAAACGACGGGTATGCAGGAACGTCGCTTGCAATGAGTCCTTGCAGAAAGCGTCCCAAAGTGCAGCATCCTCAGGTTGATAAGACCTAACGCTTAGAGTCACTCGGCCTCCAGTCGTGCCACGGCAACCCCGTAACGTCCAAAATCGTTGCCGTTGTAGAACACATACAACCTTCCATTGAGTTCTATCGGTGCGGCATACATGATGGCATTGGAATCAAAACTCCCGGGAGTCACGTCAAGATTGAGCTTGTCATCCATGCGCCTCCAAACCCGCCCATCTGGTGATTCGGCGTAGCCCAAGCGATACGCCCCAAAAGAACGCCGACGCACGGAGTAAAACAACCGGTATCCACCTTCGGGCTTGGGTATTACGCACGGACGACCAAACCCATGCTCGTCTGGCTCGGTGATAGCGATCTGAACCTCCCCCCGGTCCGGCCAGTTCATACCATCTATTGACTCTGCATATCGGATATCATAAACCGGCATAGCTTTACCATCCAGATTGGTCCATTCGCTTCCCGCTACATACCACAAGCAAAAATTCTCTCTCTCATATGTAACAAACGGACCACATCTGAAATGTAATTCGGTATTTGTGCGATCTAGAACAGGAACTTTACTATAACGAATAAAATTCGTCCCATTGTCATTACTAATAGCTAGGCCTGTAAATATGCGATAAGGTATTTTTTTGCATAACTCGAAGCCAACGTAATACATGTATACAAGCCCTGGCGAGGGAGATACAACACTAACCGCCATTACGCCATTATCATCAAAACTACCTGGCGCACCTAACTCCAGCAACGGCAAAGAGGAGACTCCCAGCACTTTTGTTGGGTCGTCAACTGATACATCTACAAAACCAGGTCGCCCTCTACCTTGTTGATCCAAAGACGTAACAAAAATTCTTAATACTTCATCGTTTATCAGATATGGTGTAGGCACCATCGCATGGCTAAATGCCCACAAAAATGGCTTGTGAGAGCCAGCAATCAAGCCAAGCTTATGCCAACGCATAGTGTGTGTTATCCAACAATTAGATAGCTGCGGTCAGGCAGAAAAATTGATCGCCGCAATTCATAATTACTTACACCAATTGCCTCGATAAATGCCCGTGTTTCACCAGGATAATCTGGATTGCATAGCTCATCAAATACCAGAACACTTCCCTTCATTAACCGCGGCTTAATTGCTTCCAAGCATTTAAGCGTAGGCTCATAAAGAGCCATATCGAAATATGCCAAAGCTATCAACAAATGGGGGTTTTCGTTTAAATATTCTGGGCAAGTAATAGACGCATCGCCTTTGATAAGAGTATGCTTTTTTATATGAGACATAACATTTTCTGTCTCATGATAATCAAGCAGTTCTGTCAGATATTTTTCGTATCCATCTGCTACAGTGTATACACCCTCATCAATGATACTAGACCGTACATCCGTATTACCAATACCGGTATACCCCGAAAATGTATCGAAAGCCAATATACGTCTTTGATGGTTATAAGGTTCATAAACAGCGCGCAGATTCTCAAATGCGACAGTACTAGCGCCCATCCAAACACCGAACTCACAAATCACACCCGGCAAACTAAGTACTTTTTGATACATTTCATTAAGAAAGAGAAGCTTAGCTAGAGAACCACTTCTCATGTACATATAAAGATTTACTAGAAGATCCTCGTCAGACATCGGTCTTTCTTTGAAAAGCTTGTACAGCCTATGGCGAGCTTCGAGTGCTTTGTCTGACGACTGACTTTGTGAGGTGATACTTTTACTCATTTTATATCCTTGATTTAATATTTTTTAGGCCAATTTAAAAAAACGAAGTGTAGTTATCTTTGCTGGTCCCGGTTGATCTGTTCTATACAAGGCACATGGCTCAGTACCCTTCATAATCACCACATTTGGGCCAATCCAATTGTCTTTTCCTACTACAACATTGTTAGCCAAAGTAGCATTTACCCCGATGAAACTATTTTCGCCAATCTCACAGAAACCCGAGACTACGACCTGCGATGCAAGAAAACAATTGTCTCCAACCTGCGAGTGGTGACCAATATGGTTACCACTCCACATAACGACGTTATCTCCAACGCTGACGAAGGGCTGTAGCGTGTTATCTTCAAAAATAAAGCAGTGTTCGCCAAGCTTCACATTACGCCAAACAAAGGCACGCGAACTTATATAAGAGGCAAGGCGATAACCCTTCAGCTTTGCGGCGGCAGCCAAGCGAGTGCGAAGACGATTCAACTGTGTATAAACAGTCGCAACATAAACATAGTGACTAGCGGGATCGAAGATATGCTCTATTTCCTCGAACGGCACTATCGGCAACCCGAACATTTCAGATTTCTTCAGGAAGCCCTTTTCCACCGTAAAAGCCACCACCTCAAAATCAGAATCTGCGTCAAAATATTCATAAGCAATTTCAGCAAAAGCCGAATCACCAACGATGATCAGCTTTTTTGTTTTAAATTCGGATAGTGGATTCATCAACGTAGCCCTCTTAAGCTCGAATCGATCAGCTATTTTCTTGCAACTCTACCGGGTCTGTTGCTGAAAGCAATTGGCTCCCTAGGCCTTGCGAATTAATATATCTTCGCGCCTGTTCGCCATAGGCAGAGCTGGCGATTGTGGCATAACCCACGCATGAAAGCCTTGGGCACGAGCTCTCGCCAAAATTGCTAAAACAACGCTATCATCGATATTTCCGGCTTCAAGCTGATTAAATGAAACCTCTGGCTTTTCATCGCTGGCAGTATATTGCCGATGCGATATGACCCCGGCCTCGCTCGCGAAAAAGCGTTTTCTCATTGTAATGTTTGGCACGTCACCGAACAGTATTTCGCCCCCTTCTGCCAACAACAACAGACATCTGTCCACAAAGTCCCAAAGATTACCTTCAGTGAAAATGTATTGAATTACACTGTAAGCAAGAACAACGTCGATCGTCCCTTGTAGCCTGTCAAAATCACCGGCAAGCGCCGACGGAAAAGAACCTGAATAATTTTTAACACAGGATGACTGAGGCAACTGTGCCAGCATTTCTTCACTATCGACAAATATCAGGTTATTCCCATGTTGCTCACACATGTTTACAAGCATCAATGGCAAATCACTACAACCCGGGCCTATTTCTAGAACATTTTTATTTGGCGAGGATAGATTTAATAGTTTTTGGCAAATATCCCGAAAAATATCTGCTTCCTTACCATCCCGGTAGCTATCAGGAAATCCCACCTTTTCATGTCGAGAGAGTGACGGGTCCTTGGCAAATTTTCGGAAATCATCGAACGTGAGGTTCGCAAATTTTGATTGGCTTTCTTTGGTGCTCATATTCCAAGATCTCATTAGGCGAGGAGATGCGTTTTCATAGGTAGCGATTTGCAAAACATCCCATCACCACAAGGCATTATCAATAAATACTCACGGGTTCAGCCCGCTAGCAGTACTCTAAAGATTTGCTCTTCGAGAGTTCAAACAACTTCCAAGTTGCTTTCAGGCATCGAGAACTTCACGTCCTGCCACACCATGGCCGGAAATATATTGGCAGGATCACAGCCAAAATTACTCCTAAAAACGATCGCATTCTCGACAACGTCCACAAACTCATGGGCAACATTAGGTTCAATGACGCTTTCGACGCCCAGATTAAGGGTATACACGCCTTGGGAAAGAATATTCTGGCCACGTATTTCGACAACATATTCTTTCCCTGCTTCCAGATGTCGAATCGTAGGTGCCTTGTGATTGGTGGTCACCGACCCTGTCACCTGGTTGCCTTTGAGATCCCTAAAGGAAAATCCGAATGCAGGATTCTCGACCGGTGCTTTAGCCCTGATCAGGATGCGAATCACGAATTCCTCTCGCAAGTACAGTGTTTCGGCAGGAAGATACTGGCTATTCAGGAGTTGTACATTCGCAATCGTCGCTCTTCCGTCTCCGTATCGGCGCCACCCCTCGGCAAACGAACAACAGTCATCCATGCGAGCCAAATTATCGATTGCTTGGCTGAAATTACTGGTTTCATCCTTGGCCGATGCACTCTCGCGAAGTTGTGACAGCCCACTGTTGGTTGCCAGGTGCATTTCTGCGACGTATTTCCCGATTACTGGTTCCGGCTCGCCATAGGCAACCATATCGCCGTGATTCAACCATAGCACTCGCTGACAAAGATTCCTAATGCTGGCGGTATCGTGACTTACAAATAACACTGTAGTCCCGGCGTTCATGAGCGCCTTGAGTCGCGCCATGCATTTGGCTTGAAAAGCAGCGTCGCCAACCGCCAAGGCTTCGTCAACGATCAATATATCCGGATGGACATTTATCGATACAGCAAAGGCAAGCCGAACATACATCCCGGAAGAGTATGTTTTAACCGGCTGATCTATAAATTCCCCAATTTCTGCAAATGCCTCTATTTCGCCAAAACAAGCTTCAATTTCGTCTTGCGTTAAACCATACAACGAGGCGGATAACTTTACGTTTTCACGACCGGTAAACTCGGGGTTAAATCCGGAGCCCAACTCCAGAAGCGCGGCAATGCGACCGTTAACTTTAATAGTTCCAGAAGTTGGATTAAGCGTCCCACAAATTAATTGCAGCAAGGTGGATTTACCGCTTCCATTACGTCCAATGATACCAACGGTTTCACCTTTTTTAACCTCGAACGATGCATCTTTAAGTGCCCAGAACTCCCGGAAATACTGCTTCCGCCCTCTAGAGAGCATCTGTAGAAGACGGTCACGGGGTTTGTCGTAAATCTGATAACACTTACTCAGGTTTTCGACTTTGATCGCAATATCAGAGGACATCTGCAAATCCCTTCCGTGTCTTCTGAAACCAAACGAAACCCAACCATGCAACAACAGAGGAAACTACTATGTAAATAACAAAAACAAAAGGGTTAATAAAATTACCCCACATCAATACATCACGAGCCTGTTCAATAACCAATGTAAGCGGGTTAAGTTGAATTATTAATTGATATTTTTCCGGCAGAGATGAAACGGGATAAAAGATTGGGGAGAGAAACATAAGGATGGTCACTACCATATTGATCAATTGGCTTACGTCACGCAAGTAAACCCCAAGAGCAGCAAGTAACCAAGAAATCCCAATAGTGAATAGGATAAGTGGAATGAGGACTACAGGAAAAAGTAACAGCGTGAAGTATGGGACTCCAAAAAAAATTAGGTAAAACAGTAGCCAAACGAAAAAGCTGATCAACGTATGAAACAATGCTGAGCCCAGAGATACCCACGGTAGAATTTCAAGTGGGAAAATCACTTTTTTTACATAGTTAACGTTAGCCAAAATAAGTCCAGGCGCGCGGCTAATGCATTCCGAAAACAGATTGAAGATCAGCAACCCAGCAAAGAGAACCAGCGCAAATTCGGTTTTTGAATCGCTACCAGTACTCCAGCGAGCTTTGAACACCACGCTAAACACGAAGGTGTACACAGCAAGCATGAAGACAGGGTTGAAAAAGGACCAGAGGATGCCAAGCGCTGAACCACGGTAGCGCCCCAGCACTTCGCGCTTGACCAATACGCGGATTAGGCTACGGTTACGCCAAACGCTGGCGGCCATTTCACGAGGGGAAATACTGAAATTTTGCATCAGGCGAATAAAGCTGCTTCTGAAAAAAGTTTCCCTGCAATATCTTTGGCTGCGAGCTTTGGCTCTCCTTCAAAAGGCCAATCGATACCCAAGGCAGGATCGTTCCATAGCAAACTGCACTCGAATTCCGGCGCATAGTAATCGGTGGTCTTGTAGAGAAACTCGGCTGTTTCACTCAATACGACAAAGCCATGGGCAAAGCCTTCTGGCACCCAGAGTTGTTTCTTGTTTTCTGAGCTTAGATGGACTCCTACCCACTGGCCGAATGTTTTTGAGCTTTTTCGAAGGTCAACCGCAACATCGAAGACTTCGCCTTGCACGACACGTACAAGTTTCCCTTGGGGGTTCTGGATCTGATAATGCAGGCCGCGCAGCACATGTTTAGCGGATTTGGAATGGTTATCCTGAACAAAATTTCGCTTTAGCCCCGTCGCTTCCGAAAAGGCTTTGGCGTTAAAGCTTTCGAAGAAAAAACCACGGTCATCTCCGAAAACCTTTGGCTCAAGAATAATGACTTCGGGGATGGATGTAGGTATCGCCAGCATTAGAAAACCTTTTCTTTGAGCAACCCGAGCAGATATTGTCCATATCCATTCTTGGCCAACGGTTGAGCGAGATACTCAAGTTGTTCGGCATTGATCCAGTTCTGTCGGAAGGCAATCTCTTCCGGACAGGCGACTTTGAGACCTTGACGCTTCTCGATAGTAGCTATGAATTGCCCCGCTTCGAGCAGGCTGTCATGGGTGCCGGTATCGAGCCAGGCGTAGCCGCGGCCCATGATTTCGACATTGAGCTTGCCTTGATCTAGGTAGAGGCGATTGAGGTCGGTAATTTCCAACTCGCCTCGCGGCGACGGCTTGAGGTTACGAGCCAGATCGACGACCTGGTTGTCGTAGAAGTAGAGGCCAGTCACGGCATAGTTTGACTTGGGCTCCTTCGGTTTTTCTTCGAGGCTAAGCACCTTGCCGAGTGCATCGAACTCGGCCACACCGTAGCGCTCAGGATCATGCACATGGTAGGCGAAGACCGAGGCGCCATCCGGACGCAAATCCGCGTTGGCAAGGAGTTCATGAAAATCGTTGCCGTAGAAAATGTTGTCGCCGAGGACGAGGGCCGAGTAATCGTTAGCGATAAAGTCCGCACCGATGATGAAAGCCTGAGCCAGGCCATCCGGGCTGGGCTGGATGGCATATTGCAGGTTCAGCCCCCACTGACTGCCGTCACCGAGCAGTTGCTGGAAGCGCGGCGTGTCCTGCGGCGTCGAGATGATCAGGATATCCCGAATACCGGCCAGCATCAGCGTAGTCAGCGGGTAGTAGATCATCGGCTTGTCGTAGATCGGCAGCAGTTGCTTGGAAACCGACAGGGTAGCGGGATGTAAGCGTGTACCGGCGCCGCCGGCGAGGATGATGCCTTTACGCATGGAGTGGTCCTTCAATCACAGTATTTGTTGCAGCACGTGGGCCAGGCCGTCTTGCCAGGCGGGCAATTCCAGGCCGAAGGTCTGGCGAAGCTTGCCGG
>Ga0316604_10000818_pt1 | contig 32619 bp, 23 predicted proteins | sample OWC_soil_day20_C_FD_207650 | JGI IMG/M metagenome (GOLD analysis project Ga0316604, IMG submission 207650) | Wetland soil microbial communities from Old Woman Creek delta, Ohio, United States - OWC_soil_day20_CT | ecosystem: Environmental > Terrestrial > Soil > Wetlands | place: USA: Ohio... | reverse complement strand
AGGCACCCCTGTCCCGGGATATCCAATATCTCAACCAATTCAAAGTCACTGACGGCCTGCACACGGATGCAAAGGGCATTCGTTGATTTGAATCCTGTCCGTTATCAGCTTCGGATGACCCCAAGCTGGGCCGTTCCCTTTGAATCCGGAAGCTCAGACTCGCTGTCGCGACAGGCCAAAGGTCAACAGACCCCCGGCCTGTTCCAGCGTATCCGCCAGGCGCTGGATCCTGGGTTTGCGTTGCTCGTCATGGTCGCCCTCGGCCAGGCTCCGCAGTCCCTGGACGCCCTGCTGGGGTGTCACTTCCTGGCGAAGCACGCCATTGACGATAGCTCCGACCGGGGTGGGCATGCCCAGCTGGTGGAGGTCGATCATGGCCCGACCCAGGTTGAGGGTGGCCAGCATGCCTGTCGGGTGTTCGCCTCCGGCGCGCCCGATGTGGAGGGAGAGCCGCAGAATCTGGCGGGAGCCCCGGGCGTGCCAGACCTGTGGGTCTGCTTCCGCCTCCAATTGCAGGATCCTGAGGAGGTCTTTGCGGATCATGGCCACCGCGTCCCTGGCCTGGCGACGGGGATTCCTGGGCACCAGGAGGAAGACGGCCACGCCGATGCCGGAGCCCAGGGCGATGGCCCCGGCGTCCCGCAGGACCGCCGCAACCTGGTGGGAGACTGGCATGCCGTACTGGGAACTCATCAGGAAGACCATGAGCAGGTCGATCCCCAGGGCCGCCGTCCGGGGGTGGTTCCGGATGAAGCCCCCCACGAGGAGAACGGGGATGAGGACCAGCAGGGTTGAAGTGGTCGTTCCGAGATGGGGTTGAAGGGTGAGCCGGTAAAGGGCGGCCAGGGATGCTCCCAGCAGGACCCCCGTGAACATCTTGGGAGCCATGAGCTGGGGAAGGGACATTCCGCTCAGCACCAGGGAGAGTACGCAGACGCCCATGGCGACCATGCCCAGGGCAGGGATGCCGGACCAGATGGCGAGAAGGGTCGCGGAAAGGCAAAGGCCCCCGACGAGGGCACCGGCCCTCATGGCCAGACCTGCTTCACGGTGGGGGGCCAGCCAGGATCTGCGTCGGGGGGGCTTGGCCGCTGCCGATTCCGGGCAGGACAGGGCGCGGTGGGCCGCCAGGAGGTCTCCGATGGCCCTGGCCAAGCGTTGAGGCGCAGCTCCCTGGGAACCTGTGGCAGGGGGAGGGAGGGCGTCGCCGCTGAGGTTTTCCCGGAGGGCCTCCAGTCGGAGGGGCAGGGTCGGATCGAGGGGGAGCCTGCCGTCCCGGATGTCCCGGGCGGCGGCCATGGCCGAAAGGGAGGCCACGATCAGGAGGTCCACCTGGCGTTGGCGGCGATAGCCTTCAAGGGAGCCAGCGGCGATCACCCGGGCGGTAGATTCGAGCCGGCTGATCAGGCTCAGGATCCGGGCCTCGCCGGCTTCCTTGTCCGAGCTTCCCCGCACCACCTTGGCGGCGTAGTCCACCGCATCCACCGAAACGGACCGGACCTGGGCATAGAAGTCCGTCAGAGGAGATTCAGGGGTGAGCCACGCCATGATCAGGGTGCCCACAATCACACCGATCAGGGTGCAGTCCACCCGGCTCAGGGCCAGGAGCACCGCATTCGAGGGGGCGTGGAGCGAGGGAATGACCACGATACCGGCGGTGATGGCCGAGAGGGTGGCTCCGTAGCCGTGGACGCCCCGGTGGAGGTGGGTCAGGCCAGCGTGGATGCCGATCCAAAGGGCCAGTGCCGTGACCTGGACATAGGGGGAGACCGGCAGATGGAGAAGGGCGATCCCGAAGCCCGCACCCACGATGGTCCCGAAGAGACGGAAAAAACCTCTTTCCATCAGGGCGCCCCGGGTGGGCTGGGCAATGACCCAGATCGGCATGGCGGCCCAGTAGGCGTTATGCACGTGCAGCAGGGATGCAACGAGGAAGGCCAGCCAGGAGGCCAAGGCAAGGGAAAGGGCCCTGCGAACGGCGGTTCTGTCCCAGCCGTAGTGGTTCAGTAAGGTAATTGCTGCTGTCATTCACTCGCACCTGAGAGGGGTCAAGGGCCTCTCAAATGGTACATTGTAGCGGCTGAGGGATCTCCAGGCTGAATTCAGCGGACTTGCCGTGCTCGGAACGGGCGTTCATGCGGCCCCCGTGGAGGTTGACCACGCGCCAGGCGGTGTAGAGTCCCACCCCCGTACCCTTGCGGGCCAGGAGTTCCGGGGTCTGGAGCCGGGAGAACTTGCGGAAGAGCTTGGGGCGCTCCTCAGGGGGGAAACCCGGGCCTTCGTTCCAGATGGAAATTATGAATCTATCATGAAGTTGTTCCAGGCGAACCTGAATGCGGCCATCCATGTTGCCGTATTTGACAGCGTTGCCCAGGAGGTTCACCAGCACGATCTTCAGGAGCTGGGGATCGCAGTCCGCGGGCCAGGTGTAGTCGGGATAGACCCGCTCCAGGGTCACGTTCATCTCCTGAAGCTGGGACTGCACCAGTTCGATGGCGGGTTCCAGCAGATCCTCCACCAGCCGGCAGGAGCTGGCCTTGAGGTGCAGCTTGTCCCCCTCCATCCGGGCCAGATCCAGGTACTCCCGCACCAGATCCAGCAGGTACTCCCCCTTCTTGATGAGACGTTCCAGCTTCTGGACCTGGACCGGCTCCATGGGCCCCAGGTAGCCCTGGGAGAGGACCCGGGCGTCCGTGATCATGCTGGCCACCGGGTTCTTGAGCTCGTGGCTCACGAAGCCCAGCATTTCGGTGTAGGCCTGGTTGGCCGATACAAGCTCTTCGATCCGCCAGGCCTTCTCCACGGCCTGGGAGATGCGCTCGGCGATGGCCCGCCAGAGGCGACCGTGATAGGGCGTATAGACCCGTTCCTCCCGGGAACTCAGGAAGATGACCCCGAAGGGGCGCTCCTCCAGGATCAGGGGGCAGGTCAGGCTCGAGCGGACCCCCTCCTGGACCAGCAGACGGGTACTGGCGCTGCGGGGATGTTCCTGCTCGTACCGCTTCAGATCATAGATGATGCGTGAAGCTCCGCCGTCGATGACGCGTCGAAGGGAACTGCCGGCCAGATCCTCGGCGTAGCCCACCTTCAGGATCACGGGCTCGTAGGTGGTCTTGGTCCAGTGGGAGACAATGCGTCGCCCCTCATCCTCGATGAAGGCCAGACCGATGCGGTCGCAGGGGTAAAGCTCCTGGATCGCCGCGAACAGGAAGTCCATGAGCTCGGCCATGGAAGAAGCCGCCGCCACTTTCTGGTTCACCGTGTCCAGGATGGCCTGTTCGTCCGGCTGGAAGCGCGCCCGCACTTCCCGGACATCGTAGTTGCCCAGGTAGTGCAAGGTAGATTGCAGTTCGTGCATGCAGTGGCCCGGAAAGAGGTTTTTGGAATTCTCCCATGCCGTGGGGACAAAGCAGAACCACGAAGCACACGAATAAGTTCCCCTTCGTGTGCTTCGTGGTCTTCGGTTCCGGGTGGACCCTACTCGATGTACTTCCCGCGGGGGGTGTAGTCGGTGTGCAGGAGCTTGTGGCTCTTGTGTCCGCAGGGGCCCTCGGTGAGGAACTCGGTGTAGAGCTTCAGCACATCGGGGTTCTCATGGGACTTCCGGATCTCGTAGGCGGAATCCTCGGCATAGATGGCCTTGGCGCGCGCCTGACGGATCTCGGGGGTGGTGGGGATGGGCTGGCCGCCCCCGCCCAGGCAGCCGCCGGGGCAACCCATGAACTCGATGAAGTGGCACTTGGAGAACTGGCCACCGGCCTTGATGTCCTCCATGACCTTCTTGGCATTGGCCGTCCCGTGGGCGATGGCCACCTTGAGGGTGGCGCCCTTGAGGAAGTCCCAGCTGGGGAAGAGGGGCTTCAGCAGGTCGGGCACGGGGCCCACCTGGGGGATGGCCAGCTCGACGTAACGGACGCCCTCGAAGCCGCGCACGGGCTTGATGTCCGCGTGCTCGAAGAGGTCCTCCACCTTGACGCCCACCACCAGCTCGATGACCGTGCGCAGGGCCGCTTCCATCACACCGCCGGTGGCGCCGAAGATCACGCCGGAACCCGAGGGGGTGCCGAAGGGGGAATCGAAGTCGCTCTTGGGCAGGCGGGGCAGGTCGATGCCGGCCTCGCTGATCATCTTGGCCAGCTCGCGGGTCGTGAGGCCGAAATCCACATCCTTGTGGCCGCTATCGGCCATCTCGGGGCGGTTGCACTCGAACTTCTTGGCGGAGCAGGGCATGAGGGCGACGGTGACGATGTCCTTGGGGTCGATGCCCTGCTTCTCGGCATAGTAGGTCTTGATGACCGCGCCGAACATCTGCTGGGGGCTCTTGGCGGTGCTCAGGTTGGGGATGTACTCGGGGTAGAAGTGCTCCAGGTACTTGATCCAGCCCGGGGAGCAGGAGGTGAACTGAGGGAAGACCGCGCCGGGCTCCCGCAGCAGGAGAGCCTGCTTGAGGCGGAGCAGCAGTTCCGTGCCCTCCTCGAGGATGGTGAGGTCGGCACTGAAGTTGGTGTCGAAGACCTGATCGAAACCCGCCATCTTGAGGGCGGTGTTCAGCTCGAAGGTCATGGCCGTTCCGGGCTCCATGCCGAAGCACTCGCCGATGGCGGCGCGGGGGCTGGGGGCGGTCTGGATCACCACGTGCTTCTTGGGGTCCTCGATGGCGGCCCAGACTTCGTCGGTCTGGTCGTTGGCCCGCAGAGCACCGGTGGGGCAGCGGTTGATGCACTGGCCGCAGTTGATGCAGACTACGTCACCCAGGGGTTTGTCCAGGAAGGTGCCGATGTGGCTCTGGTGGCTGCGGCCCAGCACCTCGATGGTGCCCACTTCCTGGAGGTCCAGGCAGGTGCGCACGCAGCGGCGGCAGAGGATGCACTTGTTGTTGTCCCGGACCACGGAGTAGCTGGAGCGGTCGATCTCGTGGACCGGCTTTTCCACGTGGCCGAAGCGGAAGGAGTCGACGCCGTATTCCTTGGCCAGGGTCTGGAGCTCGCAGTTCCCGTTGCGGCCGCAGGTGTAGCAGTCGCCGCAGTGCTCGGAGAGCATCAGGTCCAGGATGTGGCGGCGGGCCTGGCGCACCTTCTGGGTGTGGGTCTTCACCTTGATGGGGGTGGTGACCGGGAAGGAGCAGGAGGCCTGCAGGGTGCGCTGGCCTTCCACTTCCACGGAACAGATGCGGCAGACGCCAGCCACGCAGAGGTCAGGGTGGTGGCAGAGGGTGGGGATCTTGATGCCGGCCTGCTTGGCGGCGTTCAGGATGGTGGTGCCCAGGGGCACCTTCACGTCCAGACCGTCAATATTGACGCTGACGGCGGCGCCGATGGCCTCAGGGTTGCCCGGGGCGGGCACGGTCATGGGCTGCTGGCTCGCTGGCACGCGGCGGCTCGTATCGGGATTGGTCATGTCGGTCATGCTCGGGTCCTCGCTCGCTCAGGCTTGGGAAAAGGTGCGGCCCATGATCTCGTCGCGGAAATGGGTCACGACGGAGAGGAAGGCATTGGGGCTGCTCTGGCCGAGACCGCACTTGGAGGCGATCTGCATGGTTTCGCCCAGGGCGCACAGTTCCTTGAGGTAGGACATGGAGCACTTCCCCGCCCTCAGGAGCTTGACGCCCTCCAGGAGCTTGAGGTTGCCCACCCGGCAGGGGGTGCACTGGCCGCAGCTCTCGTCCCCGAAGAAGTCCATGAAGTTCTCGAGGACATCGAGCATGTCCCGCTGCTGCCCAAAGACGATGAGGCTGCCGCCGCCCGTGGGGATGTCCTCATAGGCGATGCTGCGGGCAAATTCGGAAGGGGGGATGCAGCGTCCGGAGGCGCCGCCTACCTGAACGGCCTTGGCGCCTTCGCCCCCGACCTCCTTGAGGATGTCCGCCACGGTGACGCCGAGGTCGAACTCGTAGACGCCGGGTTTCGCACAGTCGCCGGAGATGCTGAAGAGCTTCATGCCGGTGGACTTGGCGGTGCCCATGGTCTTCCACCAGTCCGCGCCCTTGCCCATGATGCAGGCGGCGGAGGCCAGGGTTTCCACGTTGTTGACCACCGAGGGGTGGCCGTTGAAGCCCGTGTTCACAGGGTAGGGGGGGCGGTTGCGGGGCTCGCCCCGGAAGCCTTCGAGGCACTCGATGAGGGCCGTCTCTTCGCCGCAGATGTAGGCACCGGCGCCGATGAAGACCCGGATGTCGAAGTCCACGCCGCTGCCCAGGATGTCCCTGCCGAGGAGCTTCTGCTCCCGGCGGCGGGCCAGGGTGGCCTCCAGGTGTTCCCGGAGGTCGGTGTACTCGCCCCGCAGGAAGATGATGCCCTCCTTGGCGCTGACGGCCTTGGCGGCGATGGTCATGCCTTCGAAGACCAGGTCGGCGTGCTCCTGGAGCACCACGCGGTCCTTGAAGGTCCCGGGCTCACCTTCGTCGGCATTGCAGATGATGTACTTCTTCTCGGACTTGGCGGAGGCGGCGAAGTTCCACTTGCCGCCGACGGGGAAGCCAGCGCCGCCGCGGCCCTTCAGGCCGGACTCGTTCATCTCGTGGATGATGTCGGGACGGCTCATGCCCAGGGCACGCTTCAGGCCGGCCTCAGGGGTTGCTTGGGTGTAGGTCTGGATCGAGCTCATGCGAGGTGCGCCTCCTTGCGCTCGGTGGCGTGGACTCCGAAAGTCCGCCGACACTCTTCAAGGATTTCGTGGACCTTTTCGGGGGTCACTTTGGTGTAGAGGCGATCGTTGACCAGCAGGGCGGGGCCCTGGTCGCAGAGGCCCATGCAGTTCGTCCACTCCAGGGTGAAGTGGCGGTCCTTGGTGGTCTCGCCGAAGGTGATGCCCAGGTCGTTCTCCAGCTGGCGGGCCACCCGCTTCTTGCCGTTCATGTCGCAGGAAATGGTGCGGCAGAGGCGGATCACGAACTTGCCCTGGGGCTTGCCGTCCAGGAAGGCGTAGAAGGAAACGACGCTCTGAACCTCCACGGGGTGGATGTCGAGTTCGTCGGCAATGACCTGCATGGCGTAGGTGCCGATCCGGTGGTGCTGCTTCTGGACTTCCTGCAGGATGGGGACCAGGGAGGAACGGTTGCGACCCAGCTTCTGGACCAGGTCCCGGATCTCTCCGGCCAGGCGTTCGTGAGCTGTCATGAGCATGGGCACTCCTATTTCTTCAGAAGCTCGGCCACCTTCTGGACGAGGGTGGCGGGCTCAATGGGTTTGCTCTGGAAGTCGTCGACGGGCACCATCTCGCTGTCCCGGCCGAAATCCAGTCCCGAGGCGGTGGAGACGCTCGTGAGCATGAGAATGGGGAAGGTCTTGCCCTTGCGGCGCAGTTCCTGGGCCATCACGAAACCGTCGTCCGGCAGCTCCATCATCACGTCGAGCAGGAGCAGGTCCGGCTGGAAACTCTCCACCAGGGCCATGCCTTCGGACCGCGAGGTCGCGGTCGCGATCTGGTGCCCTTCCTTGGCGAGGAAGAGCTGACTGGCCTCGACGATATCGGGATCGTCATCAACGATGAGAATCTTCGCCATGGCATGAACCTCCGGCAGGGCCCCAGGGGGCCAGCGTTGAATTGGAAATAGGAATGGGGAATGCAGTCGCGGAGAGACAATCTGTCTCCTCCCGCTTGATACAAGGTATTTTCAATCCTATGGGCCCGGTTTTCACTATCGCAAGTGTTTTATTCACTTTGTTTGTATCGATTTGGAATTGACAATTTTGGACATATCAGACGACAATTGGCCATGATGGACTCGATGTTGCGCCTCCGCCCGAATTTCCTCGGTTTCCCCACCGAGATTTCGGCATGTGGCCTCCGCTCCATTATGATTAACGGTACTCACCCCGCTCGGGGGTAGGTGGCCAGGTCGAACTTCAATCCTTGTCCAACTCACCCCCGCGCTTCCAGCCGCGGGGTTTTCTGTATCAGGCTCCCCCTTCCGTTTGAGAGGTTTTCATGGCGAACTCGGTCCCATCCTTCCGCGTGATGAAGTTCGGAGGCACCAGTGTGGGTGGTTCCGAAAGGATGCGGGGCGTGGTCGCGCTGGTGACCAAGGCTCTGGAGGAGCGCCGGGTGTGCCTCGTGGCATCCGCCATGTCCGGTGTGACGGATCTGCTGGTCAAGGCCGTGCTGCCGGCCAACCTGAGCCAGGCGGCTTCGGTGGCGGAACGCTTCCGCGGGCTCCACGAACAGGTCGTGGCTGAGCTGGAGCCGGAACTCGGGGCAGAGGCTCCGGCGCTGCGGGCCGCCCTGGAGGCTCTGGTGGGCGAGTGCGATCGCCTGTTCCGGGGGATCCTGCTCCTGAGTGAGTGTTCGCCGCTGGTGGTGGCCAATCTCTCCAGCCTGGGCGAACGGGCCTCCTGCGCCGTCCTGATGGCCCTCCTGAAGGCCAAGGGGCTGGAGCCCCAGTACCTGGATCCCCGTCAGCACATCCTGGCCGAAGGCGATCCCCTTCAGGCCCGCCCCCGGCCCGAAGCCATCCGCGAGGCCTTCAGGCCGGTCCGGGAAGGCCAGGGCCGTCTCTATGTCCTGCCGGGCTTCTTCGGGGGCGACGAACAGGGGAAGATCGTGTCCCTGGGACGCGGCGGCTCAGACTACAGCGGCGCCCTGGCGGCCGCGGCCCTGGACGCCGATCTCCTGGAGATCTGGACCGATGTGGACGGCATCTACAGCGCCGATCCCCGGGTGGTGAGCGAGGGCTTCTCCCTGCCTTTCGTGAGCTTCGACGAGGCTATGGAGTTGGCCTACTTCGGGGCCAAGGTGCTGCATCCCAAGACCATTGCCCCCGTCCGCGGGAAGCACATCCCCGTCCGCGTCTGCAACACTTTCAACCCCGAGCACCCGGGCACCATCGTCAAGGCCGATGTACCCCAGCCTGAAGGCGGCGTGCGCGGCATCTCCTTCCTCAAGGGCATGGCCATGGTGAATGTGGCGGGCTCCGGCATGGCCGGGGTCCCCGGGGTTGCGGCCCGTATCTTCGAGGCCCTGGCGGCCCGGGAGATCTCGGTGGTGCTCATCGGTCAGAGCTCTTCGGAACTCTCCATCTGCTTCTGCGTGCAGGAGGGGGATGCCCAGCCTGCCAAGGACGCGGTCGAGGACGCCTTCAAGGCCGAAATGGCCGCCGGGCTTCTGGACTCTGTGGAGGTCCAGGATGGGGTCGCGGTCCTGAGCATTGTCGGGGACGGCATGCAGACCAAGTCCGGTGTGGCTGGCACCTTCTTCCGGGCCCTCGGCGAAGTGGACTGCAACGTGGTGGCTATCGTCCAGGGCTCCAGCGAGCGTTGCATCAGCGCCGTGGTCCGCGAGGCCGACGGCAAGCGGGCCATGGCCCATGTCCATCGCCGCTTCTTCGACACCAAGGGCGTTCTGGAAGTGGCCCTCTTCGGGGTGGGGAACGTGGGCTCGAGCCTCCTGGAGCAGATCCGGGGGCAGCGCCCCCGCATGCTGGAGCACGGGCTGGATCTCCGGGTCGTGGCTCTGGCTGGCTCCAAGAAGATGCTCCTGGATCCCGAGGGAATCGATCTGGACCGTTGGCGGGAGATCTATGCCGAGAAGGCCGTGCCCACCGATATCCAGGCCCTCAAGGACTCCATGAAGGCCCGGCGTCCCCTGCACCCGGTCTTCGTGGACTGCACCACCTCCCCCGAGCTGGCGGCCCAGTACCCCTCCCTTTTCGATGCGGGCATGCATGTGGTCACGGCCAACAAGAAGGCCAACAGCTCAGAGATGACCTTCTACAAGGAGCTCCGGAACCGCGCCCGCAAGCACCAGCGGCGCTTCCTCTACGAGACCAACGTGGGGGCTGGTCTGCCCGTCATCGATACCCTCAAGAACCTGGTGCACACCGGTGACAAGGTGCTCTGCTTCGAGGGCATCCTGTCCGGCACCCTTTCCTTCATCATGGGTCTTCTGGGCGATGGGGTTCCTTTCTCGGAAGCGGTCAAGCAGGCCAAGGAGAAGGGGTTCACCGAGCCCGATCCCCGGGACGACCTCAACGGCATGGATGTGGCCCGCAAGGTCCTGATCCTGGCCCGGGAAATGGGCATGGCCGTCGAACTTTCCGATGTGCAGCTCGAGGGTCTGGTGCCCGCCTCCTTCGACGCTAGCGGCACCGTGCCGGAGTTCATGGCCCGTCTGACGGAACTGGATGGCACCTTCGGCGAGATGCTGGCCCAGGCCGCTGCCCAGGGGCAGACCTTCCGTTACATCGGCTCCATCACCCCCGAGGGCTGCCGGGTCGGGCTCCAGGCCGTGGGTCTGGACCACCCCCTCGCCGTCATCAAGGGGGGCGAAAACGCCCTGTCCTTCCTCACGGAACGCTACCAGCCCCATCCCATGGTGATCCGGGGCTATGGCGCCGGGGCGGAAGTGACGGCGGCCGGCGTGCTGTCTGACGTCCTGCGTCTGGCGCCCACCGGCTCTGCGGGTACTCCCGTCAAGGGGGCTTGAGGCGGTCCGGAGGGAGGGCTTAAAGCCTTTCCCAATTACCAGCTTGGTTCAGAACACCGTCTGGATTGGCCACAGATCACGGTCTCTTGGAGGGCCATCCCCCGGTCCGTATTCGTGTGTTCAGTGTGTTCTGTGGTTTCCCATTCATTTTCAACCACGGAACACACAGAGCACACCGAGGAACAGAGGTGGCAGTGCATCCGGGCACTAACCCCAGGGCACTGGGCGGAATCGAAGACTGAGCACGGGCCTACATTTCGGTGCTGGAGATCCTGGAGTGATGACTATGGGCGATGCCGTGACTGAAATGAATCCCATCCGGGCCTACGCCCCAGCCAGTGTGGGCAACTTTGCAGCAGGCCTGGACCTCCTGGGAGCCGCCCTGGCTCCCCTCGACGGTTCCCTGCTGGGGGATGTGGTTCGGGTGGAGGCTTCCGAACAGGATCACTTCAGTCTCGAGGGCCCCTATGCCTCGGCCCTTCCACCCGATCCGGCCAAGAACCTCGTCTTGAAGGCCTATGGGCTCTTCAAGGCCCGAATGGAACGTACGGGACGGGCCTGCGGCCCCTTTGCCCTGACCCTGGAGAAAAGACTGCCCCTCAACAGTGGCATGGGCTCCAGTGCCAGTTCCATCGTGGCGACCCTGGTGGGCCTCCAGGCCGCCTGCGGTCAGCCCTTCTCCACTGAGGAACTCCTTGAACTGGCGGGGCAGGCCGAGGGCGTTTACTCCGGCGGTGCCCACCTGGACAACGCGGCCCCTTCGCTCCTGGGGGGCCTCCAGCTTGTGGTGGGGGGGGGCAGTCGACGGCTACCTTGGCCGGAGGAGCTTCTGATCGTGCTGGTGCATCCGGACTTCGCGCTGCCCACGGCCACGAGCCGTGCCGTACTTCCCGGGGAAGTGTCACGGGGAGCGGCCCTGGATTTCGGAGAGAACCTGGCCGGATTCGTTCACGCCCTCCATACCGGAGATCGCGGCCTTCTCCAGGCCTGCCTTCGGGACCCCCTGGCTGAACCCTATCGCGCTGCCCTGCTGCCGGGATTCCGGCAGGCACAGACCGCCGCTCTCTGGGCGGGGGCACTGGGCTGCTCCTTCTCGGGGTCGGGTCCCTCGATGTTCGCGGTGGCGGATTCCCTGAAGTCGGCGGAAGTCATCCGGCTGGCCCTCGGGCAGGGGCTGGGCATGGAGCACCAAACCTGGATCTGCAGGCTGGACCTGGAGGGGGCCCGGGTGCTCACCTGACGGGATGGCTTGGCCTTTGCTTATTCATAGGGTGGGTGGGATAGTTACCCCTCATGAATGGTGGAGGTGAGCGTGCGCGGATCCCTGGGTTTAGTTCTCTTCTGCGGCAGCCTTCTCCTGCTTTCATGTGGGGGGGGGAGCGGCGGCTCTTCCACGGGCAGCAACACCTACCCTCCGACGGATCCGACCACCGGTCCCGCTGCGGGAAATCCCTCCGGGGTTTTCCCGGTGCCCGCCGAGGCTCGGCTGGAAGATGTCTCCTCCCCCGACCATGTGATCGGCACAGGAACGCCTGAAAGCTGCACCGCTGAGGCGTTCATCAATGCCGTGGCTCAGGGGGGGACGATCACCTTCAACGGAGGCAGCGCGCCTTTCACCATCACCCTGCCGCGCCCGGCCAAGGTCTACAACCGGGTGGCCGGGGTGGATGTGCCCAAGGTCGTGATCGACGGGGGAGGGGTGGTCACCTTGAGCGGCGGCGGAACGAACCGCATCCTCTACATGAACACCTGTGATGAGAGCCTGGTGTGGACCACCAATCACTGTGACAACCAGGCCTTGCCCCATCTGACCGTCCAGAACCTGACTTTCATCGATGGCAATTCCAAGGGCGACACGGTCTACGACGGCGGTGGGGCCATCTGGGTGAGGGGCGGTCGGTTCAAGGCCGTGAACTGCCGCTTCTTCAACAACGTCTGCGCCAGCACGGGGCCGGATGTGGGGGGAGGGGCCATCCGGGTGACGAGTCAGTACAACGGCCTGCCGGTGTACATCGTGCACAGTACCTTCGGTGGGGCCGACGGCTACGGGAACAGCGGGTCCAATGGCGGCGCCATCAGCAGCATCGGGGTGTCCTGGTCCATCTACAACAGCCTTTTCTCCTACAACAGCGCCATCGGCAATGGAGGCAATCCTGCAGCCGTCGGGACCCCAGGTGGTGGTAGCGGCGGGGCCATCTACAACGATGGCAACACCATGAGCCTGAAGGTGTACGGTTCCCTGATCGAGCGGAATACCGTGAATGCCTTCGGTTCCGCCATATTCTTCGTGACCAACGACCTGACGGGAAATATCTACCTGGAGGATACGACGATCCAGAAGAACACCGGCGGCAGCTGGTACCCCGTCGTGCCTGGCATTTCGATGCATGCCACCACTTCATTCCAGCAGGTGAACTGCACGATCACGAACTGAATGTAATTATGTATGTTTATTGATAGAGTGGCCATGGGGTGACATATGGGAATACGGTTTGCTTGTGCTGGTTTGTCCTGCCTCCTCCTGTTCAATTCCTGTGGAGGTGGCGGGAACGCTACCACTCCGGCGTCTTCCGATTCGGTCAAGATCATCTACCTGCACCACAGTACCGGTGCGACGGTCTGGGCGGGCGGTGTGGATTCCTATTTCACGGCCTATAACGGTGCCCATGGGACCAGTTATGAGATCACGGAGCGTGCCTACCCGGATACGCCTTACGACTGGGCCAACTATCCCTACGACTATTGGAATCTGTGGGTGAATCCCGGCGGCCCAGCCAATGACTCCAATCCCAAGGTTCATAGCCTGGCCAAGCTGTGCTCGGACTATGACGTGATTGTCTTCAAGCACTGCTTTCCGGTGAGCGGCATTCTGGCCGACACGGGTGCGCCCTTGGTTTCCTCCAGTGAGAAGCGGTTGGAGAACTACAAGCTTCAGTACGCCGCCCTCAAGACCGCGCTGAACGCCCACCCGACCAAGCAATTCATCGTCTGGACCGGTGCAGCGCTCCTGGAGAGCGAATCCGATGCCGACCAGGGGACTCGGGCCAGGGCTTTCTCCGAATGGGTCAAGAACACCTGGGATGTGCCGGGGGACAACATCTTCGTCTGGGACTTCTTCGAACTGGAGACGGAAGGGGGCAACTTCCTGAAGGCAGCGTATGCTGCCGGAGATTCCCACCCGAGTGCGGCCTTCTCTGCCACCGTGGCGCCCTATATCGGCAAGCGCATCGTGGACGTGGTTGAAGGGCGGGGGGATACGGGAAGTCTTACGGGAAAGTGAATCCCTCCCTCCCAGCAGGTGCCATGCGGGATTCAACCTAGTAGAATCGAATACTTGGTGCCGTGCTTTCGCGGTGCCCGCAGGGAGATTTGCTATGAAGAAGGTCGGCATCATCGGTTGGCGGGGCATGGTGGGCTCGGTGCTCATGGAGCGCATGGCTGCCGAGAAAGACTTCGACGGCTCCTTCGAGCCCATCTTCTTTTCCACCTCCCAGGCCGGTGAAAAGGGCCCCGAGATGGCCAGCGGGCCCCTGGCCGATGCCAACGACCTCAAGGCCCTGGCGGCCATGGACATCATCGTCACCTGTCAGGGCGGGGACTACACCAGCGAGATCCACCCCAGGTTGAGGGCCGCAGGCTGGCAGGGCATCTGGATCGATGCCGCCTCCACCCTGCGCATGAAGGACGATGCCATCATCGTGCTGGACCCTGTCAACCGGAAGGTCATCGACGATGGCCTGGCCAAGGGCGTCAAGGACTTCGTGGGCGGCAACTGCACCGTCAGCCTCATGCTCATGGCCCTGGGGGGCCTTTATGAAAAGGGCCTCGTGGAGTGGATGACCGCCATGACCTACCAGGCGGCCTCCGGTGCTGGCGCCCGCAACATGCGGGAGCTGGTGCGCCAGATGAAGGCCATCGGCAATGTGGATCCCGCCCTGCTGGATGACCGCAGCGCCATCCTGGATCTGGACCGCACGGTCAACACCGTGATCCGCGATTCCTCCTTCCCCACTGAGAATTTCGGGGCTCCCCTGGCGGGCTGCCTCATCCCCTGGATCGACAAGGCCTGGGAGAACGGCCAGACCAAGGAGGAGTGGAAGGGTTTCGCCGAGACCAACAAGATCCTCCAGACCGCCAAGCCCATCCCCGTGGACGGCCAGTGTGTGCGCATCGGCGCCATGCGCTGCCACAGCCAGGCCATCACCCTGAAGCTCAACCAGGACTTGCCCCTGGAAGAGATCATCGCCACCATTCAGGCCCACAACCCCTGGGTGAAGGTGGTGGAGAACACCAAGGAGGCCACCCTCAAGGAGCTGAGCCCCGCTGCGGTTAGCGGTACCCTCACGGTGCCCGTGGGCCGCATCCGCAAGATGAACCTCGGCCCCGAGTACATCACCTGCTTCACCGTGGGCGACCAGCTCCTCTGGGGCGCCGCCGAGCCCGTGCGCCGCATGCTGCTCATCGCGCTGGGGAGCGGGAAGATCTGAGATCGGGAGTGCGTGGAGAAAGGATTTTCACGCGGAGACGCGGAGTTCGCGGAGGGGGGCCAGTGTTTCCAGCCATCGGTGGCAACTAAGGCGTTGGTGAATCCTTGGTGTACTCATATCTTGGTGGTGGGAATGCCTTTCCTACGGCGCATCGCCGATAGAGGAAAGTGAATCCGGTTCATCCTCCGCGGGCTCCGCGCCTCCGCGTGAGGCACAAGAGGTTGCCCATGTCTCACCCCTTCAAGCTCGTGGATGTCTTCACTTCGGGGCCCCAGACCGGCAATCCGCTGGCGGTGGTCTTCGGGGCCGAGGGGGTGGAGACCGCTCGGATGCAGGCCTTCGCCCATTGGATGAACCTCTCGGAGACGGCCTTTCTCCTGCCTCCGACCCGCCCCGAGGCCGATTACCGGGTCAGGATCTTCACCCCCAAGGGGGAGATGCCCTTTGCGGGCCACCCCACCCTGGGCACCTGCCACGCCTGGCTGGAGGCCGGAGGGAAGCCCAAGGGCGGTGACACCATTCTGCAGGAGTGCGGCGTGGGCCTGGTGCGCCTCCGTCGGGATGGGGACACCCTGGCCTTCGCCGCGCCACCACTCCGGAACGAGGCGGTGGGCGAGGACCTGCTCCAGGAGGTGCTGGCGGCGCTGTACCTCGATCCCTCCCGGGTCGAGGCCGTGCGCTTCCTGAACAATGGTGCCCCCTGGCTGTCCCTACTCCTCCAGGACGCCGCCGATGTGCTGGCCCTTGAACCGAATGCCGCCGCCCTGGCCTCCCTGCCGGAGATCGGCGTCATCGGTCCCCATGGTCCCGGGAGCTTCGAGGTCCGGGCCTTTGCGGTGCCCTCCGGCATCCTGGAGGATCCGGTCACCGGGAGTCTGAACGCCAGTCTGGCCCAGTGGCTCATCGGCGAGGGCCGGGCCCCGGCCCGGTACACCGCCATCCAGGCAACCCGCCTGGGGCGCTCGGGAAGGGTGTCCGTGGCGCAGGAGGGCGGCGAGACCTGGATCGGGGGCACTGTGAGGACCGATGTGGAAGGGGCCCTGACGTCTCTCCTCGGGTCATGAAGGATCTGACGGGAGCTCCCCCTTCCTGGAAGCCCTACGGAGCCATGGGTCTGGGGGTCTTCCTCATCGGACTCTCGGCTCTTTTCGTGAAATGGGCGGGGCAGGAGGGGGTGCCGGGGCCGGTGTCCGCCTTCTACCGCATGGCCATCGCCTCCGCCCTGCTGCTGCCCATCTGGGCCCACCGGCTCCGGGGGGAGGCGCTGCCCAGGCCCTCGGTCATGGGCCTGGCGGCTTTCTGCGGCCTCCTTTTCGCCTCGGATATCGCCTGCTGGAACATATCGCTGATGAAGATCCCCGCTGCGGACGCCACCCTCCTGGCCAATACCGCCCCCCTCTGGGTGGGTCTGGCCTCCTGGCTGATCTTCCGCAAGCGCCTGGGGCCCGTCTACTGGTGGGGCATGGTCCTGGCGGTGGCGGGATGCTGGCTGCTCCTGGGGCGGGGGGCGCCGCGTCTGAGTCTGGGCCTGGGGGGGCTCCTGGGGATGGCCGCCGGCATGTTCTACGGCGCCTACATCCTGGTCACCCCGATGGTGCGCAACCGCCTCGACACCTTCGGCTTCATGACCCTGGCCACGGCCGGGGGGGCCCTGATGCTCCTGATCCTCTGCCTTGCCCTCCGCCTGCCCCTCTGGGGCTTCTCGGGCCGGGCCTGGGCCGCCCTGGCGGCCCTTGGCATCCTCACCCACTTCTGCGGCTGGCTCCTGGCCAACTACGCCCTGGGCCACATCCCGGCCCCCCTTGCCGCCGTCACCCTCATGGCCCAGGCCCCCATCACCGCCCTCCTGGCCATCCCTCTGCTGGGGGAAAGGCTCGGTCTGGTGCAGGTGATGGGTGGCGTTCTGGTGCTGGGGGGGATCTACCTCGTGAACCACAGACGGGCTGCGGAGTCCCGGGCCTGAGGCATGGGTTTGCTGGGGGGCAAAGCCTGATTTGGCCAAATAAAGGCTGCCCGACCCCGCACCCTCAGAAGCTGTATTCCACTGACACGAAGGCACTGCGCGGCTGGCCGTAGAGCGCTCCGTACGCAATGCCGGTCAGGTATTTCTGGTTGAAGAGGTTGTTGAGGTTGAGCCGGGTGGTGAGGCGCTCGCCGAAGCGGTAGGTGGCGAAGGCATCGGACACCAAGTAGGCGTCCTGGCGGGCTCCCCCGCTCTTGCTCACATCGGATTGCCAGCGGACCGCCGCGCCCAGGCGCAAGGCCGCCAGCCCGGGCACCCGGCTGTCCAGACGGAGCTTTACGGTGGTCCGGGGAATCCACTCGTAGATGTCCTGTCCGTCGGGGCCCGTGAGCTTCAGGTGCGTGAGTCCCAGCCCCAGGTGGGTGTCCTCACCCAGGCGTCCGTTGGCCTCCACCTCGAAGCCCCGGGACTCCACATCTTTGGGGGTGTAGTAGTACTGGCCGCTGGTGGTCATGCCCTCGTAGGTGGCCAGCCCCTTCTGTTTGGCGGAGAACACCGCGAAGGTGGTGAGCAGGCGCTGGTCCAGCCAGTTCGCCTTGACCCCCAGCTCGCCGTTGACGCCCTTCATCGGGTCCAGGTAGACCCCGTGGATGTCCTGCTGGTCCTGGTTCTGGTAGATCTCGGAGAAGGAGGCGTAGGCCAGGAGCGAGGGGGTGAGGTCATAGGTCAAGCCCGCGTAGGGGCTGGACTTGCGGGTGTCCGGGTACGAGGTGGCGGTAGTGGCCGACCCGTAGATCGTGCTCCCCTCCCGGGCCAGGCGCACGGAGTTCAGCCCCAGCACCGCCTTCAGCCTGTCCGTGATCGAAAGGCGCGCGGCGGCGTAGAAGCGGGTGAGGGTCTGCTTTCCGGAGCTGCTGGGGGTGCGCTCTCCCCAGTTAGGCTCCGGGTAGGCATCCCCACCGTAGGGGAAGGCCGGGAGGGCCAGCAGCATGTAGGAGGAGTCGAAGCTGTAGGTGGAGGTGTCTGTCTCCTCCACCGAGCTGCTCAGGCCGGTGATGAGCTCGTGGCGCCGTCCGAAGAGGTTGAAGCCCCCCGTGACATTGAGGTCCAGGAGGTGGCTGTCGGTGGTGGTATAGCTGCCGTAGGGCCAGCCGTAGAGACCGGTGTTGTCGTCATTGAGCCCACCGGTCAGGGAGTAGGCGTAGAGGAGGCGGGTCTCCTCCACCGCGTGGCGCCGGTTGTAGGTGGCCTTGGCGATCCAGTCCCCGCCCAGGTTGTGGGTGTACTCCGCAAAGGCTGTGGTGGCCTTGGTGTTCCAGTAGGTCCAGTCCTGGGAGGTGGAGGCGGAGGTGTCGAACTCGGCGTAGCCACCGCTCAGGTAGTTCAGGGTCAGGGACCCCCACATGGGGGACTTCTGGTGGCTGTTCTGGTGGGTGACCCCCACCGTCAGCACCCCGTTCTGCCCGATCTGGCTGTCGACCACGCCGTAGAGTGAGGTGTTCCGATCATGGAGGCTGCGGATGTAGGAACCGCTGTCCTGTTGGATCAGCACCACCCGACCTGCCAGGGCGCCATCCTCTGTGAACACCCTGTTGTAGTCCACCGCCACGCGCCTGGTCTGGTAGGAACCGCCCTTCAGGTCGATCTCGCCCCCATCCCGGTTGGTGGGACGCTTCCGCACGTAGTTGACGGTCCCCGAGGCATTGCCCACGCCGGTCAGCAGTCCGTTGGCTCCCCGGATCACCTCGACCTTTTCGAAGAGGAAGGTGTCCTGCTGGCCCACTACCGTGCCCCAGCTGTTGCTCATGCCCAGGCCATCCACCTGGGTCAGCTGGATCTCGAAGCCCCGGGAGTTGAAGGTCGCGCGGTTGGTCTCGTACTGTTCGACATTCACGCCCGTGGCCATCTCCAGGGCCCGGTTGCTGCCGGTGACCGAGAAGTCGCGCAGCTCGGCGGTCTCCAGGGTGCTGATGCTCTGGGGGGTCTCCTTCACCTCCATGGGCAGGCCCGTGGCGCCCTTGGTGACCCGGTTGTCGCGGAGGGCGGTGACCTCCACCACAGCGCCCTGGGACCGGTGGCCCGGGTCGGGGGAGGCGGTGGGGACGGTCTTCCGGATAACGCCGGTGCTGCCCTCCAGGACGGCCTCCAGGCCGCTGCCCGCCAGAAGGCGATCCAGGGCCTGCTGCGGGATCAACTGGCCAGAGACCGCCGGGGCCTTCCGCCCTGCCACCAGTTCCGCGGGAACACTGAGCTGGAGGCCGGTCTGCCGGGCCAGTTCGTTGAGGGCCGGGCCAAGTCCCTGGGGCGGGATCTGGATGGGGACCGGCTTGGCGCTTGTCGCCTGGGTTGCCAGGGCAGGGGCGGAGAGGGCGACCAGGGCCAGGGCGACCGGGGTGAGACGGGTCAAGGGTGCTGCAGGGTGCATGACGTGGGGACTCCTGATGCGGGTTGGGAATTACGGGTCCGGTGGCTGCCGGGGATCCGCCTACCTAAGGAGACGCATGGACCCCTGGGAATCCACATGTTGAAAATGAGACTTTGTCTCAAAAATAAGAGATTGGGACCATCCTTGGACCCGATCGGCGAGGGTGGAGCGTCCCGGTGGTCTTCGTTCCCCTGGGTCAGACCCGCGCGGTACTCCTTGCCCTCAGCATTTCTCTCCCCCGTGCCTACTGCCATGGAAGGGGGGACGCCCTTGTTCAGGATCCCGCCCCTGGAGCGGTCCCCCTGGGGCTCTCTGAAGGCGGCACCGGCAGCGTCGGCAGGCGACCATGCCCCGGGCGATGTGCTTTTCGACCATGCTGAGGGAAATGCCCATGTGCTGGGCGATCTGGGCCTGGGGGAGCTTCTCGAAGACATGGAGCACAAAGGCCTGGCGGCAGCGCAGCGGCAGGGCCTGGATGGTGGTCCGGTAGGCCTGGAGGGTCTCCCGGGAGGACAGGATGGCTTCGGGTTGGAGGTGGTGCGGGGCGGGGGGATGCAGGGCGTCGGGCACCTGGTCCAGGGCTTCATGGTGGCGCACGGCGTTCCGGCGGAAGTGATCGATGACGAGATTCCGGGCGGTCTGGTAGAGCAGGGCCCTGGGGTCCCGGACCACCTGCCCATGGCGCTGGGCTGTCAGGACCCGCAGGCAGCTCTCCTGGGCCAGGTCCGCCGCCAGGTCCCGGTCACGGACCTGGCGGGTCAGGAAGCCCAGGAGCTCTCGGTGATAGCACTCGAGCATGGGGGCCACCCCTCCATGATTGGCGCCTGGGACGAGAGCATGCCGTCGGGGCATGGCCGCACTCCTGGGCGCACGGTTGATTGAAGAGGTCAGCGCCAGATGGCCCGCAGGCGGGAGACTTGGAGGGCGCCGACCAGGCCCAGGAGGGCAAGGATGAGGGCGACGGTCTGCGGTGCGCCGAAGTCGGCGGGCCAGGATCGAAGGGCCAGGGCCAGCAGGATGGCCGTGAGCGCCAGTCCCAGGCCCCGGAGGACCCGGCCAAGGTCCAGCCCCAGGGCCGCCACGAGGGAGAGCGCCAGCGTGAGCCCGAATCCCAGGGAGAGGCGGTCCGGGGCGAAGCGGCCGATCCAGGGGACCAGGGCTAGCCCCAGCAGGGTGCCCCCGCAGGTGCCCACCGTCAGGCGGGCCATGAGACGGGCCTGCCGGGGAGAGGTCCGGGCCCGGGCCTCCACCCAGATGAGCTGGCCCGAGAGGAGCAGCAGGGTGCCCGAGAGGCCCAGCAGGCCATAGGCCAGACGCACCGGGAGCCCGCCGTAGTCCCCGAAGTGGAGCCCGTAGAGGCCAGAGAGCAGGGCGTGGTTGGGGTCCCGGTGTCCGGGCACCTGGAGATCCAGGAGCCGCCCGGTGTCCGAGGTCAGGGCCAGCTGGCCGAAGCGGCCCAGGAATCCCTCCCGGTGGCCCAGGATCTGCACCGCCGCCGGGGTCCCATAGGCCTGGAAGCGGAGATAGGCGGGCTCGAAACCCGGAACCGCCGCGCGGGCCCGGTCCAGCAGGGTGGCCAGGGGAAGCGGGGTTCCGCCGGAGCCCACGGGCAGGGCCGGGAGGGCACTGCCCACCAGACGCTCCAGCCGGGGGGCCAGCTCCCCGCGGAAGACCGGGCGGTCGTAGGTGCTCACTAGGAGCATGAAGCCGCCGAAGAGCGCGCCCGTCAGGGAGAAGACCAAGTGGAAGGGCAGGCTGGCCAGCCCCAGGGCACCATGGAGGTCCCCCCAGAAGCGCCGGGGACCGGCTCCGCGCTTCACCTGGAGCAGGCGCCGGAGCCCCCGCGCCCCCTGAAGGACCAAGCCCGAGAGCAGGGCCAGGGCGTAGACTAGGGACACCATGGTCAGGAGGGTGCTGCCGACCTGCCCCAGCCCAAGGCTGTGGTGAATCTCATTGACGAACTCGCTGGGACTATGGCGGGGGGTGGCGGGCCGCCCCGCGGCCAGATCCTCCGGCGTGGTGAAGACCCACTCACCCCCTGGAGCTTGCCAGTAGGCCGAGAGACCGGGTGCTTCCAGGGTGGGCAGCGCCAGGCTGAAGGCCCCCCGGAGCTCGGGGTGGCGGCGGTGGATCTCCCTGGCGAAGGCTTCGGGCGACTCCATGCGCGTCGGCTGGACCCGGGTCCCCGCCAGCCGGTCCAGCTCCCCCGGGAAGAGGGTGAGGGTCCCGGCACAGAAGACCACGAAGAGCAGCAGACCCGAGAGGGCGCCGGTCCATGTGTGGAGGGCCCGGAAGGCCTTGAGGGGGCTCATCGGATTCCCCCAAGGGCCAAGAGTCCCGCTAGGTGCAGGGTCCCCAGGAGCCGCCACGCCGTGCGGGGCTGAAGAAACAGTGCCAGGGCCACCAGGCTGAGCCAGAGGGGAAGCAACAGCATGAAGCCCAGGACCAGGGCGGACTCCCCGGCGAGCCCCAGGAGGAGACCCACCGCGAGCAGCGCAAGACTAAGACAGGGCAGGGGCAGCAGAAGCCCCGACCCCGGGAGACGGAGACGGTTCATGAGATTTCCGGGCGATCAGGCGCGAAGGGCCAGAGGGGTGGGAATCCGGGCCGACCGGCCATCCAGGCTGGGCACAGGCCGGAGGCGACGGGCAGGAATGGGAACCACAGGCATGGGCATTCCGCGATCGGGCGACTGATTTATGATATTGAGACCAAGTCGCAAAATCAAGAGTAAAACTGAATCCAGGCTCGGGAATGGGTGGCGGGCCCCGGGGCAGCCACCCATTCCCGGGATTTGGAGACGCCTGGGAAAGCCAGACAAGGAAAGGGCCCGGGTCGTGGGACCCGGGCCCTCCAGGGGCCTTAGATGGATTACTGCCTCAATCTTCCCGCAGCAGCGCCATGAGGGCGTTGGTGTCCAGCTTCGCGGCCAGGGCGCCTTCGCTGAGGAGCTCTTCGGCCATCTGGCGCTTCTTCTCGTGGAGGGCCAGGATCTTCTGCTCGACGCTGCCCTTGAGCACCAGGCGGTAGACCGTGACGGGCCGGGTCTGGCCCATGCGGTGGGCGCGGTCACTGGCCTGGTCTTCCACGGCGGGATTCCACCAGGGATCCATATGGATGACGTAGTCGGCGGCGGTGAGGTTGAGGCCCGTGCCACCGGCCTTGAGGCTGATGAGGAAGAGCTCGCCTTCTCCGGCCTGGAAGGCCTTGACCGCGGCCGCCCGCTTGCGGGCCGGGGTGGAACCGTCGAGGTACTGGTAGCTGATCCCCCGCTGGTCCAGGGCGTGGCGCAGCAGGCCCAGGTGATCCACGAACTGGCTGAAGACCAGGGCGCGGTGACCGTTCTCCCGGAGCTCGTCCACCAGTTCCAGGAAGGCCTCCAGCTTGGCGGAGGGGATATCCAGGTCCTCCTGGAGCAGCTTGGCGTTGCAGCAGGCGCGGCGCAGGCGGGTGAGGGCCGCCAGCACCTGGAGGGCCTGGCCTTCGCTGTTCTCGAGGGAAGCCAGGCTTTCCCGGCGCAGGGCTTCGAGGAAGCCCATCTCCTGGGGCGAGGGCTCCAGTTCCAGGGTGATCTCGGTGCGCTCCGGCAGTTCCCGGAGGACCTCGGTCTTGAGACGGCGCAGGAGGAAGGGGGAGACGATGCGGCGGAGACGCCCCAGGGCGTGCTCATCCTGGTCCCGCTCCACGGGCTCCTGGAAGCGCTTGCGGAACTGCTCCAGGGTGCCCAGGAGGCCCGGGTTCAGGAAGTGGAAGAGGTTCCAGAGCTCCGCCAGGTGGTTCTCCACCGGGGTGCCGGAGAGCAGGAGCCGGAAGCCCGACTTCAGTTCCATGACCGCCTGGCTGCGCTTGGTGAAGGCGTTCTTGATGGCCTGGCCCTCGTCCAGTACCACCGTGCCCCACTCCACCTGCTGGAGCCGCTCGGCCTCCAGCTGAAGCAGGCCGTAGCTGCAGACGATGACATCGAAGGGGCCCGCGGCCTGGAGGACCTGGTCCCGGTCCCCTTCACCGAAGCGATGGATGCGGAGCTTCGGCGCGAACTTCTCGGCCTCCAGGGTCCAGTTGGGGCAGACGCTGGTGGGGGCCAATACCAGAGCGGGGCCTTCCCCGGCCCGGGCCTGGAGCATGGATAGGGTCTGGACCGTCTTGCCCAGGCCCATGTCGTCCGCCAGACAGGCCCCCAGGCCTGCGGAGGCCAGCCGCTGCATCCAGCGGTAGCCTTCCACCTGGTACTGGCGGAGGTCTGCGCGGAAGTCGGCGGGGACCTCGGGCTCCAGGGCCATGGCCTCCTTGAGGCGCTCCACCAGGGAGACCCAGGCCTTGTCGGCCTGGAAGGCTCCCAGTTCCTCGGACAGCCCTTCCAGGGCCAGGGCGCTCAGGCTGTGGAGCCGCAGCCCCTTGCCCTTTTCCTCGCCCACGGCCCGGAGATCCTCCAGGCGGCGGCGGAACTGTTCCGTGAGGGCCACGAACTTGCCCTCGCCCAGGCGCACCATGCGGCCGTCTCCCTCGCGGGTGGCTTCCAGGAGTTCCGAAAGGTCCATGACCTGACCGTCCTCCAGGTGGATCTCACCCTCGGCGTCGAACCAGCTGCCGTGGCGCTTCACCGTCAGGCGCATGGCGTTGAGGCCCAGGCTCTTGGGGGGATTGAGGCGACCGCCTTCGGGCCAGTGGACCGTCACCAGCCCCTGGGCGGCTTCCAGCTCCAGGAGGAGGTTCATGCAACGCTCGGGGTCGTCGATCATCCATTCGGTCATGCCCTCGTCCAGGGGCAGGGTGGGCAGGGATTCCCGGACCCGGTCGGCCCCCTCCCGCTCCAGTTCGGGATTGCGGCTCACCAGGAGCTTCTGGCCCCGGCGTTCCAGGAGCAGGCTGGCGCCGCCCTCCCCCGGGACGTAGAACTCGCCATCGTCGAGGGGGCGCACCCTGAGTTGGGCCTTGAGGCCCTGGTGGAAGGGCATGAGCAGCATGTGCAGGCCGGTCTGGCCCTCGAGCCGGGACATGCCGGCCTCCTTGACGGCCTGGGCCGTCATGGCCACGTCGGAACGCACCGTCACCATGGGGGCCACGGCCCCCAGGGCCTGGAGGACCTGGCGTTCGGCCTTGGCGGGGATCTGGAGCCCGTTGCCCAGGATCTCCGCCAGTTTGCGATGGGCCGGGGTGATGGTGATGATGCGGATCCGGCCGAGACCTTCGGCGCTGACCTGCACATCCTCCTCGGTAAGGGGGGGATCCAGGCGCAGTTCCAGGATCTCGCCCTTGCGCAGCACCCGCAGCTCTGGCTGGCTGGCCACCACGTCGACCCGGGCCGCCAGTTCCACTTCGCCTTCGCTCCAGAAGACCAGGGGATGGCCCACCAGGGCCTTGAGGGCCCCTTCGAAGTCCAGTTCGAAGCCCTTCCAGTTCTCCCGGATGCAGCCCAGGATGGCGTGGTCCTGGGGGAGCAGGAAGTCGTAGGCCCGGCTCTCCTCCTTGAGACGCTTCATGGAGATGGCCTTGCCGCGGGACCACTGGCCCTTGCTGTCCAGGCGCTGCTCCCGGGCTTCGATGGCGTAGGGGGTCCGGGCCTCGGGGTCGCGCCAGACCCACCAGGCCAGACGGCCGGGCCGCTGGTCCGCATTGGGCCGGATGATGCCGTGGAGGGCTTCGAGGGCCTTCTCCCAACCTTCTTCGTGGCTCACCAGGTCCAGGAAGGGGAAGGGCTGGGCGGCCATGCCACCCCGGGCCCTTCGGGCCAGTTCCGCCGTCTCCTTCTGGAAGAGCCCCAGGGGCAGATCACGGAGCTGGGCCTCGCCGTTTTCCAGGGCCTCGTTCGAAAGGCGGGCTTCACAGAGATAGTCGGACAGCAGTTCCACAAAGGCCGCGAGCCCGGTGGGGGTGCTGCGGACCACGCTGCGGACCACAGGCTGGCCCAGGCGATGCAGGAGCACCCGTTGCAGGGGCTCGTGGAAGGCGCTCAGGGGGTCGCTGACGTGGCGGCGACCCATGAGCTCCAGGCGCTCCGAGGCCGTCTTGAGGCTCGCTTCGTCTCCCTTGCCCAGGAGGGCCAGGAGGCAGAAGAGGTCCATGAGGCCCGGTAGGTGGACCACCTTCTTCTTGGGGCCCTGGCCCAGGACGGCCAGAACCGCCTCGAAGCCTTCGGCGGCCTGGGCGGCCTGCCCCTGGGCCAGCCGGAGGGTGGCCTCCAGGAGGGCGATGGGGGCCAAGCTGCGCTGGGTGGGCTTGAGCTTGTCCAGGAGGGCCTCGGCCTCTTCCAGGCGCCCTTCCAGGATCAGGTATTCGAGCACGGCCCCGATGGGGGTGCGCTTGCCGGCGCTGCGGCCCTGGAGCCATGTGATAAAATGTTCATTCTTGTGACCCAGGATCACCTGGTCATGCAGGAGGGCCCAGGCGGCGTGGCTCTGGAGGGCCGGGGACAGGGCCTCGAACCACTCGGGATCGAAGGGTTCGCTGCAGATGATGGAGAGGGGATCCCGTTGCTCGAGGGTGCGGGTGTGGGTCTGGCGGACCTTCTCCTGGGCCGCCAGCCAATCCTTGGATTCGCCAGAGAGCATGGCGACCCGGAGGGTGGCCAGATCCCGCCCCAGGGCGTCCAGCACGACTTCGCCGGTACCATAGCCCGCCGCACCGACGGTGGCCAGGGCCTTGAGGTAGCCCTTACGGTGGGCCCGGCGGCAGATCACTTCCCGGGCTTCGGGAGTAAGGGCCCAGAAGCCCTTCCGGGGTTCCTGGGCGAAGCCCGCTTCCTTAAGGACCTCCATGAGGGTGCTCATGGCGGCGGGGTCCTTGATCCAGGGGGCAGCCTGGGGGGCTACCTTCGAGCGCACCAGGGTCTGGGCCAGATGGCCCCGGGCTGCGGGTTGGCCGATGGCCCCCATGGCCATGAGGATCGCTTCAGGGAGGGGCTGGAGCTTGTCAAAGATGGAGTCGGTGAAAAAAAACGGCATCCGATCAGACTACCTCCAATCGCCCGGGAAGGGGTGTCTTGACTTATGGAAAGGAAGCGTTCCGAGCCCAGGTCGATGCTTTCAAGAAGTCCATGGATCCCTTTTGACTCCAAGCAGAGCGGGGGAAATCAGGGGCAGAAATCTGAAAGTCCGTCTTCTGGGGCGGTCGGTGAAGCAGCCCGGAGCCGCTGGTCTCCGAACAAGATATTGACTCTATAGTTGATTAATTGGATAGTGGGTGCCATCCAGCACTCCCTCCTTCCGTTCAACCAGAATAGGGGAATCCATGCGTTCACTCGCTTGCCTGTGCCTCCTCCTGCTGCCCCTGGGCTGTGCCAGGGTGACGGTCACCCATGTCCAAGCGGGGGACCGTTCCCCTGGCGTGCACTTTGTCCGGCCCCGGCCCTACCTCCTGGTTTCTTCCCAGGGCAAGGACTTGAAGAGCGAGATCCTCTGGCTGCCGGACCTCAGCCAGGAATACACGGTCAATCTGGTATCGGGCCTGGGGAAGGCGAACCTGAACCTCAAGCTCAAGGATGGCTGGATGCTGACGGAGCTGGGGGGCGAGACGGACACCAAGTTCCCGGAGACAGCCACGGCTTTCGGCAATGTGCTGGAAACCATCCGGACCGCCGCCAGCGACCCCGTCGGCCTCTATCGCATCGACATCGATACGGCGGGGAACGTCAAGCTGAAGAAGCAGGACTGGATGAACCCCTAGTGCGACATCCCCGAAATCTCTTAAATAATTCTGGCGCTGGGGATGTCGCACTTCCATGGGGGCAAGCCCCCTATGGCGCCCGAAAAGCGGTGCTTTTCGGGCTGTCACCCCTTGGGGGCGCCATGCCGCGCCCCCAAACCCCCGGCAAGCGGCGCGTCAGGATCTGCGACTTTATTCAAGAAACTTCCAGGACGCGCCCCTAGGGTGGCCAGCGCCCTGAAGCTCCACGCCCTCTCCATCCTCGAGGATGACTGCGCCGGGAGCCTGGAGGCGGCCTGCGCCTTCTTCGCCGCCAGAGGGATCGTGATCGAGGTCCTTTCCCGCCAACGGCTCCAGGGCTTTCCATCGGATTTGCCCATCCGGACGGACCCCGGGGAGCTGACGCCCCAGCAGGCTGACCTCTATGCCCACCGGGAGATCTGGCCCCTAGACGAGTTGGCCGTCTTCTTTGTGGGCAGCCTGCCGCCCATGCTCTGCCGGGGCTTCAGCCACCCGGCCCTGAGCCTCTGCGTCGTGGCCCTCGGCAGCCCTCCCCTCACCCTGGCCCATGAGCTGGGGCACCTCCTGGGGCTGGAGCATGTGGAGGACCCGGAGAACCTGATGTACCTGCGAGGGCCCCGGGGGACCGAGGCCGTCCTGGACCAGGCCCAGATCCGGAGGATGGCCGCGAGCCCAATTCTCTCCTCTGACACCCGCTCGTAAACAATAAGTAAATAGAAAAAAACGACTTCAACCACGAAGGCTCAGAGACACCAAGGAATCACCAAGGGTTTACAGGCGATCCATGATTGCGCCCAAGGCGAGTGTGAAAGCCCACTCCCGACGCGCAGTGCCGTGGGCTGGACACCCAGGCCGACCCGCCTCCCGGAAACGAGCCTGATTGTCCTGGTCAACTCGCTAGGCTTTTCTTTGTGAAACTTCGTGCCCTTCGAGTCTTCGTGGTGGAATTGACGCTTTTGTTGGCAAGTTCCTATGGATCGCGCTTCTGCCGGAAAGGGATAGCTCCTGCCGGATCCGGATCACGTTCTGGGCGGGGCTTTCCTAGAATCTGGCTCTAGTCAGCGGTAGACAAGAAGGGCAACAGGTCGGGGGTGATGGGAATGGGAGTCCTGGACTTGCTGTTCTTCCTGTCTTCCGCTGCATTGAAATGTTCTCGAGGAGGCGCATCACTATGCTCAAAGGCTTGTTTCTGGATGGCAGTATCACGGGGCTGGGCTACCGGACCGAGAGCGGGAGCGGCCTGTTGGACGCCCGCGGAGAGTTCGAGTACCTGCCGGGCGAGACCCTCAGCTTCGATGCGGCGGGGATCTTTCTGGGCAGTGGCCAGGGACGGGACTTCATGACGCCCGCCGACCTGGTGGCGGAGGTCCACGGCGACATCACCCGCATCTCCCACTACCAGGTGACCAACGAGGCCCGTTTCCTCATGGCCATCGGGGCCTTCACGCCCGAGGTGAACGAGATCCTGAAGGAATACCGCTACCGCATCAACTTCGTCCAGGACTACGAGCACTTCGCCGCCGACCCTGCCGTGACGGAGGTCCTGGCCCGGCTGGGCAAGACCCTGGTGAGTGTGGAATCGGCCCGGAACCTGGTGCGCCGCTGCATCCAGGGCATCCGCAAGGAAGCCAACGTCAAGCTCCCCATGCGGGATGGCAGCTTCGTCCTGGCCGATATCTACCGCCCCCTGAAGGAGGGCCGGTACCCCGTGGTCATGTGCATGGGGGTCTTCGGGAAGGGCTTCGTCAATGGCTATGCCACCACGCCCGAGGAGATCGGATTCCACGAGAAGGCGGAGGACGCCTTCCACGAGACCTACGGCGATCCCGAGACCAAGAAGTTCCTCCAGGGGGTCTTCTTCCAGCGCATGGGTCCCTGCTTCGGTTCCGCGGTGCCCATCCCCCGTCTCAAGCCCGGCCACGCCATCGTCCACCACGGGCCTCCGCCCCAGCTGGTGCCCATCTCCGAGACCTTCGAGCAGCCCTGTGCCAAGGACTGGGTGCCCCACGGCTACGTGGTGATCAACATGGAAGAGCGGGGGGTCGGTTCCAATCCCGGCGACCTCAAGCAGTTCGGTGTGCAGTCTGGTCGGGATTACGCCGACGCCATCGAATGGGCCTCGGGCCAGACCTGGTCCACGGGCAAAGTGGGCCTCTGGGGAGCCTCCTACTACGCCATGACCCAGTACATGGCCGCCCAGCAGCGTCCCAAGGGCCTCACGGCCATGGTCCCCATCATGGGCGACTACGACGGCTACCGGGACTATATCTACAGCGGCGGCGGCCTCTACAACCGGGCCGACAACATGAACGCCACGACCCATCCCCAGGCCCGCACCTTCATGGACCACAACCGGGAGAACCCCTTCTGGACCGAGGAGGCCTACGGCCCCGAGGCGGAGTTCACCTCCACCTGCGACATAGCGAAGCTCGACTACCCCATCTGGTCCGTGGTGGAGCCCGGCGCCTCCCTGCACGGCAAAGGCTCCAGCGAGGCCTACATCCGCTGCGGGTCCCAGGACAAGAAGCTGATGGTCATCAACGACACCGGCATCCACTTCTGGATGTACGACCCCCAGTACCTGGCCAAGTTCCGCGCCTTCTTCGACAAGTGGCTCAAGGGCGAGGACAACGACATCATGGAACAGCCCCGGGTGGAGATGCAGATCCGCACCGGGAAGGGCGGCTACTACTGGCGCAAGGAGGCCGACTGGCCCGTGTCCGGCACCAGCTACCCCCGTTTCTACCTGGATGCCAAGGCCGGTTCCGTGAGCACTGATGGCCACCGCAGCGGCTTCCGCAGCCTGGTGGCTGAGCCGGACGCCGATGGGATCGTCACCTACAACGCCGACGAGGACCACAGCCAGATCGAGTCCAGGACCGGCGCCAGCTTCATCTCCGAGCCCATGGCCGAGGACATGGAGATTGCGGGCTACATCAAGGCCCAGCTTTTCGTCTCCTCCACGACCCACGACATGGAGATCCACCTGAACCTGCGTGTCATCGACGAGAACAATGTCGAGGTGCGCTACTCGCCCCCCACGGGTATGTGCCAGTACCTGCCCCTCGGCTTCGGCGCCCTCAAGGTCTCCCACCGCAAGCAGGACCCCACCCTCACCCGGGAGGACTGCCCGGTCTACACCCACACCCAGGAGGATCATCAGCCCCTGAAGCCCGGGCAGATCGTGGAGTGCGAAGTCGGCACCTTCCCCACCACCGGTCTCATCCGCAAGGGCTGGCGTATCCGCCTGGACATCGAACCCGTGGGCAACACCTGGATCGGCTTCGACGAGCACGAATACCGCCCCGGCTCCACCAACAGCATCTTCACGGGCAAGACCTACCCCTCCTTCGTGCAACTGCCCTTGCTGCCGAAGAGAAAGTAGAATTAATAATTATCTGAACCCTAAGACACCCGCCCCCTGATCTCCCCGAAGCCGAGGGTCATTCCGATCTGAAGCACAACGGGGTGCGGGAGGCGGGTGTTCTCCAGGAAGGTGCCGTTGGCGCTCCCCAGGTCCGAGAGGACGAAGCGCTGGCCGTCCCACTGGATGAGGGCGTGGTGTCGGGAGATGGAGGGGGATGCCAGGACCAGCTCGTTGTCCTGGTCTCGCCCGATGCGCAGGGAGGCCCCCAGAGGAATCTGTTGTCCGGCCCGATCGCCGTTGAGGATCGACAGGGCGGTGGGCCTGGGCAGTGGGGGAGGGGTCGGGGCAGCCTTGGGCTTGCGTCCCTTCCGCAGCAACAGGATGAGGCCGATCAGGAGGAGCAGGGCCATGAAGGCCAGCAGGCCACAACCCAGGTAGATGCTGGAGGTGCTCGTGGTCGGGGCCTTGGGGGCCACGGGGATGGCCCCGGGTTTCACCTGCACGCTTCCCCCCAGGTCCATGAGATCCCCCTTTCCGGCCTTGAAGGCCTGCCACTGGGGGCCCTCCAAGCTCAGGGTCGCATCGTCCCACTGGATCGTCAGGGTGCTGGGATGGCGCCCCTGGGCGGCTTCGAGGTCATAGCGCTTCACAAGCTCCCGCAGGCCATCGTCCATGTCCGCCGGGGCAAGGCCGCTTTGGCGGAGGGTTTTCGGGGCATCCCAGGAATTTTGAACCATGTCGGACCTGTCTCAGAATGCTCCATTCTGCCCCGGAAAGGGCTTTCGGGTGATCATGGAGGAACTTTCTGCGAGTCCGCCATGTTCCTTCTCCGCATCCTGCTGACCTGTTGCCTGACTCTCCCCCTGGCCGCCCAGGTGGCTGAAGGCACAGCCTCCCTGGACCCCACCCGGCCCTCCCTGGGGGATCGTCTGTCGGATCAGGCCCAGGCCGCCGCGGAGACCGCCATCGCCCTGGGGGAACCCGTGGGCACCGTGGCCAGCGGCGAGGGGGTCGCCAAGCGCCTGGAGGATCTTGCCCAGAAGTACCGCTACCTCTCCGAAGGACGGGGCCCCAACGGCGAGGTGGGCCGGGCCTGGTCCCGGAGCATGGTGGAGGGGGCCGAGAAGTCCGGCAAGGTGGAGGCCCTCAAGGCCCAGAGCGCCAGGCTGGCGGATTCCCTGGAGCGCCTGGGCCAGGCCATCTCCATCTGCGATGTGGGGATGAAGTGCGCCGGGCACCTGGTGGAAGGGGATGTGAGTGGGGCCCTCATTGTGGTGCCCCAGGAGCTGGCCAAGCAGCTTTGCTCCAAGGCCGGGGCTGCCCTGGGGGCCATGGGCGGGCCCTGGGGAGCGGCCCTGGGGGCCCAGGGGGGCGAGATGGCCTGGAAGGGGCTGGGGGGCGAGGAACTCTTTGACGCCATGGCCCGCAAGGTGGCCTATGCCGAAAAGGCCGCCGAGTATGCCGGGGTCAAGGTCCGCAACCCGGACATCCTGGCCTACATGCGGGGGGATCTGAGCCTCGCGGAGCTCCGGATGCGTCTCGCCAAGCGCCAGGAACAGATCCTCCAGAAGGACATCGACCGCTGGCGGGGCTATGCCAGCGCCTTTCCAGCCATGGCCGGGGAGATCGACGCCCTCATCACCTGGTCCGCCACGGACAAGCAGAAGCTTCACCTGAAGCACTTCCAGCAGATGCTGCGCCTGGCCGGGAAGAACCCCCAGTATCTGGAGGCCCTGCGCGCCTGGACCGAGGGGCGCACCACCCCTGAGCAGGAGGGCGTGCTCCGGGGCATGCTTCTGGGGGCCATGGATGGCACCTACACGGGCCGGGCCTCGGGCGGGGGCTCGGGCACCCTCAAGCTCTCCATCCAGGGGGGGAAGGTCGTCGGCAGCGTCATCGGGGCCAGCGAGGGGGATGGCTTCAACGCCAGTTTCAGCGGCAGTATCACTCCCTACGGCCTGATCCAGACCACGCTCCGGGGCACCCTGGTGGATGCCTCCGTCAGCGAGGGGGGTGTCTATCGCTTCTCCGGGACTCTGATCGGCCGCCTGGACCGGGGGAGGATCTCGGGCACCTGGACAGCCCATAACGAATACGGGGATCGCAAGGGAGTCTGGCAGGCCGGGAAGTAATACCGATTTGCAATCAATAAACTAAAGGACAAAAACGACTTCCACCACCAAGCAGCCCCGCCGCGCGGGGCTGCTTGGTAAGTGGGTAATCACTGGGGGGCGCGGCTTCGGCGAGGCGATGTAAACCCCGGGTGGGGTGCGTTGGCGGCGAATATACGGATGCT
>Ga0316604_10000817_pt1 | contig 32630 bp, 27 predicted proteins | sample OWC_soil_day20_C_FD_207650 | JGI IMG/M metagenome (GOLD analysis project Ga0316604, IMG submission 207650) | Wetland soil microbial communities from Old Woman Creek delta, Ohio, United States - OWC_soil_day20_CT | ecosystem: Environmental > Terrestrial > Soil > Wetlands | place: USA: Ohio... | reverse complement strand
CAGGGCAAGAGAAGTAATGGGAGGGAACGGTATACTGTTGGAATATAATGTAGCCCGCTTTGTAGCAGATGCGGAGGCTATCTATTCTTATGAAGGAACAAAAGAAATCAACTCTCTGATAGTAGGCAGAGCCATAACCGGCTTCAGCGCATTTGTATAAATTAAATCCGCCCCCTCCAATTCCGGGGGGCGGATTTAATTTAAATATTCTTAGCAAATAACGGCTTCAACGTCATCCATCCCAACACAGGGAAAAAGTGCATTGGAATCGCCAATCCCGGAAACAATTCCGGCATTTCAACATCCAAAGGCAGTTTATACCCGATCGGATACACAATGGTTGCAATTGTTATCACTGCATATAAAATATTAAACACCGCTTCTGTATGACCTTTCAGTACCTTGCTCAGTAAAAAATACCCAATCGCTGCCACAATATTCGCACCTATACAGGCTGCAAATATCTTTTGCAGGGAAACAATATTTTTAAACCCGTCACCCAGTGACTCTGTATATACCTTTTGATACACCAAACACGCCACTGCTGCCAATATACCTGAAACTACCGCTAATATTAATAATTTCTTCAGCATAAATTCAATTTATAAATTACTTCGTAACAGGCACCGCCAGCACTACTTTAATGACGTCGGCAACATCTCCACCTGGTTTACCAATATGGAAATCATTCCTGTTTACATTAAAGGTACCATTGAAGGTAGCTGCGTTTCCTTTTCTCACGAAATTGAAAGGAATAGTAAATTCCTTTTTCACACCATGGATCTCCAGATCGCCGGTTACCTGGTAACCAGCACCCGCTTTCACAATTTTCTTTGATACATAGTGCATTACTGGGAACTTCGCTGCATCAAACCACTCATCGCTCTTGGCATGCTTGTTCTGCAATGCATTACCAGTCTGGATAGAAGCCACATCTACAGTTACATCAAAGTTAGAAACTGCCAGATTCGCCTCATCAAAATTGATGGTGCCTTTAAAGCTCTTGAAGATGCCACCTACTTCATTGCTGCTAAATGCTACATTGTACTTTTCGGTGATTTTCCACAGGGGAGATACGATATTAAAGGCAAACACTGCTGCCGCCAGCAGCAGTGTTCCTGAAAATATGATTAATCTTTTCATTGCCGTTGTTTAACCTATTCTTTTACGAATTCGCCGTTAGCTTTCAGTACAACTTCGTCGCTCAGCATCTGAGTTGGCATAGAAGCGCCGATACCGAAATCAGTACGTTTGAAAGTACCGGTTACTTTGATACCTACTTCTTCTTTTTTGCTCATTGGGTTAGTAGTAGTACCGTTGATGGTCAGATCCAGGGTTACTGGTTTAGTTACACCGTGCAGGGTCAGGTCGCCGGTTACTTTGAAAGTCTTACCGCTTGCTTTCTTGATAGAAGTGCTCTTGAAAGTCAGGTTACCGAATTTCTCAGCGTCGAAGAAATCTGGGCTCTTCACGTGCTTGTCGCGCATTTCGTTGTCAGTGTTGATGCTGTTAACGTCTGCAGTTACTTCGATCACCGCGTCAGAGAAATCTGCTTTAGTAGCAGTGATCTTAGCTTCGTAAGATTTGAAGTTACCTTCGCTTTCAGAGATACCGAGGTGGGTAATGCCGTAACCCAGCCTGCTGTGCGCTTTGTCTACAGTCCAGGTGTTTTGAGCGAATGCAGTTGCAGATAATAACAGTGCTGATGCAACGATTGAGATTTTTTTCATGTTAGCTGGTGTTTTTGGATTGCTTTTATTTTAAAAATGAAATTTATTGTTTAAGGTGCTTAATACCGGTCTTTTTAAGACCGCTCCTTCTGTTAATCGAACGCATAGCCCTGTTTGTTCCCCTTAGCAGTCCTTCATGACCGCTATTAAAGTGCTTTTTGTGCCAGGCGATTCGGGACCGAAGATATATACTTTTTTAAACAAAATGTGTTTCAACATATATTTTAATGTAAATCCTTTATGGTGGCCTATCTTAAACTGATTTCACAAATCCTTATTAGTATTTGTTTGAAAATTTGTCCTATTTTTACATAGAAAAGAGAGTCACTCTCTTTTGGAGAGCCAAAGGTAAATGGTGTGTAACTTCTAACAAAGAAGGCACCTGCCAGCGACTAACTTACCAAACGGTAACTAATATTGAAATTCAGTGGGTTATGATTGAAAATAATGCTGAGAAATTTAAGCCGGCTTTTTGTCCGATAAGACATGTGCTGGATCGGTTCGGTGATAAATGGTCCATCCTGGTAGTGGAACTGCTGTCTCACAAAGGAAAGATGCGGTTTAGCGAAATCGCGACCAGTATTGGAGATATTTCACAGAAAATGCTCACGGTTACCCTTCGTTCTTTGGAGGCAGATGGGTTGATTTCGAGGGAGTTTTATCCTGAAATACCGCCAAGAGTAGAATACGAATTGACAGAACTGGGGAAGAGCCTGATTCCGCCTATTAATAATTTGCTGCATTGGGGGCAGGAACATTTGGAGACCATCCTGGGAAACAGGAAACGGTATGAAGATGAAAAAGAGAAGAAAAAAGCCTACTCATAAGAAGTGGGCCTATTAAAAAGAAATGAACCTCCCGGGAATCGCTCAAACACCTGGCTGTTTCCATGAAGTATCCAAATAAAAACAGGCTGTATCGTATTGAGGATACAACCTGTTCCATGGCTCAGAAACCAGGTGCTACCTGAACAGGTTTTTTTCCTTACTGCTAACGTCCCTATAGGTCTGTAGGTATTCCATCATTTTCAGTTCCGCTTCAAACTCCACCTGCATCAGCGGATGATGAATATGTTTATTGGGATCATTGGTATCCAGTCCCAATTCGTTTGTCATGATCACATCTGCTACATCCAGTGGGAAGTAAGCACAGGCTGCGATAAATTCGTAGTTCCTTTCCTCTATATATACCAACCCACTTTCCAGGCATTCCATCAGTTTCACGACGCCGGTACCTTTTGCTTCGTCCTGGTCCAGCTGGTCTAAACTAATATCGTGCAGGCGCAGGATCTGGTTATCTACTTCCTCTTCTTCTATATTCGCTGTTTTGTCTACAGCATCCCACAGGTAGGCGAGGGCTTCGGTGAGGATTTCATAACCTTCTTCATCATCCAGTTCCAGTAGGTGATTGGCGTATTTGTGATACAGGTACTCTGCATTCCACACGCCAAAGAACAGGCATTGTTCAAATGGGAGATTGGTAAAGTTTTCTTTGAGTATTTTATCAAAAGAAGAAAAGGTCAATTGTTCCATCATCGGAAAATAGTTTTGTCTTTACTTGTGAGATTTTTCCCTTCCTGCAGATGCGCAAACAGTTTTGTCTGCGATCCCAACTCCTCCGCAAAAAACGGATCATCCAGTTTATACTTCGGTGGCGTTTCTTTCATTACAAACTCACTATCCTTTACTGCGTTCAGCACATCCATCGGGAACCAGGCGGTAGTCAGTATGGCATCAGGTTTCTTTTCTTTTGCATAGCTGAGGGTACTTTCTACTGCTTCCATCAACTTCAGTATCCCGCAATCTTTTGGCTTGGCAAAATCCAGGTCGTCAATATCAATATTTCGCACATGCTTTAATTGCTTCTTCAAATCTGCTTCTGTTATTGTGGAAGGGTCGTCTATGCCATTCCATAAAAATCCAATCGCATCCTGCAATACTTCATGTTCCCTGGCATGCCCATCGCCATCTAAATAAGGGCCATACTGCCTGTCAAGGTAATCGGCAGTCCATACACCGACGAATAGTAATTGCTCAGGTGATAATTTTGCCAGCTCAGGTTGAATTTTCTTTTTGTATGCTGAATAAGGTAATGCCATTTATATTGATTACTTGTTTTTACGATGCACACTCCACATGTGGCTTAAAGTGAGACCTAGGATCATTCGTTGAGAATTCATGCATGATACCTACGATGCACACTCCACATGCGGTTTACAATTACTACACGGCTCATTCTTCTGATACTTCGCCCACGAAATTCCCCACCTTGTAAACTTAGTCCCTTCCGGCGCATTCCTGATAATCACCCTCTCCGCGTGGTTTTCCAGGTTGTAAGCCTTTCTCACAGACTTCACCTTCGTCTTAGGTATTGGCTTCTTTTTATAAGCCACCCCACTATAAATATTCTCAGGTGGTACACCCAATTCTATCAACTTGGCTCGTTGCGCCGGTGTCAGCTTCGCACCATTACCAGAAGCAAACAACTGCTTCTCTCCACTAGGCAATGTACCTTCTCCAATAGATACCGTAGATTGATTAAACCCGATCTCCGGCTTCCCTTCTATATTTCGTTTCAGCAGGTTATGCGCCTGCTTTGCTTTATCTGCCAGCACATCGTCAAAGATGGGGTGTAAGCCCAATAAGTCAAACAGGTTCGTCGGGTCATTCACAAAACTATACAACCTGCTGCCGCCATCCAGACCAATAGGATCTTTGCTGATATAAATACCTTCGTCCGGACTATAATAACGAAAACGATTATAATATAACCCGGTCTCCACATCTTCATACTGCCCCTGATAGCGGAAGGGGATGAAACCCTTACTACCTACTAACTTACGAACCTTTCCATAAATATCCAATTCACAGGACCATTGTGCTACACCAGTGTCGTCGTATGCAGCAAAAGGTACGCCGAGATAATCAGAGAGGATGGAATAATGTTTACCATTCACGATCTTCGCTACCGGTATACAGGAGTCTCCTTCAAATACCCAGGTGATCAGGGTCGCTGGCGGCACGGGTTCTTCAGGCTGTGTGATATTGCCCATATCATCTATCCGGATCTGCGGACGATCATCCATGGCATAGGTCCATTCATGCATGGGGTTCTTGCCATCCCATACCCATCGGGTGATCTGGCCTTTGAATATCTTGGCCGTTCTTCTGCCCAGGGCATCGTATTCAAATCGTACGGTTTTGCCATCAGGTCTTGTTACCTGTTTTAAGGTGCCCCTGCCTGTCCATTCATATTCCCATACCTGTAGGTCAGCTGTAATCTTTTTGATCATAAAGCCTTCTGCATCGTATTCAAATCTTGCTTCGGGGGTTTCCTGCAATTGTCCGCCGGGAGCATACCTGCGGTCATTTTGTGATACGGATCTAAACAGGTTCCCTACTTTATCGGGTTGTCTGTAATCAAAATGGCCATCTTCATACTGTGCCCATGCAAGGTTACCGAAATCATCATGTGCAAATTTCACACTGCTGTTATTCAGGGCATTCACCATTTCACGAAGGCGTTGATTGGCATCCCAGCGATAATAGGTCTTGCGTACTGTACGATTGTTGCTGTTCACTGTTTGAGAAGCCGGCATCCCTGCTTTGTCATATGTCCAGCTGCTGGTGATGCCGCCGGGAAGTGTACGGGAAGTTTCAAGGCCAGGAAGGTCATATTGAATTTGAAGTGTCCATGGGTCCAGCGTGGCACCAGCTATGCCCCGCATGTCATCACCAACAGTACGTAACGCTTGCATATCCGCCCGCATCCCTGTCACATCCCCCATTCTATTCCTCTCCAAATTCACCCTCGCTCCCAATGAACTCTCCAACCTCACCCTTCTTCCATTCTCATCATACCTCGTACTTACCACATGGCCATGCTGCCGCTCTTCTATCACCCGTCCCATATTATCTCTCTTAAAACTCACCGTCCCATTCTCATTCACCGCCTCTATCATTTGCCCATTCCGGTCATACCCAAAAGCAGACCAGCTACCATCACTATGTTCCGCACGCACCAGCATTCCATTATAATCATATTCATATAATGTATGCATGTTGTCTGGCCTTTCTACCTTAATCACCTTGCCGGTAGCATCCCGCACAAAACTATGACTGATGCCATCAAATCCTGTTTCCCTGATACTTTCACCACGTGCATTCCGAACAAACTGGTGTGATTCCCCTTTTTCATTAATGATACTCCGCAGTCTGCACTCCGTATCATAGATGTAATTGACCTTCACCCCATTTTCTTCTCTGCTGCGCAAATTACCTAATGGTGTATAAGAGAATTTTACATCATGATGCTTATCAACCGCACGCAGTACATGGAAGTAAGCATCATACTCCATCTGAATATGATTCCCATCCGGCGTTTCAATTTCTGTAATTCGCCCCAGCGCATCATACCTGAATCGTTGTACCTGCTGTGCAGGATTACTTGTGCTGGTACATAAGCCCCATACATCATAGGTCCAGGTAGCCACGCCACCATCAGGCAATATCATTTTGACAAGGTTCTGGTCCTCGTCATATTCCATACGCGTGACATTATCATCCGTATCTTCTACACTTGCAAGCTGCAATTGCTCATTGTACCGCATGATCTGTATACTGCCATCAGGACGGGTATTGGTATGCAGCAACCCATTGTCGGGGTAATAGGTATAGGTACTGCTATTGCCTTCTGCATCCATCCCAAGGATCATATTTCCTTCAGCATTGTACAAAAAGGAATAGCTACTGCCATCTGGTTGTACCACACTGGCCATATTTCCCATATCATCATAGGTGTATCCGGCTACCGTTCCTTCTTCATCTATCTCCTGATAAATTTCGAAGTCTTCGGTATAATTAATAAAAGTTGAATGGCCCATCGGGTCCCTGACCTGGTGAATCACAAAATCAGGGGAGTAGTAATAAGTGGTGGTTTGTCCCAGTGAATTCGTCACCAGGTTATAACCATCCTGTGGGTGGTATTCAATAAAACCTTCCAGCAGGCCACCATCACCCCATGTATGAATACAGCGACCATTCTTATCATATTCCCAATAGAAGGTTTGCCCGGTACGATCTGTTTTGGATACCATCAGGTGGTGCTTATATGTAATGCGGGTTGCCTGTCCCAATGCATCAGCAATTGCAACCAGGTCTCCTTCCTCATTATATGTATAAGATACCAGCAGTTTTTCCTGTCCGCGATGGTGTGCGGTCACACTGGTAATGCGGCCTTCGAAATCATTCTTAATATGTAGTTGTCTGCCCACACTATCCGTGATGCGAAGTAAATGACCTTTCTGGTTATAATGAAGGGTCACGAGGAAGTTCATTCGGTTATGAATAGCAAATAACCGGTATTGTTCATCAGCAGAACGGATCTTTTTAAAGGTATAAAAGAGTTTATCCTGATAATCGTAGAGTACATATTCATCTACATCCGTACGGGTCAGCAGCAGTTTCTCATGCCTGTTATATTCGTTATCACCGCTGTAAGGCAGGGCGTCAAATACTGCACTACGGCCATCGCCAAGCAGTACCACGGTGGCATTGTCAGCGGTAAACTCCTGCACCCGCATATCATAACTCAGGTGGGTGCCATGACCTAATAAACCATGGTGTTGACTATCACTATTCCAGGTACGTTCCCACACCAGCGGAATAGGGCCGGACATTTCAAAGTCAAGGCCTTCGGAAATTACGATACCCTGTACCAGGTCTACAGGTTCAAAACCATGTTTACAGAGGAATTTACTCAGTTTATTACTACCCAGTTTTCCTTTGAGGGCATGGTTGAATTTCGTCATCATCTTCCTGCCAAGTTTGCCGATGCCTTTTAGCAGGGCGCCAAATCCGAAGGAGGTAATGAGGTTCATGAGTACCCCTGCCCAGTCAGGTACATATGGACCACCTACCATTACGGGTTTGCCAAAAGAGAGGGGAATGGAAAAGGAGGTGGGCAGGTACATGCTGGGTTTTGGGATCAGCTTCTTGCCGGGTTTCAGGGAGAGGGGAAGACCAATATCGTTGCAGGTCATGAGCATATGACCGGTAGGACTGAGCATTCTGCCTTCTGCCAAAGTGTTTTTAGCACCATAGAAGTTGACAGAGTCATGGCCGATGAGTGGCGCAAGGAGCCAGGGGCCGCCCATGGGAAAGTGAAAGAGAATGATGATGATACCACTGGTATCACTCACTCCCCGGGGTACATGGTTGACTTTGGTGGAGGCGCCAAGAAATGGAATGTAATCCATGGGGTCCAGCACAAAACCAATGTAAGGATGGGGGAGAGGAATGGGAAATCCAAAAAGAATAACGATATGGATATCCAGTCCAATAACTGGAACAAAGTGTTTATTGCTGATGAGCATGAGGGTCCGTTTAAGTGAAATGAAACAGGAAATTCAGGAAGCTTTCATTAAAAGCCAACCTTAACAATTCAATTTCAGCGTTCCTCCAATAATCCCCGTATCCGCCTCTCCATTCACCATCACGGACTTACTCGCCATTCCAATACTCGTTCCACTATTCACATTATACACCTCACTCTGCATCCTGATATTCGCACTGCTGATCGTTTCATGCAGGGTCACAGCATTATGAGTGATCTTATCCGCCGCAGATGTGATCTTATTCCCCTTATTATCTACCTTCACCTGCGCAGGCCCTTCTCCAATCACGACCAACTCACTCCCTTTCAAATGTATCTCCTTAGATAAGAACTCGATCTTATTCGGTGCATCTACTATAATATGATCATCTGTTTTTACAGTCACCAGGGTCTGGCTATTAATAGTAATATTCCCGGCACCATCCATGGCCATAGAACTCCCGTTCTTATCTGTCACCGTCACGCTCCCTGCTGCATCATTTAGCAGAATCGTATTTCCGCTCCGGGTTTTCAGTGCCTTCATGTCATTCCCTGCATTTCCATAACTACTTTTCGCCTTGCCATTATAGGTGGCACCCAGCACAAAAGGTTGCTCCGCATTCCCACCCTCAAATTCTGTAATGACTTCTTCACCCACTTCCGGCATAATAAACATTCCTTTATCACCTCCACCAGAAGCAGAAACCACCCTTATCCATGGCGTTTGTCCCGACTGCATCCAACGGAATTTTACCCTCACCCGGCCTAAGCCTTTAGGGTCGTTATTGTCTGTTACAGTGGCGGACTGTGGTTCACAATAGGGAATATTGGTATAGTCTACATGTGGCGCCGCTACATCCGTAGGTGTTCCTTCAAATACATTATAATAACTGCCATTTGCCCCGCAATAATGCTTAATGCCGGTGATCATAAACTCCCCATGATGCTGTTCCTGTGCAAACGCCGAATCTTTGATACTCACGGTATCTCCGATCCTGAAAGAAGGGTTCTTACTGCTCCCTTTCAACTGCACCATTTTTGACAGCTTACTCTTCTTTTGCAGGGTCGTCAGTTTATCCAGCTGTGTTTTGGCACTGCTGGTAAAAGGGTAGTTCATTTTAAACAACCCTTCCCTGTTATATAATTTTGAGCTCACATCATTTGCACGCTGTGAATAGGCGTTCATTTTCCCGGCGGCCTTTGCATTTGTGGTATCTTCCACCACACTATCCTGCCTGTAATCATACCCGTTGAATTTGGCATTATTGGGCACCACGGTTACTTCAATATTGAATTCAAGCAAATCCACCTGGTGGGTCAGTACGGTGGTCTTCGGACTGAATTTCCCGAATATCTGTTGCTGACCATCATAGAAAAACCACTCCCCATACCTTTCTGCTAAGCGCTTAATGAAGGCATAGGAAGTCTCTTTATATTGAACAATGTATTTAAGTGATTCTTTGGTGTCGGGGTTGATACTGGTACGTAGCAGGTTAGGAGGGTAGCTCTGGGTAGTAGCAGCAATAATATCAGAGAGCGACTTGTTTTCGAACGAAGCGGTGTGGTAATCATCTTCGAGCAGAATACTTGGGCTTTGTCCCCTGATGATGCAATTGCCATGCGTACCGTCACCCTGCTTGCCGGTAGCGATCTGCATCACAATCCCTTTAAATATCAGGTTTTGCACCCCGGGAAGCTGCTCTGCAGGGGCGACATTGATTTCAATCTCTTCACCCAGGAATTTGTTCGAGGCGCCGGAAATACCACCACCCAATTTCTCGAACCAGTCATAGCTGACAAAAATTTCAAACTCGTGGTGGCCATTTAAGTATTGCCTTAATTCTATAGATTGAAAAGTGTCGAACTGATTGCCGGCAATAGAAAATGAGGTTGCAGTATTAAGTGCCATAATATGGGTTTTTCTTCAAAGAATGGGGCATATGGGATAACAGGCTACAGTGAAAATAAAAACATGGTTAGTACGAAAATAACTAATAATATTCCTTTTTAGAAAAAGAAATCAATGGTTGGAGTATCATTTTGAATTTCGTCATGCCAGCCGCAGGCCCCTGCCTGATTATCTGTGCAGTTGCCGTAGACAAGCGGGGTGATGTATCCATTAAAAAAGCCTTTGGACATGACATCCAAAGGCTTTGAAATATTATAGGGAAAAGATAATAGAATTCCTGCCTCAAAACTTTGAAGAAAATGTTCGCATATCCCTACTTGTGTCCAGGCCCTTATTTTACGATACCAGCAAAGCGCTGATAGAACTGGGTCGGACTGTTTTCATTTTTGGGAGCATATTTCCCAGCAATGATAGGCACATAGATCACTCTTCTGCGGCTTTCTTCACCAATTACAGAGCTCAGCGCAACACGGTGCCAAAGGCGGCCATCATGTACAGTTACGTCACCGGCTGTAGGCGTGATAGCGATCTCATTCTTGTCAGGTGTGTGGTCAATGAAGTATTTCTTCTTGAACAGCATGCTCAGTCTGCTCTGTTTGTGTGTGCCTGGAATGATTCTCAGACCACCGTTCTCAACTTTCAATGTGCTCAGGTGTAAACCTACGTTGAGCATTGGATTCAGTTTACCACCCATAAAGATATCACGCAGACCGTCTGTATGCCAGCCCATTTTAGTGAACTTGCTTTCCGGACCATTTACATAGTGGTTAAACACCATCCCGTCTTTCTCGTTGATACCAAGGCGGGCACCAGGACCAATCAGGCTTAAAAGTGCATCGAAACGTTTGTCTTGCAATACCTCGGACAGTACAGGTGCATGCTGGTTGATGAAGGCAAAGCGCTGCACAATTGGGTCACCATTCAAGTCTTTACCATACTTGATGGGAACTCCATTTACTTTTTCTCTTTTTTCGGCGATCCATTTCTGCTGTACTTCTTCAGATGCTTTGATAATCTCCTGAACCTGCTCAGGAGTAAAGAACCTGGAAAAGTGTATGTATCCATGCTCGTCAAAAAATGCTTTTTGTTCTTCGGTTAGCGTATCACCTAGTGTAAACGTAGTATAAGCCGTAGACATGATGTGGTAAATTTATAGATGATTTGGTGATTGATCACGAATTATTGAAAATAGTTTTTTTTGTAAAAACCCCGTCAGTACAGGATAAATAGGTCATGTGTTTTCAACAATACGGACACCATTTACTTTGCGACAAGCACGTCAGCTGTAGTACTTGTATTGATAATAATCTGTAACGCATTCTTTAGTCTACTGAATTTGTAGGGTAAAGGTAATAGTATTTTATCTTATACCCAAATAATAAATTGCACCGCGATTGAAGGGATGAATTTACTTATTTTTTATATAGATTACCAGCAATTTTTTCAACCATCCCCTTGGGAACCAATCGGGTGACAAATGCTGTGGCCGCATTCAGTGCGCCTGGAATCAATTCAGATTTCTTTGCAAACATACCATTTACGGCAATTCGTGCTACCTCATCCGGCATCATACCATACTTTTCTGCAGTGGCTTTGATCGCCTGCATACCGGCTCTGTCGATAAAATTGGTATTCACCGGGCCGGGTGATAATGCAGTTACTGATACATTTGTGCCTTTCAGATCTGCCCTGAGACCACGGGTAAATAATAACATGAAAGCCTTGGTAGCCGCATAAGTACTGAGTGTTGGTACTGCCTGGTAAGCAGCGGTACTCGCTACATTCATGATGTAAGCAGCAGGTTGTTGCAGCAGCATAGGCAGAAAATGATGACACAATGCCATCGGTGTCTGCATGTTTACCTGCAACATCTTGTTCTGATCTTCTAATGAAGTCTTGTCAAATTCACCCCATACAGCATACCCCGCATTGTTGATCAGGATAGAAATGTTGTACTGGTTTTTCTGTACCCATTCGAACAACTCACCAGCTGCCGTTGGAACAGAGAGATCTATGCCCAGGTAGTCCACCTGTACTCCGTACTTAGTAATCAGTTCCGAGGCTACTACCTGCAATTCACTGGTGGATCTTGCTACAAGAATCAGGTTATACTTTTTTTTAGCCAATACGATGGCTATGGAACGTCCAATCCCCTTGCTTGCGCCTGTAATGAGTGCGTAATTCATAATTATACTGGTTAGCCGCTGTGCTTAATGAATACAGGAACAGCTGAGAACAAAATACAAAAATAAGTTATTTATTGAAGCGATAAAAAGAGAAATTAATTATTTACTGTAAGAAAAGTGTAAAAATCCCTGAAAATGAAGACTGTACAAAAATAGAGAAGGGCGGTAAGAATACCGCCCTTAATTTTTTAACCATATCCTATGAAAAACCTAAACCAAAGATATACGACAGCTTGGTGCCGCCTAATCAATTTTGGTAAATGATATAATTTATCCGGTAAACGTCATGAATTAACGTTTGTTAACCAAAAATTAACAAAAAATCCCTCGTTTTAGGTAACTAATACTCACTGATATTTAGGCATTTAACTCCGTATTACCGAGTGAAATAGGTAGACCTGTTTAGATCTATTGTTTTTAACATATTAACCCTAAAAATTGTTGCGATATTAACTTCGTGACAGCTAATGTGGCAATTTATCACTCACCACTCCATACACCCAAGTACCCAATATCGCACTCAGCAGCGCCACCGCCATCACGGTAAATCCTGCCCCTACCTGTGCAAATAACGGCCCCGGACATGCCCCCGTCAATGCCCATCCAAACCCAAATAACAACCCTCCATAGATATTCCCCTTCGAAAAAGGCTTCTTTGGAATGATTATCTCTTCACCACCGAACGTTCTGATTTTGAACTTTTTAATGATAGTTACGGAAAGAAGACCTGTAACTACCGCCGACCCAATCACCCCATACATATGAAATGACTGTAAATGAAACATTTCCTGAATCCTAAACCAGGATAATACCTGCGATTTCACCAGTACAATGCCAAAAAGCATCCCGGCAAATGTATATTTTATGTTCTTCATGATAAGTTTAGTATAAAAGGTAACACCAGATTTGACATAATAAATCCACCCGCCATAAAACAACAAGTGGCGACCAAAGATGGCCATTGCAAAGTGGACAATCCCATAATTGAATGCCCCGAAGTACACCCGCCGGCATACCTTGTACCAAACCCAACAAGGAATCCTCCTACAATTATGAGGATAAAACCCCTGATTGTCAGTAGAGCTGGCCAGTTAAATAACTGGCTGGGTAACAGATCGTTGTGGTCGGTGATGCCAAATTCACCTAAAGTGGTTTCCAGTTTTGGACTGATCTGAACAGGGGAGGGATCTGCCAGCCATTGAGCTGCCACAAATCCCCCGATCACTATACCCGCAGCAAAGAACAAATTCCAGATCTCATTCTTCCACTCATAAGTGAAAAAGGGAATTTTTGCCGGAAAACAGGCGGCGCAAATATGTCGGAGAGAAGACGAGATGCCAAATGAGCGATTGCCCAATAATAACAGCAAGGGTACCGTAAGTCCGATAATAGGCCCCGCTACGTACCATGGCCATGGCGATGAGATCAATTTTAAAAGCATAATTTTATGGTTGGAGTATGTATATACAAATATAATCAACCATAAATATCCACATAATGTTAATAGAATGGAATACTCCTAATATGTTGCAACACGCATATTTCATATCTTTGATACATGAGAATTGAACAAGCAATTAATCAGCGTAAGTTTAAGGACGATCATCACAAAATGGTGGTGAACCTCCTTTATACGGGTAACTGGCTGAGAGATTCCCTCGGAGCCAACCTGAAATCCTATGGGCTGTTGCCCCAGCATTACAATGCGCTACGCATTATCCGCGGCCGGCATCCGGAACCTGTTTCTGCCGGTAGCATCAAAGAAGTCATGCTGGACAAAGCGAGCGACGTGACCCGCTTACTCGACAAACTTGAAAAGCTGGAATACGTACAACGCAGATTGTGCCCGCACAACAGGCGTAAAATGGACATCAACATTACACAGAAAGGTTTGAAACTGCTGGACGAAGTCAATGTGCCCATGGATAATTTTTACAATGACATTGCTGAAAGATTAAGTGCCGAAGAAGCTGCGCAGCTGAGCGATTTGCTGGATAAGGTGCGGAGATAGGGGCAGAAAAACGTATCTTCGTACTTATGCGTCACCTTCTTCTATATATCATCATATTCTTTTCTTTTTACCAGGCGGGTGCGCATGTGTGCAAGAAAAAGTATGAAGCTGTAGAGAATAGGAAACCTGTAACCACTGTACTCAAAGTAGTAAAGAGCGATCCGAAACCTGGATGGCGTAACGGTACCGGATATCTACCGGAGACCATTGTTGATTTCAACAACTGTTTTAGTTCCCCTAACAAGTGTGTTTATAGGCCTGTTACAGGTCATTTCAGTGCGTATTTTATACCGCGGTTGCCATTGTATGCCGTGGTGTTGTCTACAGGAAGGCTCCTGGTAGATATACATGCTATTGTCAGAACGCTTATTTTCCCTAACCATATTTTCTGGTAGTTGTTTTGTATTACTGGCTTTACCGGCATTTAGATTTTAGCCGGCCGCAGGCCATTCTACCCCCGCGAAAAATTGACTTTTGCCGAAGGTACAAGTCAATTTTTCGCCGCTTCATTTTTATTCGCAATGGAATTTTAACCACTAATACGACCAGATGATTCATTTAGCACCGTTAATTAAAGACCTGGCATTAATCCTGATAGCAGCAGCTGTTACCACCCTCATATTCAAGCGTCTACGTCAGCCGCTGGTACTGGGGTACATTGTAGCAGGCCTGCTGGTAGGCCAACACGTCTCGCTTGTTCCAACCGTTTCCGATGAAAAAAATATCCATATATGGTCTGAAATAGGTGTTATCTTTTTACTCTTCAGCCTCGGCCTCGAATTCAGTTTTAAGAAACTAATTAAAGTAGGTGGGGCCGCCTCCATTACCGCCATCGTAGAAGTCATTTTCATGCTCGCCCTCGGTTACCTCCTGGGGCAGATAATGGGATGGAACGCTATGGACAGCATCTTCCTGGGGGGTATCATATCTATATCTTCTACTACTATTATTATAAGGGCCTTCGAAGAATTGGGCGTGAAAGGCCTGAAATTCGCCGGCCTCGTATTCGGTATCCTCGTCGTTGAAGACCTGGTCGCCATCGTACTGCTGGTGTTATTATCGACCCTTGCAGTAAGCCGACAGTTCGAAGGCGGAGAAATGCTGATCTCCGTAGTCAAACTCGTTTTCTTCCTCATCGCCTGGTTTGTGGCAGGGATCTTCTTTATACCCAGTCTGCTACGCATGACGAAGAAGATCATGAACGAAGAAACCCTGCTGGTTACGTCCGTTGGCTTATGTCTGCTCATGGTGGTGCTGGCTACCCAGGTAGGTTTTTCTCCTGCACTCGGCGCTTTCATCATGGGCTCTATCTTAGCCGAAACGACCCAGGCGGAAAAGATTGAACACCTTGTAAAACCTGTAAAGGAATTGTTCGGTGCCGTCTTCTTTGTTTCTGTAGGCATGTTGATCGACCCTTCTATGCTGGTAAAATATGCCGTACCTGTACTCATCATCACCGTCGTAACACTGATAGGTAAGACATTGAGTACCGGGTTAGGTGCACTTTTATCCGGCCAGCCTTTGAAGACCTCCGTACAGGCAGGGATGAGTCTTGCACAGATCGGGGAGTTCTCGTTTATCATCGCCCAACTCGGTCTCACGCTCAATGTAACAAGTGAATTCCTATACCCGGTAGCTGTGGCAGTATCGGCAGTGACTACCTTCACGACTCCATATATGATCAAACTATCCGGCCCTGTTTATGAAAAACTGTCAGATATGTTGCCGCATCGCTGGAGGACGGCCATCAACCGGTACAGTGCCGCGGCACAAACCATCTCGGTTGTGAGTGACTGGAAGGTATTGCTGAAGAGTTACTTTACAAACATCGTAATTTGTACGGTCGTCCTGCTGGCTATTATATTATTATCCTCCTATTACCTGCTACCAATGTCGGGTAAGTACAACTGGGGGCGTATTGCAAGTGCAGTCGTTACCCTCTTCCTGCTCATGCCTTTTTTGTGGGCACTGGGTTTCAGAAGGATCAGCAGTGCAGAATCGAATCGCATATGGGAACAGAAAAAGTATAGAGGCCCACTGATGCTGTTGCGTATTGCACGTATTGTGGTGGCGGTGTTCCTGGTGGGGTTCTTTATCGACCGGTTCTTCTCTTACTCAGTAGCATTGGCGGTGACGGCGATTATGATTGTATTGATTTTCGTATTGCGCCATAAGATCGGAGATTTTTATACCACGATCGAAGAGCGGTTCTTTACCAACTTCAATGCAAGAGATACGAAAGTGGGGAATATCAATAAGTCGGTGTTGGCTCCCTGGGATGCGCATTTGGCTGTGTCTGAGATCAAACCACTTTCGCCGGTAGTGGGTCAGACACTGGAGGAGTTGCGACTGAGGGAAAATTATGGAATCAATATCGCATTGATCAATAGAAGTGGAATGAAGATGTATGCACCTGATAAAAATGCGAGATTGTTTCCGGGGGATGTGGTTACGGCCATAGGCACGGACGAACAATTGCAGAAGTTCAATCATTACCTTGAACCGGCGAATGCTGCGATAGCTGTACCGGTGAATGATGGAGATCCGATTGCACTGAAGCAGTTTTTGGTGGCAGAAAGATCTGCGCTGGAAGGAAAGACGATTCGGGAAGCAGGGATCAGGGAGCGGACCAGTGGAATTGTGCTGGGGATAGAGCGAAAAGGACAGCGATTGTTGAATCCTGCTTCACTCACAGTGTTGCAGGCAGGAGATATTGTGTGGATTGCAGGAAGCGGTGGTAAATTGTATGCATGGTTGAAGGAGATAAATGCAAAAAAGGATTAATGGAACATTCATAAATGCTTTAATTACAAAAGGGTGTCTCAAATGAATGAGACACCCTTTCGTTATATTGGAAACATTGACAGTTTGTAAAGGAACCATTCACGGTTTACTGTAAGCATTAACAGTTTACAGCAAACATTGACAGTTTGTAAAGGAACCATTCACGGTTTACTGGAACCATTGACCGTTTACAGCAAACATTTACAGTTTACAAAGGCGCCCTTCACGGTTTACTGTAACCATTGACCGATTACCGCAAATATTTACAGTTTACAAAGGAACCCTTCACGGTTTACTGTAACCATTGACCGATTACCGCAAACATTTACAGTTTACAAAAGAACCATTCACATTTTACAGCAAATCTTGACAATTTACTGGAAAAACATTCCCATTATTCCCATGTCAATTCAGTCACCACTTCCTCATTGGTACCACTATTCTTAGCCGTTATCTGTGCAGGATACTGCTTACTATTGTAATTGTATGCGTAACTTTTAGAAATCGCATTCGCCCCATTCGCCGTTGTAATCACCTCAGATACGATGTTATTAGCAGAAAGATTTACCGCATTCAGGTCAGTGATATAACCAAACCCCGGAACGCTCTTCTGTGAATTCAGCTTGTCATCATACTTGAATGCAACTGTAGAACTCAATGCAAATGCAACATTGTTTGCAACCCGACCCATGTTTTCCTGTTGGATAATGTTGCCTTTCTGATCCCAGGTGTACAACTGACAATAGTGATTTTCAAATGTTTGTTTCCCGGCCTGCATCACGAAGAAATACCTCGCGGCCAACTGCCCCTTGGTGTCATACACCAGTGAATCGTAGCCAGATACCTGGTTTTCTTCATAATAACTGATCTTGTCAATACGGCCCTTGCTATCGTACCCGAAGGAAGAGAACAGGGTAGGAGCCTGACTTTCATCGGCTGTACTCATTGTTTTTACAAGTTTGCCGGATTGATAAACCGGGATACGCACATCTGTGTACTGATCGTCCCCCATTGCATGAGTAGTTACCAGTTTGGCAATACTTTTGTCTGCATTGTACGTTAGAACAGTTTTGTCAGTCGGCGAAGAAATCGCATGGAGAAGACCTCCATTGTTGTCGCAAGGTGCAGGCTTAAAAGCGCAAATAGCTAATGCTGCTGACAATACGGTAGCGCTTAGCGCTCCTCTGTTTAAGGATAAACTCATGTTGGCAATAGTTAGGTTATAAAGATACTTCTCCCAAATACTTACGGAATACTCAGTAAGTTGGATTTTGATGAGTATTTCATATGCGTTTTTAGGTGAATGTATTATAGATTGTGGCGGAATATGGTGAAGAACTTTCTCACATCGGGAAATTCATTGTCTGACAGACACTACACAAATGCCGGAAAACTTTACGAAATTACGCACGGGAATAAAAGAATAATGAATCGATAATGAAGGAGAATGTACACCATTTGACGGATGAGGAAGTAAATATATTGTTGAACGACTTGTTGGAACAATATGGGTACGACTTTACGGATTATTCTTTCGCTTCTGTCAAGCGGAGGTTACAAAGAGTATATACAAATGACAGGTTTCCAAGTTTTGCTGAATTTCGCTATAGAGTGAGAATGGACAGTACTTACCTCACCTACCTGATGGAGCAGATCACGGTCAATGTAACGGAGATGTTTCGGGATCCTGCGTTTTTTCAGGCATTGCGCAAACAGGTGCTGCCGGTTTTGGCCACATATCCGTTTATCAGGATCTGGCATGCAGGGTGTTCTACTGGTGAAGAGGTGTATTCCATGGCGATCTTATTAAAGGAGATGAACCTGTTACACAAGTCAGTTATTTATGCGACCGATATCAACGAGAGTGTGTTGGAGAAAGCCCGCAAGGGGATTTTCCCTTTAGCCTATATGCAACAGTATTCACAGAATTATCAGCAGTCTGGCGGACAACATGATTTTTCTCAGTATTATGCAGCGAATTATGAGTACGCAAAATTTTCAGAGAGTCTGAGTGAGAAGATCGTTTTTTCAGCGCACAATTTAGTGACAGATCGTTCTTTTAATGAATTTCAACTGATAATCTGCCGCAATGTGTTGATTTATTTTAACAAGGAATTGCAGGACAAGGTATTGCACCTGTTTAGTGAGAGCCTTGAGCCGCTGGGATTTATGGCGCTGGGTGCGAAGGAAACATTGCGGTTTACAACCGTCGCGCCGTTGTTCAAACCATTGGCACAGAAAGAAAAAATCTGGAGAAAAATAGCTACATGACAGTTTCGATTCCCCGAACATTAGTGATAGGAGGGTCCGCAGGTAGTCTGGAGGTATTGTTACAATTATTACCGTTGTTAGATCCGGCTTGTAAGCTGGCGATTATTATTGTATTGCACCGCAAGAGCGATAACGATTCGTTATTGTCTGATTTGCTGGCGGCAAGGAGTATCTTGCCTGTGAAGGAAGCGGAGGAGAAGGATTTGCTGACAGCGGGAATGGTGTATGTAGTGCCGTCGGATTACCATTTATTGATAGAGCCGGATGGTACGATTACGTTGGATTATTCTGAGAAGGTAAATTATAGCAGGCCAAGTATAGATGTGACATTTATTTCAGCTGCGGAGGTCATAAAGGAGCAGTTAGCGTGTTTATTATTATCAGGAGCGAATACGGATGGAGGAGAGGGGTTGCAGATGGCGAAGGCGATGGGAGCGGTAGTGGCGGTGCAGGATCCGGCGGAGGCAGAGGTGTCGTTTATGCCTAAGTATGCGATGGGAGTGGTGAAGGTGGATAGGGTGTTGCGCCAGCGCGATATGGTGGAGTGGGTAATGTCTCTTTAAATGCAACGGGTCTCTAAATGCAACGGCACTTTAAATTCAGAGAAATGCAAAGTCTCATTAAATGCAACGGCACTTTAAATACAACAGCTCTTTAAATGCAGAAAAAAACAGGATCTATCAAAAATAAATAACCCTCTTCAGAATTGCATAAAGGACTACTTATCTCAATTAGGTACCCGAATAAAACGAGGCTAAAAGGGGACTCACTCTCGGGTAAGTGTGATGGAGACGAAATGGCTTTTACGCGATTCTCAGCGCCTTCATTTTACGTTTTAGGCAGCCCCGTTTTTTTGAGCTGCATGGCCTGCAGCCAGCTTGAAAAACGTTCTTTTTTAATTCGATTGTTTCAGCGGCAACACCATAATAAATCTCGTTCCCTCATCCTCTTTACTTTGTGCACTGATAATCCCCTGGTGCTTCTCAATCACTTTCTTTGCGATACTCAACCCAATACCAGTACCCTCATACGCATCCGCACTATGCAATCGCTGAAATAGCGTAAATATCTTTGGTAAGTACTTTTCATCAAATCCAATCCCATTATCACTCACCACAATCCTGCAAAAATTCCCGGCTTCCTGCACACTACTTTCTAATTCTTTCTCCCCTACAATTTCCGACTTGATGGTGATCAATGCCCGTACCCCGGGCCTTCTGAATTTCAGTGCATTACTAATTATATTCTGTAATGCCTGCCGGATCTGCCCTGGTATTGCTTCCAACACTGGTAATTCTTCTACCACGATCTCCGCATCGGCATCTCTAACTGACAATTCCAGGTCTGCTAAGATCTCATTGATCAACCCATTCAGATTGACCGGCTCAAAAGTATTGTCTGCTGATAACCTGGAGTATTTTAATAGATCACTTATCAATTTGCTCATCCTTTCAGAAGAACTCACAATCCTTTCCATATACTGGATGGCATCCGGGTTGGTACCCAAATGCCTGTCGCGGAGGATCGTTCCAAATAACTGGATCTTCCTGAGCGGCTCTTTCAAATCGTGCGAAGCCACACTGGCAAACTGCTGTAACTCATAGTTACTTGCTTCCAGTGCCTGGTTCATTTCCTGCAGTTCATGCGTACGCTCCTCCACCCTTTGTTCCAGGATCTCATTCGCTTGTTTCTGATGGGCGATATCGGTAAATGTACCTACCCATTTTACAATTCGTCCATCTTCGTCAATGGGAATGGCCCTGAGTAAATGACATCTGTAATGATGGGTGAGCCGGTTATGCAGGTACACTTCTTTTTCAATAGGTTGGCCTGCCAGGATCGCATTCTCCCAAACCTTTTGTTCCTGGTGGTCTTGGTCGTAGGTAGCGGGGAAATCATCCAGGGATGGGGAATAATAGAACCAATGCCGGTTCGCATATTCCACATTTCCATCCCCCCTGGCGGTAAAGGCTACCTGGGGGAGGGACTCAAGGATGGAATGCTGCTCCTGTACCTTTGCATTCAATGCCGCCTGTGCCTGTTTACGCACTTCCACCTCCTGACGAAGGTTTTCATGCATGGCCTGCAACTGACGGTTCTGTTCGTATAATTTAATGAAAGTCTTTACTTTAAGCAGAAATATATCAGGGTCTACTGGTTTGGTTATGTAATCCAACCCTCCAGAAGCGTAGCCCTTGGCAATGAATTTTTTATCCTTATTGACAGCAGACAGGAACAGGATAGGTACGTCCCTTGCTTTACTATATCCGGAAATGGTTTCAGCTACCTCAAAGCCATCCATACTAGGCATCTGTACATCGAGAATGATGAGTGCATAGTTGTTCTTAAGGATCTTCTTGAGTGCTTCCTCACCTGATAAAGCGGTATCCACTTCCAGATCGTGTAATTCTAATGTCTTTCTAAGTGATAGAATATTTTCTGGCTTATCATCGACGATTAATATCATTCTTCCATAAATTACTGGCCACGGGGACTACCTCAAAAATCGCGCCGCAGCTGGTATAAATGTATATTAAAATGATGTAATGAGTTGGAAAAAAATAAACAGCCCCCACTTGCATTTGCAAATGAGGGCTGCACTTCATCAATCCTCTAACTTATACTACTACTGCTACATTAAAAAGACAAGCCTGGTTTTTAAACGACCTGTTAGGTAATAAATAATGATTCTTTATTTCGTTATCTGGTTCTTACATTCCTTCGTGAGCCTTATACAACTCAATCGTCCCCAAGGCAATTCCTTTCTTCTCCTTACATTCCTTCGTGAGCCCTATACAACTCAATCGTCCCCCAAGGCAATTCCTTTCTTCTCCTTACATTCCTTCGTGAGCCCTATATGATTCAATCGTTCCCCAGGGCAATTCCTTTCTTCTCCTTACATTCCTCCCAACGCCCTATACAACTCAATCGTTCCCAAAAACAACTCCTTCCTGTTATTTGCCAGCGCCAACTCTGCCTCCAACACACTCTTTTGCGCTGTAATCACCTCCAGATAGTTCGCATACCCCGTCATATACAGGTCATTCGCTGTCGATACCCCATCCTTCAACATCGTCACTTCTGCTTCTTTCAGCCTGAATGCCTCCTGGCCATTATGCAACTGGCTCAGCGCCGTCATCACTTCCTGGTACCCATCTATCACTCTTTGTCTGTAATTATAAAACGCACTTAATGCCGTTGCCGAATTCACCTGGTACTGTGCCGCCAGCTGCTTCTTATTAAATATCGGCGCCGTCACACCTCCTAACAACCCATAAGCCACTGACCCCGTATTAAATAATAAATTCGCCCTGAAACTATTAAATCCTACATAGGGATTGATATTCAGCGATGGTAAAAACGCCGCCTTCGCCGCTGCCACATCCGCTTTCGCTGCACTCAATTCCAGCGCTGCCTGCTGAATATCCGGACGATGAGATAACAATGTCGCCGGCATGCCTGCACTCGCATAAGGAGGCAATGGGGCTGTCAGCAAAGAAGTATCTCTCGGTATCGCCTGCGGAAACCGACCCAGCAACGCATTCAACTGATTCTCCAACCTTGTCGTTTGTTGCTGAATCCCCATCATCAAACTCTGTGTATTCAACAACTGCGCATGAAATTGTTGCACTGCCAGCAATGTTGCTCTTCCCGCTTCCTGCTGAATACGTACTGTCGACAGCGCTGATTGCTGCAAGGCAATGTTGCGTTGCAATACAGTTCGCTCATTATCCAGTGCCAATAGCTGGTAATACATCCCCGCTACATTTGCTATCAACTGCGTGGTCACCAGTCGTTTCCCCTGCTCACTCGCCAGCATCCGCTGCTGTGCTGCTTTCTTACCATTCTTTAACTTCCCCCACAGATCTATTTCCCACGCACTCTTCAGCCCAATAAAGTAATTCGGCGTAGGATTCGGTATCTTTTGATTATTGTCTATATTCTGTGAAAGGTTGGTATCATAGTTACCCACGCCATTCATGGTATAATCACCATATCTTTCTACACCTGCATCTACAGCCGCATTCACAGCCGGCAACCATGCCTTGCTGGCTACCAGCAACTGTGCCTTTGTCATTTCCACCCGCTGCAGCGCTAACTGTATATCTGTATTATTATGTAAGGCAGTATCCAGTAATTGCCTGAGATATGGGTCTGCAAAAAACTGTTGGTAAGTAAGTGGGGTAGTAGCTGTTGTATCCTTTGTTTTAGCTGATACATTTGTTACAAGCCCCGCAGGCATCGCATGCTCCGCAGGTACCGCATGCCCCCCAGGTACCTCATGCCCCGCAGGCATCGCATGCTCCGCAGAGATCGTAGGCCCCGCAGGCACCTCATGTCCCGTAGGTCTCGCATGCACCCCAGGTACCGCAGGCACCTCAGGATACTCCACTGCCTTCGGCGTATAGCAACTACTCATCAACACCCCTAACACCAACACCGTCACCACATGATGCGCCTTCACCACATGTGGCTTCCTCCTCTTCTCCGCTATCCCTGCAAACAGCACATACAACCCCGGAATCACCACCACACCGAATACCGTTCCTATCAACATTCCCCCCGCTGCCGCTGTACCAATCGACCTATTCCCCATCGCACCTGCACCATTCGCAACACACAGAGGGATCAACCCTGCAATAAAGGCAAACGAAGTCATCAAAATCGGACGCAAACGAGACACCGCACCTTCCTTCGCACTTTCCAATATCGAAGCACCCTGCTTATGTTTCAGGATCGCAAACTCCACTATCAATATCGCATTCTTCCCCAACAAACCAACCAGCATCACCAATGCCACCTGCGCATAAATATTATTCTCCAATCCCGCCAGTTTCAACGTAAGGAAAGCCCCGAAGATCCCCGCCGGTAGTGATAATATCACCGGCAATGGCAGTAAGAAACTCTCATACTGTGCTGCCAGCAACAAATACACAAACAACAATACAATCGCAAAAATGTACACCGCCTGATTACCTGAAAGGATCTGTTCTCTCGTCATCCCACTCCACTCAAAACTAAATCCACGTGGCAGTTTCTGCTTCGCCACTTCTTCAATAGCTTTGATAGCATCACCACTACTATATCCCGGCGCCGCATCTCCATTCACCATCGCCGCTGTATACATATTATAACGTGTGAGCTGCTCTGGTCCATACACTCTTTCCAGGCTTACAAAGTTGGAATAAGGCACCATCTCGCCTTTATCATTCTTGACATACAAATGCAGGATATCTTCCGGCTTGGTTCTATAGCGGGGCGATGCCTGTACCATCACCTTATACATCTGGCCGAAACGTATAAAGTTAGAGGCATAATAACTGCCAAGCAATGTCTGCAACGTGCTCATGGCATTATCTATACTCACGCCCTTCTTCGCTGCCATGGCCTGATCCACATGAATCATATATTGTGGAAAGTCAGGGTCAAAGCTGGTAAATGCACTTCCGATTTCTTTCCTTTCTTTCAATGCGTTGATGAATGCTGTCGTTACATCCGCTGTTTGTCTTAAGTCTCCACTACCACTCTTGTCCAGCACACGCAGTTCAAAACCACTCGAGTTACCAAAACCCGGTACGGTAGGAGGTGGGAAGAACTCAATACTTGCATCATTAATGTTGCGGGTATCTTTCTCTAATTGTGCAATGATCTCTTTCACAGACCGGTTTCTTTCTTCCCATGGTTTCAGGTTCACCATACCCATGCCATAGCTGGCACCCGCTACTTCACTCACCAGGCTATACCCCGCCAGTGTAGATACCGATTCTGTTTCTTTCAGATTTGCTGCTACTTTCTGTACTTCATCCAGCACAGCCTCCGTTCTGGATACAGTGGCACCTGCAGGCGTCGTGACGTTCACATAGATCATCCCCTGGTCTTCAGCAGGAATAAAGCCTCCGGGCAGAATCGCGCTCACGCCCCAGGTAGCAATGAAAAAGAATGCCAGCATCCCGATTGTGATCATGCGCCTGCCTGCAATATATCCAACCAGGTGCTGGTATTTCTTTTCTGTCTTATTATAACGATAGTTAAATTTATCGAAGAACTTTTGTAGCCATGTACGGGGCTTGCCCGCTGCATGGTGATTTTTGAGCATAATCGCACACAGAGCAGGCGTGAGGGTTACGGCATTGATACCCGAAATCACAATTGCAATTGCCATGGTGAGGGAGAACTGTCTGTAGAACACGCCCACAGGGCCTGAGAGGAATGCCACCGGGATAAAAACGGCAGACATGACCAATGTAATCGCCACCAGTGCCCCGCTTATTTCCCGCATTGCCGCCAGAGTGGCTTGCATGGGAGCCATGTGCTGATCATGCATTTTTACATGCACAGCTTCCACCACCACAATGGCATTATCGACCACTATACCAATGGCAAGCACTAATGCAAACAGGGTGAGCAGGTTGATAGAGAAACCCATCATTTGCATAAATGCCAATGTACCGATCAATGCTACCGGCACTGCCAGTGCAGGTATGAGGGTAGAGCGGAAGTCCTGTATAAAGAGGAATACCACGATGAATACTAAGATGAATGCTTCTACCAGTGTACGTAATACTTCATGGATAGAGGCATCCAGAAAACGGGATACGTCGTAGTTGAAGTTGTACGTCATGCCCGGTGGAAAAGAGGTTTCCTTCAGTTCAGCCATACGGCTTTTTACATTCGCAATTACATCCTGTGCATTGGAACCGGGGCGTTGTTTGAGCATGATAGATGCAGAAGGCTTACCATCTGTTTTGGATACCATGCCATAACTGAGTGCGCCGAATTCCACGTCCGCCACTTCTTTCAGCTTTAATACAGAGCCGTCGGCATTGGCGCGGATGATGATATTTTCATATTGTCCAGGTTCAAAGAATTTTCCGGTATAGCGTAAGATGTATTGTAATACCTGTGGATCATTGTCAGCGGCTTCCCCTGTTTTACCGGGGGCTGCTTCGATGTTTTGTTTACGGATGGCTTCCACCACTTCGTCGGCACTAACGCTGTAAGCCAACATACGATCGGGTTTCAGCCATACGCGCATGGCGTATTCTTTAGCGCCCATGATCTCCGCAAAGCCAACGCCATCGATACGTTTTAACTCCTGCAATACGTTGATGTCTGCAAAGTTGTAAATGAATTTTTCATTGAGGGTGCTGTCTTCACTCATGATGTTGAGGTAAAGCAGCATACTGTTCACTTCTTTTTCCGTACTCACACCGGCTTTGATGACCTCTTCAGGTAATTCATCGAGGATGGTGGCCACACGGTTCTGTACGTTTACTGCGGCCTGGTCCGGATCTGTACCAACGGCGAAAGAAACGGAGATCAGTGTGACACCGGTATTGCTGGATACAGACGACATGTAGGTCATACCCGGTACACCATTGATGGCTCTTTCCAATGGAGTGGCCACGGCTTTGGCACATACTTCGGCATTCGCACCCGTGTACTTGGCGGTAACGGTAACGGATGGAGGAACGATGTCGGGAAATTGGGTGACTGGCAGAGAGAATAGTGCCAGTAGGCCCAGCAGGACTATGATTAACGAGATGACTAGCGACAGCACGGGCCGCTTGATAAATGTATCAAACATAAAATGATGTAAAAGATGAAAATGATTTATCTATCTGGTCGCACCATTTAGATGTATGCCACCGGATTGATAATTTGCTTTAACGGGCCCTGATGCTATCCGACGAAATCACCGCACAGATAGATCACTGCAATACACTGATCATTACAATGCCCTGATACTATCCAGCGAAATCACCGCACAGATAGATCACTGCACTGATCATTACAATGCCCTGATGCTATCCAGCGAAATCACCGCACAGATAGATCAATACACTGATCATTACAATGCCCTGATACTATCCAGCGAAATCACCGTCGGATTGATCTGCATACCCTCTCTAAGATTGCGTACCCCTTCGTACACTACCCTGTCTCCCGGCTTCAGACCTGCCTGTACAATGTAACAGTTAGCCATCCTCGGTCCCGGACTAAAGCTTTTCATCTTTACATGATTATTTGCATCCAGCAGGAATACATAATTTTTATCCTGCATTTCAAACACCGCCTTCTGTGGAATCAGCATCGTGCTATCCAAATCAGCAGCTAGTTGTATCTTACCACTGGCGCCATGTTTCAGCAACGCTTTCGGATTTGGGAATTTCGCTCTGAATGCAATGGACCCCGTACTTTCTTCAAATTCACTTTCGATCGTCTCTATCTTCCCTTTATAAGGATAGAGGGTACCATCCGCCAGTACCAGCTCTACTTCTGCATGCTGGTTATCCTGTGCACTCCGCTTATGCTGTAAGTATTCGGTCTCCGATACATTGAAGTAAGCATACATATCCTGAATGTCTGAAACTGAAGTAAGCAGCGCACCTTCGGCGATCAGGCTCCCCGCTTTAGAAGGTAATCTATCAATATAACCGGTAAATGGCGCACGGATAGACGTATAAGCAAGCCGTGTAGCGGCATTGGTTTCTGCACTGCGTGCCTCTTCCACTCTGGCATTGGCCGCAGCTACTTTCGCGCTGGCCACTTCCAGTTCTGTTTTGGCAATCACCTTTTTATCGACCAGCAATTGTACCCTTGATTGTTCCAGCTGCGCCGTCTTTGCATCTGCAATCGCACTGCTGAAAGCGGCTTTGGCGCGTGCCAGTTCAGCTCTGAACTCTTCGTCGTTGAGACTAAAGAGTAATTGTCCCTGTTGTACATGTTGCCCCTCGTCTACATAGATCTTATTGAGGAAACCATTTACACGGGCACGGATCTCTACATTCCGTACTGCCTCAATATCGGCTACATAGTTCTTGTGTAATATGGTGTCTGTAAGTGCAAGCTGCACTACAGGATAAGTGTTCAGGTTATCCTTCGTATTATTTTTCTCTCCTTTGGTAATACATCCCCCCAGGGCGATGCTCATCAATATCACAGTAGTTGTGCGCATGACAGGTATCAATCATTTTTTTCGCGTATACAATAGCATGCCCCTATGACGTATCATTCATAACGGGGGCCTTGTATACATGGTAATACAATTCTTATTTCATCATCTATAAATAAGGAATTGCTCAAAAGAGGGTGTACCTGAAGAGAAACTTATAGTAGGCGGGTAGAAAGGCATCATGCCATTGGTAGATGCCGGTTTTGTTTTCATTTCCTGGTATATATTGGACCAGGAGGAGCTGTAACTGTTGTAGGCGTGTTGTAAATGAGTATTGCTGTGAAGTAGCAGAAATATAGAATCGGCGCTTCTGACGAGGGTCGTGCGCACGGGAAATGTATGCAATCTGATCCTCAGTGATGTCTTCCGGCAGGTCTTCCATCAATAAATGCGGAAGATGCAGGAAAAAATGAGAAGGTTTGAGATCAAAGTGAGGGCGGTGGGAAGTTTGCGGGCGGAAAGACAATTCCTGCGGACGATGTGTAGGCTGCGTACGGAACAAAAAGTCCTGAGGGCGTTGTACAGCCTGAGCACGATGCTGAAGGTTGCTGGTTTGCAACGACACATCCTGTGCACAGCTTCCTGGTTGTACCTGCAACCTTACATCATATAAACGATTATTCGTAGCATACCCCGTCAAACCATTAAAAATGGTCATTAACAGGAAAACAAATAAAAACCTGTTCCGAAAAGTATGATCGGTTTTTAGTTGAAGCATATTAGTTCGCAATCGTCAATTGATAGGGGCAAATATAAAATTTTACCATTACATATCAAACAGCTAATGGATGAGTGGTGATGGCATTATCCTTGTTGCACATAATTATAAACGTAATCAGGATGAAAGCTCTACAACTTTTCGGAATCATAATAATATCTGCCATAGCCTGTAATAACCCTGTAAAGACTTCGGACCAGATGGCGGATGAGAAACAACAGGGAACCCCCGGTAGTGAGGAAATCGCAACGCAGGCACAGCAGTTTAAGACTGCAGAAGGACTGCGGAGTTCGGGTGTGATGGTAAAAGGGAATTATAAATTTGTGGTGAAAGTAAATGGAGATGGATCAGGGCGATCACTCATGATCTCTTCACAGGACCTGAGAGGGGATACGACAAAACCTGCGCCGGATAGTACGGTAATACACGATGTGAAGGGGAAAGTAACCAATATGGACGTAAGTGACCTGGATGGGGATGGTAATCCGGAAGTGTTTGCATTTACAAAATCAGATGGAACAGATGCGGAGGGCAGTGTGTATGGATTGACTTTTATACAACACAAAGCGGTAAGAATCTTCTCGGGGGATGTAGATAAGGATAGTATTCCAGGATATAATGGTAGGGATACCTTTTTTATTCAGCAGCATTATTTAGTGAGGAAATTTCCTGATGGTAAACAATTAAAGACCATCAGATACGCATTGAAAAAAGATAATCAAAGGTATATATTGAAAGAGGCTAAATAAAAAATTGGCGGAGCTGACTAAAAAGTAAAATGAACGCGTTCAGAATTGCGTAAGAGCAATTTCGGCTCCATCACCTACCCGAGAGGCGTACCCTTTTGGGTCAGCTCTGCCAATTTCAATATTACATAAAACCTAATTCCAGTTTCGCCTCTTCACTCATCATATCCCTATTCCACGCAGGTTCAAAAGTAAGCGTCACATCACAATCTGTCACACCTTCCACCGCTTTTACCTTCTCGTCTACCTCACGTACAATATCTCCCGCTACCGGGCAGGCAGGGGCTGTCAGCGTCATTGTAATCCCTACTCTGTTATCATCATTAATCCTGATTTCATAAATCAATCCCAGTTCCCATATATTCACCGGAATTTCAGGATCATATACTGTCTTCAGTACATCCTCTATCTGATCTCTTAAGTTCATTGTTGCGATTTTACCTGGTAAGCTAATCCGTATATTTTCATTTGCTTAAGCATGCTCAGCAAACCATTGGAGCGGGTAGGAGACAAGTGGCTGCGCAGGCCAATTTCGTCGATAAAATAAATTTCAGATTCGGCAATTTCCTTTGGCGTGTGGCCGGATAATACACCTACCAATAAACTCACCAATCCTTTTGTGATCACGGCATCACTGTCTGCTGTGAAAATGAGTTTACCATCTACCAGGTCAGTATGCAGCCATACCTGTGACTGGCAACCTTTGATGAGGTTATCGTCTGTTTTATATTTCGGGTCTATCAGTGGCAGATCCTTACCAAGCTGGATAATGTATTCATACTTATCCATCCATTCATCCATAAAGGAGAAGTCAGAAATGAGCTCGTCTTGTTTTTCGTTGATCGTCATACTTCCTGTTTAATAAAATCCGGCCGAATACCGGCATGTAAATTCAGGAGAGAATTTTCTTCTAAGAAAATTCCTTTCTGAAATTATCTCAACTCTGATATTTATCTCAACATTCCCGCAGCGCGATTGATCGCCACTACCAGTCTGTCAATATCTTCCTTATTTGTATACATTGCAAAACTCGCTCTCACCGTACCCGGAATGCAAAAGAAATCCATCACCGGCTCTGCACAATGGTGTCCCGTTCTGATCGCCACGCCCTGCTTATCCAGCAACTCACCCAGGTCGTACGGATGGATTGCACCCACTAAAAACGAAATTGCACCAGATCTGTGCTTTGGATTCCCAATGAATCTCAGCCCTTCTACGGTAGACAATTGCTCCACTGCATAGTTCACCAATTGCTCCTCGTACGCATGAATATTTTCTATCCCAATTTCCTGCACATATTTCACTGCCGCACCCAAAGCGATCGCACCACTGATATCAGGGGTACCTGCTTCAAATTTAAATGGCAATTCATTGTAAGTCGTCTTTGCAAATGTTACGGTCTTGATCATATCGCCACCGCCCTGGTAAGGAGGCAGTTTATCCAACCATTCTCTCTTACCATACAAGATACCAATACCAGTCGGACCATACAATTTATGCCCTGAAAATGCGATGAAATCAGCATCCAGTTCCTGTACATCCAGCGGCATATGTTGAATAGCCTGTGCGGCATCCAGCATCACAGGAATATTGCGCGCATGTGCCTGTGCGATAATGTCACGCACCGGGTTCACGGTACCTAATGAATTAGATACATATGCCACACTCACAATCTTCGTTTTATCAGAGAGCAGGTTCGTGTATTCACTCATGATCAACTCCCCATTCTCATCCATCGGAATCACTTTCAACACAGCTCCTCTGTCTTCACACATAATCTGCCAGGGAACGATATTGGAATGGTGTTCCATTGCAGACACAATCACTTCATCACCAGGCTTAATGATGCCTCTGCCAAATACATTTGCGATCAGGTTGATGCTATCGGTGGTTCCTTTGGTAAAGATCACTTCTTCATGCTCCTGTGCATTGATAAAACCTGCAATGATATGACGGGCGCCTTCATACGCTTCAGAAGCCACCTGGCTCAGGTGGTGCACCCCACGATGCACATTACTATTGTATTGCTTATAATATTGCTCCAGCGTATCCAGCACTACCTGTGGCTTTTGGGTCGTAGCTGAATTATCAAGATATACAAGCGGTTTACCATACACCTTTTCCTGCAACAGCGGGAAATCCTTTCTGATCTTATCTATATCTAATGCCGGTGCAGCGATATCTGGAACGTGTGCCATATTATTCAATTTTGAAAAGACGGAGGTCATGTCATACTAAGACGACATGACCTCCTGCAAAGATCGTAATTTCTTACGGAATTAATTATTGATAGCGCCGGTTACATACCTGCGGATCTTATCGGAGAGGAACTCCTGTAATGCAGGGATATGTACCTGGTCGGTAATATCAAAAGCAAATGCATTTACCATGAGTGTTTTGGCAGCTTCAGCACCAATACCACGGGAGCGGAGGTAGAACAATGCTTCTTCGCTAAAGCGGCCTACGGTAAAACCGTGGCTACACTTCACGTCGTCAGCATATATTTCCAGCTGTGGCTGTGAGTTGATATTTGCCTTTTCGCTCATCAGCAGGTTATTATTCTGCTGGAAAGCGTTTGTTTTCTGCGCATCCTGGTGAACCATGATCTTGCCGGTAAAAACACCTTTGGCATTATCCAGCAGTACGCCTTTGTACAGTTCATTACTGTTACAATTGGGTACCTGGTGGTCCACGAAGGTATGGTTATCTACATGCTGCTGTTCGGTAGCGAGGAAGAGGCCATGCAGGTTGGTCTCTGTATTGCTGCCGGTCAGTGCCACGCTCAGGTTATTGCGCGTAAGCTCAGCTGCAGGCAGGGTGAAGTTGAAGTGATGGTAGCGGCTGTCAGCTTTCTGCAGGGCAGAGGTGTGGTAGATGTGGCGGCTATTTTTAATAGTGCTCTGTACATTGTAATGCCAGAGTTCCGCGTTCTCTTCCAGTACTACTT
>Ga0316604_10000813_pt1 | contig 32750 bp, 40 predicted proteins | sample OWC_soil_day20_C_FD_207650 | JGI IMG/M metagenome (GOLD analysis project Ga0316604, IMG submission 207650) | Wetland soil microbial communities from Old Woman Creek delta, Ohio, United States - OWC_soil_day20_CT | ecosystem: Environmental > Terrestrial > Soil > Wetlands | place: USA: Ohio... | reverse complement strand
CGCACAGCGCCTGAAACTGCTTGAGCCGCCGGATCACATGCTCCGGCACCTCGAACCGGCCGCTCGCCGTGGAGACCAGGATCAGCCCGGCGCAGCGGTCGGGGTGGCGGGCGGCAAAGGCGATGGCACTCGGCCCGCCGGCCGACACAGCCGCCACCACGGCTCGGTCGATGTCGAGTTCGTCGAGCAGGGCGGCGTAGAGGTCGGCGGGGTCGCCATCCCGCAGCGGCGTGCCGAGATAGCCGGGCCGCGACACGGCGATCACCCTGAAGCCGGCGGGCTCAGCGAGCAGCGCCTCGGCCAACAGCCGGCTCTGATCGAACCCGCCCATGCCGCCATGCAGCGCCAGAAGGGCCGGCCCATCGCCGTCGTCACGGTGCTCGACGACGCCGAGCCGGGTGGTGGTGAGATGCGGAACGACGCGCGACAACCGGCGACCGCCGGGCGAGGAGACAATACTCTTGGACATGACCAATCCCCAGTGCGTGCCTGAGTATCGTGGTCGCTGGCTTACGACGCGGCACGGGAAAGGTGTCCGTCAAAGGCTGGATTGGGCAGGTTTAGCTTCCCCACAGGGGACAGCGACGCCTCGGTGAACTGCCGACCGAGGGGATCAATAGCGCGAGAGGAGGGAGAGGGCAAGGCGGGGCGAGCAAGCCCAATCCTGCAACGGGAGCCAAGCGGTGGAACCGGTCAGCCCTCTGGCGGCTGTCGCCCCGCCCCCCGCTCCACCAGTTCGTCGAACAGCCCCGCCACCGCCCGCTCGTCCGCGGCATCGACCAGTCTCAGCCCGACCGTCTCGGCCGCAACAGTGAAGGCGGCATTCTCGCGCAAGGAGCGATCGATGAAGGCGTCGATCGGGCGGCGTTCGGCGTCGGTGCGCTGCTCATACGCGGCGGCCGACCGCATTCGTTGCAGAAGAAACCCGTCATCGGCATGCAGCAGCACACCGAAGATCTGATCGGAAACGACAGTGGCCATGTACTCCGGCCTGAGCGCCGCGCCCTCCAGCACAAACGGCCGCCCGGCGCCGCTCTCCGCTTCGATCCTTTGCCGGATCGCCGGCCACATGTTCTCGTGGTGGACCTTCAAGAACCAGTGGATCGTCTCGGGCGACAGCCGGTCATAGAACTCGGCAACCGGCGCCGGCATCGCCAGCCATGGCCGGCCGGGATGGCGACCGAGCTTGTCCGTCGACAGGCCGTTCCACCCCAACCGATCAGCCAGCCGTTCGGCCAGCGTCGACTTGCCGACGTGGGAGGTGCCACCGATCAGTATGCCCAGGAGGTGTGATGGCATGTCGAGACTCCTATCTAGCAATGTGTCGCCTTGCATACCGCCCACGGAATAGACCGACGACAGCCCTCCGTCGTCACTCTTTTCTTGCGATCTGTTTATGGATTGCAGGATGGATATGTGGGCTGTTTGTGACCCCATACGAAGCCACCTCATTGACTCCCACCAGAATGCGCTGATAATGACCCATTAATAAACCACAAGACAATCCTAAGCCCTATTTATGGACCATATCACTCATTCCACGGGTCACCGGAAAGCGAAGGACATGGCAAAGCCGGAAACGCGTGCCTACTCCTCCTACAGCCGCGATGCGCAAGCCCTTCTGGCGCAGATGATCCGTCGCGCCCGGATCGAGCGAGAGATGACCGCCCAGGACCTGGCGGACCGGGCCGGCGTCTCGCGCGGCCTTATCCAGCGGATCGAGCGGGGCGACCCCGGCTGCGCCATCGGTGCGGTGTTCGAGGTCGCGGCAATTCTCGGCATCAGGCTGTTCGATGCCGATCAGCAAACCATGACCGCGCATCTCCAGGCCAACGGCGCCACGCTGGCCTTGCTGCCCAAATCGGTACGCCCATCGGGCGGGACGGTGAAGGATGATTTCTGAACCGCCGGAAGCCCCAAAGGAAGCCCCAAAGGAGGCCTATGTCTGGGTCTGGTTGCCGGGGCAAACGCAGCCGGTGGTCGCCGGCCGCCTTGCGCCGGAGGGGCGCACCCTCCAATTCAACTACGGCCGCAGCTATCTCGCCCGCGCCGATGCCATCCCGCTCTACGAGCCGGAGCTCCCGCTGCGCGCCGGCGCCCTGCCGCTGCCGGCTGACCTCACGATGCCCAGCGCCTTGCGCGACGCCGCACCTGATGCCTGGGGGCGACGCGTCATCCTCAACCGTCTCTCGGGCACCGGGGCGGCCGATCCCGGCGAACTGGCCTATCTCCTGCAATCAGGCTCCGACCGGATCGGCGCGCTCGATTTCCAGACGTCGCCATCGAAATACGTGCCTCGCTCCGCGCCCGCCGCGTCTCTGGAGCACCTCATCGACGCCGCGCGCCTCGTCGAGGAGGGCGTGCCGCTGCCACCCGATCTCGACGCCGCCCTGCTGCATGGCAGCTCGATCGGTGGCGCGCGGCCGAAGGCGCTGATCGATGACGGGAGCGAAAAATACATCGCCAAGTTCTCGTCAAGCGCCGACCTCCGGAGCGTCGTCAAGGCGGAATTCATCGCCATGCGCCTGGCGGCGCTGGCCGGCATCGACGCGGCGCCGGTCAGGCTGACCCATGTTGCCGGCAAGGACGTGCTGCTCATCCGCCGCTTCGATCGTTGCAAAGCGCAGGAGGGCTGGCAGCGCCGCGCCATGGTCTCGGCGCTCACCCTCCTGGGCCTCGACGAAATGATGGCGCGCTACGCCAGCTATCAGGAGCTGGCGACCGTCATCCGCCATCGCTTCACCGATCCCAAGCCGACATTGCGCGAACTGTTCTCCCGCCTCGTCTTCAACATCCTCTCCGGCAACACCGACGACCACGCCCGCAACCACGCCGCCTTCTGGGATGGTCAACTGTCGCTGACGCCGGCCTACGACATCTGCCCGCAGGGCCGCGCCGACCGGGAAGCCAGCCAGGCCATGCTGATCGACGGCGACCGGCGCATGAGTCAGCTCTCGCTGTGCCTTGATGCGGCGCCGACCTTCCTCATCTCCCGCGAGGACGCGACAGCGATCGCCATCCGGCAGATCACAACCATCAAGCGGGAGTGGCAATCCGTGTGCGACGAAGCGGCACTCAGCACCGTCGACAGGACCTTGTTGTGGCGGCGCCAGTTCCTCAATCCCTACGCCTTCGAGGGGGCACCGGAGACGCTGACCGAGCTGGTGGGGTGAGGACGGACGGCCATGGTCAGGTGCCGCGCCCCCAGGATAGTTGCAGGATCTTCGCCAAGGCATCTACGTGAAAACAACGAGATAGAGAAAATCCCGTTTTCATCTCGCCGGCTTTGCCCTAGGTTTCAACTGAAAATTGCAACAGTTGATTCCCCAGGAGGGCCTCGCCCATGACTGTCGATGACAAAGCCGACCTCGAAGGCATCGGCGGCTGGCTGGCTCTGCTGGCTTTCGCTCAGGTCATCGGTATTGTCAGACTGATCTTCAGTCTCCTCCAGCAATTCCAGCTCTACGGTCAGCTATTCGGCCTGCCCGGAGGGTACGCCGCCGTCATCCTGGAAACGGTGCTGAACCTTGCAGTGCTGGCGCTGGCATTTGCCACGACATTTGCGCTCTTCACCAAGAAACGGGCGTTCATCAAGCTGTTCTTCTATCAGTGGATCGCGATACCCGTCGTGTTCGTTCTCGACCTGATCATCGTTGCCGTGACACTTGATGTCCCAATGAACATGCTCACCGATTCCGGGGATGCCAAGATCGTATCCACCTTCCTCGCCGTCGGAATCTGGGTCTGGTACACGCGGAAATCAAAGCGCGTCGCCAATACCATGGTGAACTGAACGCCGGGTATGGGGACGGTGTGATGTCCGAATGTCTCGAAATAGTCGGCTAGTCAGCGTATGTAAGGACCCTCCTTACCGGGGGTTTCGATGATCACGAGCAGGCTGACAGACAAGGGCCAGACAACGATACCGTTGCTCGTCAGGCGCGCCTTGTGCCTGCGTGACGGCGACGAGATTTCCTACCGCATTGAAGGCGACATGGTGACGGTGCGCAAGGCGCCGGCTACCGCCGCCGAAGATCCGTTCGACACATTTACCGAATGGGACGGCGACGCCGACCGGAAAGCCTATCGCGACCTGTGAACAGGGCGACGTCGTTCGTGTGCCGTCTCCCTATGCGGATCGTTCTGTCCAGCAATATCGGCCAGCCCTGGTGGTCAGCAAGGGCGGCATCGGTGAGGACGAAAAGCTCCCGTGGGTCGCCACGACCACCTCGGCCGACAACCGTCCCTGGACCGGTGATGTCGAGGTCGGCGCCGCTTATCAGGATGTCGGTTTGCCCGCCCCGAGTGTCATTCGGCCCGTCAAGATCGCCACCATCGAGGCGTCAAGCGCCGAGAAGCTTGGTCATGTGACGGCGCCGATCATGTCGAAAGTCACCGACGAAATTCGGAAACACATGGGGCTGTGGGCATCCCGTCTTCCCTCGCCTCAGTTTCTGCGTCTCTAGCGTCTAGGCCCCACTTGTCTTTGGCGCCATTGAGCAGATCCACCAGAGTGGAAGGGCTCACCGACCACGCCCCACCGAAGCCGCCATCTATCCCAGTCAGGCGCTTGGTGATGCCGCGCTCCTCGCCATGCTGAAGCTCGAAAATGAATCCCACATACTCAACGTTGGTCCGCGCCGATGAGCGACAGATGACAAATTGCGAGAAGTCTGACCACGCATAATGTCGCGTCTTGAAGCCATTGAAGAGGGCCAAACCTTCCGGCGAGAGCGAGAGGCGCGGTGGCGCAGCAAGGCGCAAGACGACAAGAAAGGCGCCGCCCCCAAAGAAGAAAGTGCCAACATAAGCACCAATGTATTCCCTAGGTGTCGCAGGGCCATTCGCGATCATAAACGCGCCGATGCATACAAACACAGCACAGACTATAAGCAGAAGGAACGTCTTTTCTGTCGAAGACACGATGACGATCGGGGGACAATCGAGGCTACCTTGTACGCCGCTGGATGTTGCTTCAGGCATTTGCCCCCCAAAAGGATCTCACGTCGGACTCTCATGCCACTCGACGGCGGCAATAAACTCCAGCGCCTCGGCGTCCTCAGCCCGGCCGCGCAGGGAAAGCCCTTGGCGCTTGGCCTCAGCGGCGAACTCAGGCCGGTGAGGATCGGGCACCCACAGGCACACCCGCTTCATGCCCCGGCGCCGCCGCTGCCGGTAGTGCTGAAACTTTATCAGCCCATCAACGGGTTGCTTGAGGCGTGGCACGCCCTTCCTCCACAAGATTGCGCACGACCTTATGACAGAAATCGCGCGCTATCTAGCGGGTTTGGCCTAGACCACCAAGGCGTGAAACACGGTTTCTTTGGTCTTTGACAGCGGAGGTAGCCGATTGCATAGCTTTGCATACGGCACACGGAGTCGAACAAATGCCACATCTTCTCGAGGCCCAACGACAGATGCAGTTGGATGCCGACGAAGTCATTCGAGTCCTGAACCTAAACGAACGTCTTGGAAAGGTCGGGCAACCGATCCGCGTCGGTAGCTCGGCCATGGGTCTCATGGTTCGCCGCGACATCGACATCACCGTTGTTTGTGCTGCGTTGGATAAGAATACTCTGGCGGATTTTGCCGAGATCGGCGCAAGCCTGATGCAGAGAACCGATTACGTGACGGCGGTCAGGTTCCGCAATGATACCGGACAATGGAACGCCGAGCCTGAAAAGTACCCCGACGGACTATATCTGGGCCTGTCGGTGACAATGCCGGATAGCTTCGCATGGACCGTCGACATCTGGCTGGTCGACAGGCCGGAACGGCAACCAGACCTGGCTCACCTCTCGACTTTGCTCCCGCGCCTGTCCGACATTGATCGCAGCATCATCCTTGAAATAAAGCACGCTCTGGCGCGCAGTGAGCAGCCACCAGACAGACTACCAAGCGTGCTGGTCTATGAAGCCGTGATGGATCACGGGATTAAAACAGCCGCAGAATTTGAGAGCTGGCTTCACGGCAAGCGGGCATGATCCCCCCCTAGCAAGGGCACTCACCAGAACAAGTGTAGCAGATGATGGAAGGCCTAGCGCGCCTTGCGTGTAAAGGTTGCTACCCCATCATCGACTGAAGAACATCGCCCCCTAGAAAGTATATAACACTCTCAAACGCCTCACTTCGTTTCGTGGAAATGATGGGTCGCGAGTGAAAACTCGCATAGGGTGTGGTATTCTCCCCATCGCATACAAGCTGAGTATTCTCGACAATGTAGACTTAAATCGGCAGGATTTAGGGGGCAGAAAGTGCGTCCAAAGGTCGATCTGCGTCAGGCCATAAATGCGGTATCCGATGTTGTGCAGAATCGGCCGCGCCCTCTTCGTGAGTTTGATCAAATTCACATGAAGACCGGAGATATGGTTCTGCAAAGCGAAGTAGTCGCAAACTGGTCGGATGGGAAACGACTTGCGTTCATCGGCGATGGCGACGCGATCAGCGTCTGTGTTGCCTATATGAGAAGTCGCGAAGTTCTAAATTTCGGTCCTACAAAGATTATGGTTTTCGATTTCGATGAAAGAACCGTTCAGGCTGTTAAGCGGTTCGCAGATAAGGAACGCATCGAGCATCTGGATGCGACTTTGTACAATTGTCTTGATGCTTTTCCGACCACGACCAAATACGACTGCTTCTACACAAATCCACCGTGGGGTGCCTACAATAAAGGCGAAAGCGTTAATCTTTTTGTTGAGCGAGGCATTGAGGCTATTGGATACGATGGAGAAGGCCTGATCGTTATCGCAGATGACGATGAACTGCCCTGGCCGAAAGAAGTCTTGGCAAGTGTGCAAGGGTTCTCTCGAGAGAAGGGCTTCTTCGTATCTCAAATGCAAAGGAAGCTTCACGCCTACCACCTTGATGACGCGCCTGATCTCAAGTCGTGTAACCTCTATGTCAGCTCCCTTCCAGACAACAGTGACCGCGCGAAACCGAGCAGCGCGGCACCAGCAGCGCGCCTCAAAGATTTCTACGGGCGCTCTAAGGAGCCGCGCGTACACTATGTCCGCGAGCGGAAGCGGCTCGATTACGGCAAAGCCCACGATGACGAATACACGCTCGAACTTCTGGAGGAGCAGCCATGATCACAATTGTCAAGCCTGGCGCCGGGCTGCTTTTCATGAAGGTTGGAACGCACGCGCAAGAAGACCTCGAAAAGATCATTGCCAGAAAATCCAAGGAAATCGAAGACACGGGCTATGGAATGTGGGGGTACGGTGGGAGCACGTGTCATCCAAGTTCTATGGTGCAGCCATTCGCTGAGGAGTTTACTCGACGAGGCGAACCAATTCACCTTGTGATGCAGGAGATGACATCACGTCATTTCGCCGAGCCAATTCGTGCCGATCAATATTCCGCCGATAATCGGAATTGGCTGGACATTCCCGACACGATCCATGTACGCGGCTCGCGGTTTGCGCTCGTGATTAAATCGCTCGAACAATGTGATTTGAAGCTATCACTTGATCAGACGCGGGTGCCTATCGGTCCCAGCATGGGAAAAATCGGAAGCCGGTATCTTCGAGGGCAGGCAGATAAGGCTTGTCTTGAGGTTTTGGAAACCCCCGAGGCGACCAACGAGGAAGAGCCAAGGGAGGTATCAATCAACCTCGTAGCGGAGCTACAGGCTCCTTACGCCGTCTTCTTAAGGAACAAGATCGAATAAACCGTCCGAAGCTATTACTGCGCGAGGCGCGCTACGACGAACGTCGCTAGCATAACTTGCTAGGCCTTGCATTATGGGCTGAGGATCAAAATCAGGCATGGAACACCTGAAACAAATAGCAAGCGTTTTGTCGACCGCTTTCTCGGAGCAGATGATAGAGCGCAGATTGCCCACGCCGATCTCTCCGACCAAGGAGATAATCAGTTGTTCGAGACAGGCCACGGCTGGAACATCGAACTTGCTTCCTGCAATGGCTTCGATCGCTCGGATTGCTCGTTTATCGCCCGTCAGCATGAGCCTCAATGCGCGTTGTAAAAGAATCGCGAACAACTGACTTTCGCCGCTGTCGAGCTCCAAGTTAAGAGTTCGCGCAGCGTCTTCGAACTCTGCCGCCAGCGCTAACTCGGCTTCATTCGGTTCTATGGGGTTAAATAGTCCGAGTATTTGGCTAAGTTCAGCGAGTGCCACTTCCCTAAGCAGAAATGATTTCAGCCGTTTCATCTTGTTGGAAATCATGAAGTGGGAGACTGCAAGTATCGCAGGCGACAGGTCGTGAGATTGCAAGAGCGACAGCATTTCGTCCGTAAAGCCGTATGAGATCGATTTGATAACAACATCGTTGTCAACAAGTACATCAGGCATCAGGCCTATCCACACCCATTAAGTTTGACAGGTATTGAACGTTCTCATCGCTCATATCTGACCAGTTTAGCTGCTGAGCCGCAACTTTATTTACATATTTCCAGACCGGTTGCGCGGTTCTGTATATGTAGCCAAGCGCCGCACTCGCCCTTTGCCACTCTTGCCGCTGATATCCAAGGCAAAGAGCTAAGGTTCCTGGCTCAATCCCTCGCTCTGGGCCGGCTTGCTGACAGGCCTGCGCCAAAGCCCGCGCACTAAAGTTCTCAATATTGGTCGTTATGATTGGCCAGGGGGAACCCGTTAAGAGCTCAATGCCGAATGTGTCTGCTTCGCGCTCTTCGAGATCAGGGTCGTCAAACGACGAGTCGCCAACATCAACAATGGCTCGATCTGCACCGATGTGACCAAGCACGGCATGTCCAATCTCATGGGCGAGCGTGAATGCTATAGGTGCGGGGTAACTTGCGTCACGGCCCAAGAGAATGGCGTGTCTACCATCGACTCCAATCACCATAGCTCGCATAGACTTTGCACGAAGCGGAAAGACGCGCAGGTGAATGACGGGAACGCCGAGCCCCCAACAAATTGATAACAGCCCATTGAGATCCACGACCTCACGATTGGCTAGGACTGCTCGTCTCAATTCCGCCGCCGACAGAGTAACAAGCGGTTGAACTTCCGTTGTAGCCTTTAGAAGCATGCGACCCACCGCAACACCAAAGGAGGCCAGTGCCCCTCGCTTTATGCGATCGGTCGCTGTCAGATTCTTGAAACGTGCGTCATCCTCCCAAACAAACTCCACGCGCTCGCCGAGCAAAGATCGCGACGATAAGCCGAGCTTTCGAGAGAGTGCAAAGCGTAGCTCAGCGCGTGCCGAAGTTGACGCAGCAGCATCGTCACTCCACCAAGACGGCCAAGCAGCATCGATAACTTGATCGCTCAAGCCCGCATTTTTCAGCTCTTTTCTAAGTGCTGCGGTGTCGCGGTCCACTCCGGCTCCTGTGTAATATTCTAACCATCGTCCGAAACGATGACCTTCAAAACAGTAGAGCAGGCGGCACTACGCTGTCGATCTGCCGATCCCCGCCCCTCATCGCTTGGGCGAAATGCATCCACGTCTCTGTGTCATTCGAGGAGAGCCGATTGATGGCCTCGAAATCTGGGCTACAAATAATAGGATCAACAAGTTGCACCCAGTAGCTCTCAACAAGCCACGCCCGCAGGTTCACTTCGTAGTCCGCCGACCGCCCCTCACTCGACGCTCGTTTCAGTAAGGCCGTTACCTGCGACGCCCCTACGGGCGCGCCCGAGCCACCGGCATTTCGATACATTGACGGATCGAAGGGTTCCCCACGCCTAATCGTCAGCGGCTCGACCGATGCACACATCAAAGCGAAATGCTTCGTCTTCGGTCCAGCAGCCGTATCTGCTCGACTTGTAACGAGAACATTTGCTGGCAGCGGTCTGACGATGCCCTCAGCGTCGATATACCGACGCCACGCAACGACCCTAGCCGGAGCAACATCGACCTGTTTGGGGCGACCTTTCATGACCGAAAAAATCACCTCAATGGGCTGACCAAGTCGGGCAAGCGACCTTGTCACAACGGCCGGAGCATTTCCTACACCCCAACAGAACAAGCCGCCGCCAGATCGACGCTCGAGCTCCTTTCTGTGGATGATTGCCTCCAGGCCTTGGCCTGCCTCGGCCTGCATACGCGACCAGCAGAGATACTCCTCGGCCCTGAGACTACGCGGCCTCGGTTTTCGGACTATTTCATAGCTGGTTGGAATGAAAGTCATCTATTTTTTCCCACGTGAACCCAAAACATCGCGTGAAGCTCTTTTTATCGCAAGAGTGTAGATCGACCAAGGCGCACAAATCGGCTAGAAACATGTTTACTACGTTCTCGTTGCCTGTGCAAAAGCTCTGGATAACTTTTTCCCATAACGTCCCATGAAATCTGGCCGCCCCCCTCAATGGAACCCGATAGGCGCACTCGGCCGCAATGTCTGGACAGACGTTGTTCCCGTGGCGACGAAGGATCGCATTGTGTTCCCGGCAATGATCCGCTCGCACCTAAGATGGCTCGGCGAAACTTCTGCAAGCCTCCTAGCGACGATCGAACCTGACCATTGCGCCGAGCTACTGCCGTGGATGCCCCACGGGGAAACCATGCTGGCCGAAGTTAGGAGCGCGATTGAGACGGCGGAGGAGACCGATAAGGACCAACTGACGCTTGCCGCGATGGATCGATATCTGCGACTTTCAGTCGATCAGGCCGGACGAAGCAGCTTACCCGGTCCCTTGGCGTCTTTTCTGGACGCTCATATCGTTGGAAGCGTTCGTCTCGTTATGCGAGATGATCGACTATGGCTCTGGTCGGAACGCCGTTGGGACAAAGACCGCACAAAGCGTGTTCAGTTTCTGGCCGGAAAACTCTCTTCATCCTCGCCTCCCCCTACCCCCTCAAACAATAAACCGTCTTCCGCGGCCCGCCCCCCTCCGTCGCCACGCTCTCCCTTGTGATCGCCCCGGTGTCCTCCAGCGTCTCGATCACCTCCCTCAACTCCCGCGCCCGCAGCCTGTTCTTCATGCGCGCCCGCAGCGTTTCCTGGGAGATCTCACCGCCTTCCTTGTCGATGATGCGCAGCACGCGGTTGGCGTCAGCCTGGAAGTCGGTTTCGGAGATGTAGAGGCGGCCCATGCGGTAGAGGGTGCGGGCCGACCACAGCGCCACCGCCCGGCCCCAGTCCATGTCGTCGACGGTGATCTGCGGCGCCACCGGGTCGCGACCGCCGGCCCGGATGGTCGCCATGCGGACGGCCATTTCGGCGGCGCGGCCGATGAAGTTTTCGGCGTCGGGATCGCGGTCCTGCCAGGCGAGGATGTCACGCTGGAAGCTGATGTAGACCGCCTCGGCACCGGGGGCCCAGGGGATGACGAACGGATCGATGTCGATGTCGGTCTCGTGCAGCCTGGAGGCGACGGTCAGCGGGTTGCCGCCGCCGAACAGCCGCCGCAGGCTCTCCGACAGCTTTTCCGGCACGGTCAGCGGCGGCAGGGCCGGTTCGCGGTCCTCGGTGCGCGTTGACACGGTCAAGAGCGTGAAGCGGTTGAGGAAGCCGTTGGAGACGTCACCGCCATCCAGCGCCTCGAAAAAATCCTCCGGCGTCGAGGCGCCGTAGATGGACAGGGCCGGCGCCCGGATGGTGTGGGCCGGCGTCGCCGCCCATTCCGGCGTCGTCATCAGGCCGAAATTGGTGCCCCACACCGAGCGCATGATCTTCGATATGCCGCGCTCGAAGCCCGAGGCGCGCTTGGCGTTGATGCGCTTCAAAAAGGCGCCGAACTCGTCCATCGGGCACAGCGACAGCGGCTCGCGCTCGATGAAGTGGATGACGGCCGGCATGGAGATGAACTCGTCCGGCCCGATGGTGCGGGTCATCCTGGCGGCCGACAACAGCCGCTTGATCTGCTGCAGCGCGTGGTCCTTGCCGACGCCGGACGGCGCCAGCGCCAGCATGTACAGCACCGTCGAACTCAGCGTCGGGCCGGCCCAGAAGCGGCCCATGGCGGTGCCGACCAGCGTCAGCGCCGCGCCGAGCGCCAGCACCCGGTTGGGCCGGCGGGCGGTGGCGGTGATCCAGTTGGTGATGTCGCCGACCAGGCCCGGCACATGCGTCAGCGCAGCGGGGAATTCGACGGCGGCGCGAGGGCGTTTGCCGGCCGCCGCGCCGGTGTCGGTGACGGTGTTGTCCTTGGCGAGCCGGCGGGGCGCCTCGCGAGGGTGAGCCTTGCCCGTCTTGAGGCCGCTCCGGATGGTGGCGAGGCAGGCCGGCAGACCGTCGTCGGCGGCGAGGCCGCAGTCTTGCGCCGCCGAGGTGAGCGCCGCCGTCGCCGTGGCCTCGCTGATCCAGCCGGCGCCGACCATCTGCCCCAGCGCGAAGGCGGCGCGGTTGAGCTGGTTGTTGCGGCCGCCCTTGCCGGCGGCACGCAGGCCGGCGATCTCGGCGTCGATGGCCTTGTCGACATAGCGGCCGAGGCGGGCGTCCGGCGTCGCCGCGCGTGGCTCCGGCCTCGGCGCTGCCTCAGACCTGTGGCTCGGAGGGGGATCGATCAGCGCGTAGAGCCAGTCCGGCACCAGCGGCGCCGCCATCAGCTCGCCGGCCGGCACCGGCCCATAGGCGCCCTCGCCGTCGGCGCGCAGCGCACCGGGCGCCACCACATAGCCGCCCGTCCCGCGAATGTTGATGCCGCGCCCTGTCAGCGCCCCCTCGCGGTTGCCGTGGGCGCGGCCATCAGGCTGACGGAAATAAAGGTGGCGACCGCCGGCCGGCGTATCGACAGCCGGCGCGGTCCCCCGGCCTTGGCTCACCTCGTCCCAGGCGGCCAGGCCGTCGGCGCCGCCATCGTGCCGGTCGAGATCGACGACCAAAAGGCCCGAGCGCCCCAAGTGGATGGCCGGCATGGCATCCGGCCAGCGCCGCCACCACGCCTCGATGGTCGGGGCCTCGCAGGTGGCATCCTCCCCCCAGCGGATGGACGGGCACGGCTTCTTGGCGTCCGGCCCGGCGCCGCGCACCGGAAAGACGGCAAGGCCGGCCCGCGCCAGATCGAGCGCCAGCGCCCCGTTGGGGGCGGGCGGCAGATCGGCCACGTGAAAGGGGATCGTCAGCCGCGCCATGGTCAGTGCGGCGCCTCGACCAGCCGGCGGATTTCCTCGACGAAATGCGTCTGGAAGGCGCGAAGAAAGGCCTCGTATTCCTCGGTCGACAGCACCGCCAGATCGGTCTTGCCGATGGTATCGAGGAATTGGCCGGCCCGCCGCGCCGCAACGGCAAACGCCCGCCGTTCGATGATGTCATAGTCGCCCATGCGGGCCACCGTTCGGGCGCGGCCGGGCCCGCACGCCGCGCACACCCAGACGATCGGCGGCCGGCCGGTCGGCGAGGAACCGATGCCGTCGGCCCGCCGGCCGCAGATGCCGCAGGTGGAATAGTGGCGCGAGGCGGGTCTCATGCCGCCCTCCGGCGGGTGCCTGAGATCCACCCAAAATTGCACTTCCCTTTTAAAAAGAAGTAAGACATTGTTAACAAGTCAGCGGAAAACCGGCGTTTTGCCGGCTTTCCGAGTGTCGGCCCCGCCACCATGCCGCCCGCCCTCTCGATGGAGGAATGACCGCTGGTTGTGCCAGCCGCGTAAAAAAGCAAGGCGAATCCTGAACTTGGCGAGCGCTCGCTTCGCCTGCCCGCTGTCCGGGTCAACGCATGGTTCACGGGGCGGCGGATCGTCACAGCCAAGGCCGGGCAGAACCCGGCATCGGCACCCGAGCGCGGCGTCGCGCGTTTTGTCGTCCAACCAGGGAGGCTGTCATGATGGAACCCTCCGAGACGATCACCCCGAGACACGCCATCGCCCGCGTCGAGGCGCTGGCGGCGGCCAGTTGCGGCCCGCTCGGCACCGTGCATTTCGAGTTCATCCCCCTGCCCGAGGGCAACGATATCAAGTCCAACTGGGACCTGGCGTTTCGCCCCGCCCCGTCCAATCCGGACGCCCTCGACGAGGCCAAGGCCAAGGCCATCCAGCTGGCCGTCGAGCGGGTGCGGGTGGAATACCCGATGGTGCGCTGGCCCTGACGGTCGGCGGGGCCGCCGGGGGCACGCCGTCACGGCGCGCCGCCGATCCGCGCCCTGAGCTGGCGCTTGCTCTCCTCGGGCATGGCGTAGCCCTGGCCCCAGATGGTGTCGATCCGCACCTGAAATGTCCGCAGTTTCGCGCGAATCTTGCAGACGAACACGTCGATGATCTTCGGCTCGGCCTCCGGCGCGATGACGGCGTGCAGGTGCGGCTTGGTGCAGGCCGGCGCTTGCAGCAGGCAGTGCAGCAGCCGGCCCTCGGCGGGCGTCAGGCCGAACAGCGCCTTGCAGGTCATCAGAAAATCCGGCCGGTCGTCGAGCCGCACCGGCGCCGTGGTCGGGCTGCGAAAGCCGCGCCGCGACGCCGTCGGCCAGTCGGCGGCCGGCATTTCGACGATGACGCCGTCGGTCAGCGCCTGCCGGACGATGCCGTGGGCGCTGTCATAGGGGATCTTGAAGGTGCGGCTCAGCGCGCCGATCGGCACGCCCTCGTCGGCGAGGCGGACGATGGCATTGCCGACGAAGGTGCCGCGCAGGGGATGGCTCATGGCTGCGCCTTTCCCTCATCCGTCAGCGCCGCGTCGGCCAGATCCAGCGCCTCGTCGAGGGTGAAGGCGCCGAGGCCGTGCGGCACGCGATATCTGGTGGTGAGTTCGAGCAGGCAATAGGGCCGGATGGCTTCGAGCACGGCGGCGGTCACCGTCAGCGCGGTTCTCAGCTTGTCGTCAGGCATGGGGTCAGCGGTCATCGTCACGCTCCGTGCGATGTCGGGTGGATCGGGGTGTCGGGAAGGCCGGCTTACTGGTCCCAGGGGCGGCGGCCGTCACTCGCCCGTGGTGGTGGCTGTGCCGGTCGGCGCGCGGGGCCGGCCGGACTGGGGCGGTAGGTCTTGATGGTGGTCTGATCGCCGTAGTCGCCGCTGCCCGGCCGGATGGCGACGCGGATCACCACGGGGATGAAGTGCAGCGCCTCGCTGTCATCGATGCCGGCAAGGCCGGCGGCGGCGCAGAGGCGGCCGAGCGCCTGCTGGGCGATGCGCTGCGCCGCGGCGTTGGCGTTGACGATGTTGAGCCGCTCGGTGACGCGTCGGCCCTTATGGGCGCCGGCCGTCACCTCGAAGGTCAGCTTCAGCATCTCGCCACGGCCCGAGGCGGTGGGCACCACCTCGCTCTCCACCACGTGCGCCTCGTAGTCGCCGGGTGGCAGCAAGGCGTCGGGATTGCCGGACGGACGGTTGAACCTTGCCATCGGGATCTCCTTATCAAGCCGGCGACCGGGGACAATGGGGGAGGCGCTGCCGGAGCATCCGCCTCCCCCGCCCCACGACGTGCCGTGTCGGCCGTCGAATTCTTCGGATGTCAGAGACCGGGTCTCAGGATGGGGTCCCCGGCGAGCCGGGAGGAGGCTCGCCGGGGTCGGGCGTGGCTGACAGGGCCGCCTCGACACGCTCGAAGGTTCTGAGCGTCATCGAGCCGCCGGCCTTCAGCCGCGCCACGAATTTTCCGTCGTTGACGACGTATCTGCCAAAGGTGCTCTCGGTGATGCCGCGGACGGCGCAATGCTGCTCAATGCGGAAGAGTAGGTGGGTGATTGGGTTCATGCGGTGATTGTAATGGTCAAAAGCCCATTCTGTCAATGGGCAATAAACCGCTTGACGAGCCCATTGAAATGGGCATAATCCCACCCATGGACCAGACCTGGAAACTTCGCCTGGAGATCCTGATGCGGCAGAAGGGCTTCAACATGAAGTCCCTGTCGCTGGCGGCCGAGCTCGGCGAAACCTATGTGCGGGATATTCTGAAGCGCGGGCGCGATCCGGGCGTCGAGAAAATGCGCGCGCTGGCCGACGTCCTCGGCGTCCGCCTGAACGAGATCATGAATGAGTCCATCAGCATGGCGCCGACCGATACCGGGGGAAGTGGCGGCGGGTTCCGCGACGGCGACACGCACGAGCGCGTCCCCCTCGACGAGGCCAACGGCAACGGCTGGCAGGAAGGCTGGCAGGCCCGGCTCCCCGGGGGCTCGGCCGAGGTCGACGCCCGGGTCGGTGCCGGTGCCGGCTCCTCGGGCCAGGTGTTGACGCTGAAATCCGGCGGCATCCAGTCCGGTCATCTGGTCACCGGCGAATGGGTGGTGCCGCGCGTCCACCTCGGCGCCAACCCGGCCCGCGTCATCTTCCTGCCGGTCATCGGCACCTCGATGCAGCCGATCCTCAACCCGTCCGACGTGGTCGCCGTCGACACCACGGTCAGCGACGTCAAGGACGCCGAAATCTACGTCATCGACGAAGGCGATGGCCCGTCGGTGAAGCGCCTGCGCGTCAACTACGACGACGAACCGCGCACCGTCGACATCATCTCCGAAAACGCCGCCGTCCCCCCCAAGCGCCGCCCGGCCGAACTGGTCCGGGTGATCGGCCTCGTCATCGGCAAGTGGTCGCGGATGTAAGGGCGCCGCACCGGAGCCCTATATCGTCCGCCGTCCCACCCTGCCCGAGGTCCCCCGCCGTCGCGGAGGACGATCCATACGCGCGCTATGTATGTGTTTTATATATATAATTTTCCTGTCATCCTCTGCGAAGGCAGAGGACCTCAGGCCGGAAAGGGCGGGCGGGAGGTATAGGCCGCCCTTGCTCCAGGAGCCTGATATCACCGTTGCGATTCATCCTGCCCGAGGTCCCCCGCCTTCGCGGAGGATGACAGCATTATATATATGAAACAAAGGCATAGGCTTTTCTCCTATGCAAATGAGGGCCGCTACGCATCGGCGAGCAACCGAGCAATGCGCCGCACCAGTCGGTGCGCGGCAACAGCCCCAGAGCCAGAGCCTGAACCTGAGCCGAAATTCGCTGGGGTGCGGCAGATAGCGAGACGCACGAGAACCGGAGCGGAGCGAACTTAATGTTCGCGAGCACCGCAAGCGCAGACATCGAAGCTAGATGCCCGCCCCAGTAGAATTTCGGCTCAGGCTCTCCCGTCACCGCGCCATCAGCGCGAACACCCCCCAGCCCAGGTAGTCGCGCGTGTAGGCGGCGTAGCGTTGGGGTTCCGAGGTCAGTTTGGCGCGAACCTCGGTGGCGAGGTCATCGTCGGGATTGGCGTCGAGCCACCGGCGCAAGGTGAGCCACTTGGCCGCCTCGTACCTGTCCCATCCGTCCTGGTCGGCCAGAACCATTTCCACGACGTCATAGCCGAGGGCGCCGAACGACGCGAGACGGTCGGGAAGGCCGAGAAAGTCGGCGATGGAGCCGGCAAGGCATCCCTTGGCAACGTCGTCCGTCGGCGGCAGTTGCCGCCAGTAAGGCTCGCCGATCAGGATGATCCCGCCGCGGCGGAGGCTCTCGGCCAGCAGCTTGATGGTGCCGGCGACACCCCCGGCGATCCACGTGGCGCCGAGGCAGGCTGCCACATTGACCTTTTCGGCGGCGACGTAGCCGGCTGCGTCGCCGTGGATGAACGCCACTCGATCGGCAACGCCGAGTTCATCGGCACGGCGTTTCGCCTGCTCGGTGAACAACTGGCTCATGTCGACGCCGGTGCCGGTGGTTCCGTAATCGCGCGCCCAGGTGCACAGCATCTCGCCCGACCCGCTGCCGAGGTCGAGCACCCGGGCCACCGGATCAAGGCGCAACGCCGCGCCGAGCGTGGCGAGCTTTTCCGGCGTGAAGGGATTGTGGATGCGATGAGCACTTTCGGAAATGTTGAATATCCGGGGAATGTCCATTGCAGAAACTCCTTTGCAGGCAGGGCATTGCGCCTCGCTTCCGCTGGAATGGGCGCACTGCGACAGGCGTCGGTGACGCTTATACCGATTGCCGGAATGCCACCAGGGGTTTCACGGCGCCTCCGCATATCAGGCGAGCTGGGCGTCAACGCGGATGTCACGCGTCCTTGCGGCCGCATCCGCCCCTCCCGATTCGTCCCAGCCCATCGCACCCCTCAGCACAATGGGCAGTTCGCCGTCTCCTCCGTTTGACATAATGGTCTATTTCCCATTATGCTGTCATCCAGATCTCGCCGATCTGCCGCGCCACCGGCACGAAGGCGCGAGGAGGATGGAGATTGCCTTGCTCGATACGGATGCCATCTGGGCCAATCGTCTCGCCGCCTATCCCGATCGCTTCGAGGGCGCCGATCTCTCCGGCGAGGCGGTGGACGTGCCTGCTCATGTCGAGCTAATCGGCCGGGCCGGCGTGCTGCTCGGCGGCATCGACTGCCTGGTGACGCTGGAACACGACGGCGACGACTGGGAGATAGCGGCGGTCGTCTATCACTCGGAGTTCGGTGGCCCAAGCCATGATTTCGACGTGCCGCGCCTGCGCTGCCGTGCGCCGGACGGCACGCTGGCCGACCTCGCCGAGCGGGAAATCCTCCGCCTCGTCGACGGCCAGTACAACGCGCTTGCCGACGCGGCAACGCGCGAGGCCCGAGCGTCGACCTGACGGCCGCCGGCCGTTGATCCGACGCCGCTTTCCGTCCGACCATTGGCTACGCGTTTTCGCATAACGGTTGCGGACCACCCCACGAAACCGCCCCATTCCAGGGCGATGGTCGGCGCCGACCGAAGCCGCGCCGCGGCTAAAACTGCCCTCGGGGCCTCGCCCCGAAAGAAACCGACGGAGACCGCCGATGATCGCCTTTTCCCGCCCGCTTCTTGTCGCCGCCAGCCTGATGCTGCTGCCCGCCGCCGCCGTCGCCGCCGATACCGGCCCGGTGCCGTCGACGCTGACGCTGTCGGCCGATGGCATCGTCTCCGCCGCGCCCGACACGGCCATCGTGTCGCTCGGCGCCGTGCAGGAAGCCGAAACCGCCGACGCGGCGCTGACCGCCAACAACGCGGCGATGCGCAAGATGCTGGCCGCCCTCAAGGAGGCCGGCGTCGCCGATCGCGACATCGCCACCTCCGGCTTCACCATCGATCCGGTGATGAGCTACCCGCCGCAGAAGGCCGACGGCACGCAGGCGGCGCCGAAGATCACCGGCTACCGCGTCTCTAACGCCATCACCGTCAAGCTGCGCGACATCGCCAAGGCCGGCGGCCTGCTGGACAAGGTGATCCGCGTCGGCGCCAACGACGTGCGCGGCGTCGGCTTCACCGTCGACGATCAGGACAGTCTGATGGACGAAGCGCGCATCGAAGCGATAAAGACGCTGGAGACCAAGGCAGCCCTCTACGCCAAGGCCGGCGGCTTCACGCTGAAGCGCATCCTCGCCCTGTCCGAGGGCAGCCAGCAGAACCCGCCGATGCCGATGCTGATGATGGCCAAGGCGGCGCCGCAGAGCGACGCCGTGCCGCTGGCGGCCGGTGAGCAGGACATCCGCGCCACCGTCAACATCACCTGGGAAATCGAGCCGGCGGCAAAGTAAGCCGGCTCACGTCTCCTTCGGCCGATCGACGGGTCGGGGCCGCCCGGCCTCGTCGATCGCCACATAGGTGAACTCGCCCTCGGTCACCTTCTCGTGCTGGTCGGTGATGAAGCGCCGCACCCAGGCCTCGATGCGGATATGCATCGAGGTCCGGCCGACGCGGACGATGTCGGTATAGGCGCAGAGAACGTCGCCCACCTTCACCGGCCGGTGGAACACCATGGCGTTGACGGCCACCGTCACCACCCGGCCGCCGCAGCGCTGCACGGCGGCCATGCCGCCAGCCGAATCCATCTGGCTCATCAGCCAGCCGCCGAAAATGTCGCCGTTGGCGTTGGTGTCGGCCGGCATGGCGATGGTGCGGATGGTCAGCTCGCCATGCGGCGCGCCGGCCTCCGCCGGTTCGACCGCGTCGGTCATTCGAAAACCGACTTGCCCAACTGGTCGACGATCAGCCGGCCCTTCTCGAAGGCGAATTCCTTGGCCTGATCGACGTCGGTGAACTTGTCGGCGCGGATGAAGCGATGCTCGCGCACCACGCCGTTCTCCTCAAGGCTGACCACGCCGCACAGCTGCCACTGCCCGTCGGCCTTGAACGGCGTCGCGGCGATCTTGAAGCCCTTGTAGTCCTGCGTCTCGGCCGGCTTGTCCGCCGCAGGTGTGCTGTCACCGAGGCCGAACAGCTTTTTCAGGAACGACATGGACTTCCCTCCTTGTTGATATGCCCCAGCAATAATGCCGGGTCGCCCGGAGGGCAAGGCAAAGGCGCCGCTCGGTTCCTGGGGGGCTGAGAGATCTGCAAATTCACCGAGCGAGCGTGGTCACGGCGGGCTTGAGAGGCAGGCGGCGGCGCTGCTCCAGTCAATAAGCCCGGAGACGCGCTTTGGGGCCGGTCACGGCCCGGGCATCCCGGCTTGGGAAAGCGGAAGAAAAGGCCGCAGCGTTCTTGCTTGTTGAGGACACTGTTCGCCTCCGGCTTGAGCAACCGCGCCTCCTTTGACGCGGCGAACGTCAAGATCGGGCTGATTTGCCCACGCCAGAACCTGACGAAACCAGTGCCACGGCCAACAATGAATTTTTTTGCATTGCGCAAAAACGAGTCGGGAACGCCCCAACGCGGCGTTTGTCGCCCAGCGCCCAAAGGCGACCACTAAATCTCAGCCGCCCCTATTTGCACGCGAGAAAATAGCGCGCCCGCCATCATAGATACGTATTATATAACTTTGCAACTCTCACCAGCAGAAGCCTACATTTATGCGTTAATGATGTACGACTATTCTTTAATCACGTTATAACGTCGAGTGACAGATGTATTTTTAGGTCTATATTCGAAGAAATCGAGTTTTAATACACATTTAAACATGTACATTGAGAATAAGTATACAAAATACTGCTCAAATCGATTTTTTTGGCTTGAAACTTTTAGAATTGCGTAATACCAAAGTTTGCCGCCAAGACAATATCGTATATGTCAAGGCGGCTAGCGGGCAATTTTTGCCTTCTAGACTTGTAAAATGGGAATTAAACTTGCTGTCTCGGGTACCCTGGGTCAGCAACGCCAAATACTGTTGCTGGTGTACTGACGTAGATAATGTGAGAATTTTTCTGCGCCGAAACGGCCCCATTTTACGTTAACGTCGGCGCTTCCTGGTGCGGCGGTCTGGCTTTGGTCGCACCGCCGCATCCTCTCAGGCGTTTACCTGTTTGGCGCGGTGTCGGGATACCCAGCCCGATTGGCAGCGTCGCCAAAGCAACGCCAGCAGGAATGTGCCGCGGCCGTGCATCAGATCTTGCACAGAAACAAATAGATAGACCACAGACCGTAGGCGATAGAGCATAGCACGGATCATTAAACGTGCTTATTATCTATAGACCATCATGAATTAATCATCATGCACTTTTATTAAAGGTTTACCGAATCTCTTGTCCTGCTTTTGCCTGCCAGCCGCCGCCTCTTCTGCATTCAGGCGAATGTCAGATGTGACCTGGGATCGGCAGGGATCTTGTTGGCGTCGCCCAGTTCGCCGCCCTACGCCCCGGCGGCCGCCTTTTCCAGCGTGGCGATGTCGATCTTGCGCATCGTCATCATCGCCTCGAAGACGCGCTTTGCCTTGCCGCTGTCCGCCATCAGGTCGAGCAGCACGCGCGGCGTGATCTGCCAGGAAAAGCCCCAGCGGTCCTTGCACCAGCCGCACTCGCTTTCGGCGCCGCCGCTGCCGACAATCGCGTTCCAGTACCGGTCGGTTTCCGCCTGGCCTTCGGTGACGACCATGAAGCTGACCGCCTCGTCCGGCGTGAAAACCGGGCCGCCGTTCAGGCCGACGAACCGCCGCCCCAGCACGGTGAACTCGACGGTCAGCTCGACGCCTGCCGCGCCGCCGGGAAAATCGCCGGGGGCGGCGTTGGCGCGGCCGACGTGGCTGTCGGGAAAGGTCGCGGCATAGAACTCGGCCGCTTTCCTGGCTTCGCCGTGGTCGAACCAAAGGCACGTGATGAGTTCGGTCATGTCACCCTCCTCGTGTTGACGCCTTATCCCATGCCCGGCGTCCTCTTGCCGAACAGCAGGTCGATGTAGTGCCTGAGGTGGTCGACGCAGTCGCGTCAACCGGACGGTCAGGACGCGACTGGCCGATGATGACCACTGGCGGCCCACAGTTTCGGCCGGTCTGCAGGGCTCAGTCGTCGTCGCCGAAAAGGGCCTCATGGAATGTCTCGGGGTTGGCGAGAAAGCGGCCGTAGAGTTTCCAGTGCTCTGTCGCCTTGAAGGAGATGTCCCGCAATTCACCGGTGTTCTCAAAGGAAAACAGCTCGCCAAACGGATAGCTCATCAGGATTGGCGAGTGCGTCGCCATGATGATCTGGCATTGCGTCGTCAGCTCCATCCGCCTCAGGATCGACAGAAAGGACATCTGCCTGGCGGGAGAAAGCGCAGCCTCCGGCTCATCAAAGATATAAAGGCCCCGACCACCGAGCCGCTTCGAGAACAGCGCGAGAAACGCCTCCCCGTGCGACTGATGGTGCAGCGAGCGACCGCCCCGAAGAGTATAGGCCTCCACGCCCCGGCCGGCCGAGACATCGTCGATGTAGTTGGAGAAGGCGAAAAAACTCTCGGCCCGGAAGAAAAATCCCGTCGTCACGCGCGGCAGCCACGAGAGCCGCAGGCAGCTCAGCACCGGGTCGACGTCCGTCCGGCCATGCGTTTGGTGATCCCGGCTTCCGCCTTCGGCGTTGAACCCGCAATGCAAGGCGATCGCTTCAAGGAGCGTCGACTTCCCCGCGCCATTCTCCCCGACAAAGATCGACACCGGCTTCAGGAACCGCTGATCGAAATCGCTCGAGAACAGGGGAATGGAAAACGGGTAGTCGTCGCCCTCCACGGTCTTGCGGAAGGAAATCGACTTCAGGAATGGCGCGCGGGATGATCTTGGCGGCGTCTTCAACTCCGGCCCTCCCCTCTTCTCGCCGGCATCGTCATCCCCGTTTCTGGCAGCACTGCGGCGGCCGGACGTTTGCCGACGCGCCGATGGCGTGTTGGCTCAGCCAAAGCCCGGCAATTGACATCCCCGTGGGGACCCTGTACCGATCGCTACAGACTTTACCGATCGGTACAGACAAAAGAGGTTCACATGCTCGAGCAACGCCCTCCCATGCCGCCCTTCACGCGGGACACCGCCATCCTCAAGGTTCGTGCCGCCGAGGACGGCTGGAACAGCTGCGACCCGAAACGGGTGTCGCTCGCCTACACCCCGGACAGTCGCTGGCGCAATCGCGCCGAATTCATCCGGGGCCGCGAAGACATCGTGGCGTTCCTGACCCGCAAATGGGCCAAGGAGCTGGACTATCGCTTGATAAAGGAGCTTTGGGCCTCCGCCGATAACCGCATCGGCGTTCGCTTCGCCTACGAGTATCGCGATGAGCGCGGAAACTGGTTCCGCGCCTATGGCAACGAGAACTGGGAATTCGACGAGAACGGTTTGATGGCGGCGCGGTATGCGTGCATCAACGACCTCCCCATCAAGGAGTCGGATCGCAAATTCTTCTGGGACAGATCGGCGCCGCGTCCGGGCGACCACCCTGGTCTTTCCGAACTCGGGTTGTGAAGATGGCAAAGATCGTCGTGGAGCGTGCCGACGTCATCCCCGTTCTCGCCGAGGTCTTTCGCGAATACGGCTTCGAGGGCGCCAGCCTGTCGACAATCGGCGAGAGGACCGGCTTGGGAAAGGGCAGCCTTTATCATTTCTTCCCGGGCGGAAAGGAGGAAATGGCGGCAGCCGTGCTGCACGACATCGACCACTGGTTCGAGACCCAAGTCTATCGGCCACTTCGCGAGTCTGACGACCCGCGATCCGCTGTCGATGGCATGGTCCGCGCGGTGACCGACTATTTCCAATCGGGCAAGCGCATCTGTCTCGTCGGCGCCTTCGCGCTCGACACTGTCCGGGATCGCTTCGCCACGGCGGTCAGCCGCTACTTTGCCGCATGGCGGGCGGCCCTTGCCTCAGCTCTCGAAAGGGCCGGCTGCGCCCCGGATCTCGCCCGCTCGCTGGCCGAGGAAACGGTCATTGCCATTCAAGGCGCACTGGTCCTCGCCCGAGCCCTTGACGATACGACGGTTTTCTCCCGGAGCATCGAAAGCACACGGGCGAGACTTGCCGCGGCCATGGATCGCGCGCCTCCGGCCCGCTGACAACGGTCGTCGAGACGTCTCGCCAGGATCGCTTTGCACGGCGATCAAACGAAAACGGCGGACCCTTCGGCCCGCCGTTTTCGGTTCGTGACTCAGCTCACTCAGTTGTCCAGAAAGCTGCGGAGCTTGCGGCTGCGGCTCGGGTGCTTGAGCTTCCTCAGCGCCTTGGCTTCGATCTGGCGGATACGTTCGCGCGTCACCGAGAACTGCTGGCCGACTTCTTCCAGCGTGTGGTCGGTGTTCATGCCGATGCCGAAGCGCATGCGCAGCACGCGCTCTTCGCGCGGCGTCAGCGACGCCAGCACCCGCGTCGTCGTTTCCCTGAGGTTCGACTGGATGGCGGCGTCGATCGGCAGGATGGCGTTCTTGTCCTCGATGAAGTCGCCGAGGTGGCTGTCTTCCTCGTCGCCGATCGGCGTTTCGAGCGAGATCGGCTCCTTGGCGATCTTCAGCACCTTGCGCACTTTTTCCAGCGGCATCGCCAGCTTCTCGGCCAGCTCTTCCGGCGTCGGCTCGCGGCCGATCTCGTGCAGCATCTGGCGCGAGGTGCGGACGATCTTGTTGATCGTCTCGATCATGTGCACCGGGATGCGGATGGTGCGCGCCTGGTCGGCGATCGAGCGGGTGATCGCCTGCCGGATCCACCACGTGGCATAGGTCGAGAACTTGTAGCCGCGCCGATACTCGAACTTGTCGACCGCCTTCATCAGGCCGATGTTGCCTTCCTGGATCAGGTCGAGGAACTGCAGGCCGCGGTTGGTGTATTTCTTGGCGATGGAGATGACGAGGCGCAGGTTGGCCTCCACCATTTCCTTCTTGGCGATGCGCGCTTCCTTCTCGCCCTTCTGCACCAGATGGACGATGCGGCGGAACTCGCCGGGCTCGAGGCCGGTCTCCGACGACAGCGTCTGGATGGTCAGACGCAGGTCGCGAATGCCTTCCTTTTCCTTGGCGACGAAATCCTTCCAGCCCTTGGAGGCCAGCGAGGCGACGCGGCGGATCCAGTTGGGATCGAGCTCGGACGCCTGGTACTGGCGCAGGAAATCCTCGCGGCCGACGCCATAGCTTTCGGCGAGGCGCAACAGCTTGCCCTCGTGGCCCATCAGCTTGCGGTTGATGTCGTAGAGCTGGGCGACCAGCGCCTCGATACGCGCCGCGTTGAGGGAGAGCGACTTGACGTCTTCCTGGATCTCTTCCTCGAGCTTCTTGTAGCGGCGCTCCTGCGACGGGCTGAGCGTGGTGTTCTTGAGGCGGTTCTCGACGTGCTGCTCCTGCAGCCGGCGCAGCTTCTTGAAATTGTCGGCGATGCGGTCGAAGGTTTCCAGCACCTTCGGCTTCAGCTCGGCTTCCATGGCCGACAGCGACACGTTGTTCTCGATGTCGTCTTCGTCGCTCATGTCGCCGTCGGGCAACTCGCCCTCGGGCCGTTCCTCGCCGTCTTCGCCGGCCGGCTTCTCGGCCGCCGGTTCGGCGCCTTCTTCGACGATCTCGCCACCCTCGACGAAGGGCATCGCCCCGTTCTTGCCGTCCGGGCCGGCATAGGTCGCTTCGAGGTCGATGATGTCGCGCAGGAGGATCTTGCCCTCGTTGAGCTCGTCACGCCAGAAGATGATGGCCTGGAAGGTCAGCGGGCTTTCGCACAGACCGGCGATCATCGCCTCGCGGCCGGCCTCGATGCGCTTGGCGATGGCGATTTCGCCCTCGCGCGACAACAGCTCCACCGAGCCCATCTCGCGCAGGTACATGCGCACGGGATCGTCGGTGCGGTCGGTCGGTTCGCGCGTCGTCGTGGTCTTGGCAACGGCGGTGCCGGTCGGCTCGGCGACCTCGCCCTCTTCCTCGGACGGACTCTCGTCGACGGCGGGGGCCTCCTCGGCCTCCTCGGAATCGACGACGTTGATGCCCATGTCCGAGAGCATCGCGTAGATATCTTCGATCTGGTCGGACGAGTTCTGGTCCGACGGCAGCACCTCGTTCAGCTCGTCATAGGTCACATACCCGCGCTTCTTGGCGAGCTTGATCATCCGCTTGACGGCGGCATCGCTGAGGTCGAGAAGTGGCCCGTCCGGACCTTCGGTACCGGTCTCTGCAACTTCGTCGTTTTCGGTGGCCTTGGTTGCCATAGTCATCTCCGCCGTCCGCCGGGCGCCGTTACGCCTCGCGTCTGCTTCTCGATCAAACGCGCCACGAGACAAAAGGTCCCGGTCCGTGGGTCGCGCTACCAATACGGTCGAGGCCTTAAGCTCAACTTAACCCTGTCACTCCTGAAAGGACGGGAGGCATCGCTGAGACCATAGCCGAACAGGCGGGCCGTTGCCGACCCGCCGAAAAACCCTGGAAAGGCTTATTTAGCGGTGCAAACGGATTCCGCAAGGGTGATTCGGTCGAGAATCTGGTGATTCGCGAAAATGAGCTGACGAAGCGCTCTCGGGGACTGATTCGCGGGGGGTGATTCGCGGCACTGATTCGGACACAGGTCGCGCCCCGGCTCGGGTGCCCCTGGCCGAACCTTCTGGCCCGGCACCTCGCCCGCACCCGACGCCTCATGGCGGCAAGCGAGCGGAGGCTCCTGCTCCCTTCTGATGGCAACATCACATACAAGAAGTATTGACAAATGTATGTACACGACCCACACTTCAGGCATGAAGTTCGAATGGGACGAGACCAAGAGTGCGGAGAATATCAGGACTCGCGGTCTTGATTTTCAAGACGCCATTCCGGTCTTTTTCGATTCTGACAGAAAGATTTGGGAGGATTCCAGAAAAGATTATGGAGAGCTGCGCTATAATATGCTCGCTGAAAGTAGTGGACGCATCTTCTCCGTAACTTTTACGATCAGGAATGGCGTGACTCGCATCATTTCATTCCGCAAAGCCAACAAGCGGGAGACTAGAAAATATGGCCAGCTCTAAGCAAGTGAACATCGTACGCGTTGGCGATGCTCTCTATGAGAGCTTGCCTGATGGCGTCTTGAAGCCTCTCAAGGGCCAGTCCGATTGGGCGCGTGTGGACGCCATGACGGAAGAGCAAGTGGAAGCCGCCGCGCTCTCCGACGAGGACGGCCTGCCCCTGACCGATGAGGAATGGACAAAGGCCAAACTGGTGGATCCGTTCAAAACGCCGGTCACAATCCGGCTGGACACCGACATCGTCGATTGGTTCAAGGAAAAAGGTCGTGGCTACCAGACCCGCATGAACACCGTTCTCCGGCGCTACATGGAGGCCAACCGGAAGGTTGGATAAACACGGGAAAGGCAGATGGCGACGAATTCGGCAACCGGAGCGGGGCTAACGTGGAGCCTCATGCCCCTCAGTCGAATTTCCAGTCAGGCGCCCAGCATCGCCGCGCTGCCCTTTTGAAGCCCTATATCCACCCCGTGCCTCTTTCGGCCTGAGGTCCTACGCCTGCGCGTAGGATGACAGAATTATATATTTAAAACAATAACATAGATTGTCATCCTACGCGCAGGCGTAGGACCTCAGGCAGGATGGAGCGGGCGGCTGATATAGATGTGCCGAGGGCGAAGGGCTCCTAAAGCCTGAGCCGAAATTCGCTGGTGTCAGGCAGATGGCGACGAATTCGAGAACCGGAGCGGAGCGGACATTTGGTCCGTGAGCACCGGAAGCGCAGAATGCTAAGCCAAGGCATCCACTTGGTCCGAAAAGTTGAAGACTTTTCGGACCAAGTGGATGCCAGGGATGTCCCCCCGGTAGAATGTCCGGTCAGGCTTTTACTTCCACAAGGCCGGCAGCGCCGACGGCCCGCCGGTGGTGGCGTCGCGGATGGCTTTTGCCTCCTCGGCCAGCTCCTGCTCGCGGCGCGCCAGTTCCTCGCGGCGGCGGTTGAGGTCGCGCGTCAGCTCGTAGATATAGGCGGTGAAGCTCTCGTCGGTGTCGGCCGTCACCGTCTTCATGTCGCGCTCGATGTCGGCGGTCAGCGCCCGCAGCGACAGCCGCTCGACCAGAAGGTCGAAGCAGGTCTCGACGAAGCTTTCCGGCGGATGGAAGCGCAGGATCGGCAGCCGTTCCCTGAGCTTGTGGCCACGGCCGATGCTGACGCCGTCCTCGCGCTTTAACTCATCGCCATGCACCTCGTTGAGCACGAAGTAGAAGCGGGCGTCGAGGCCTTGATAAAAATCGGTGACCGAGTCGGCATCGAAGTCGACGGCGATGCGGTAGAGCGCCCGCTTGAAGTCCTCGAGCGGCGCGACGTGGAAATCGAGCCGGGCCAGCCGCTCCATGTTGGTTTCATAGAGGTCGGGATATTCGACGGCGAGGCCGAGCAGCACCCGCTCGATATTGGCGAGATCCGGCTCGTTCGGCGGCCGCATCTCGGCGGCGATGGCCAGGCTCTGCCCTTCGCGCCGGCCGTCGCGCCGCTCGCCGCCCCGCCCCTCGCCGCGGAACTCACCTCTGCCCTCGCCTCTGCCCTCGCCCCGATAGTCACCGCGCCCTTCGCCCCGCGTCCGTCGGTCGTGGCTCCAGAACAGTTCGGACATGTTGACGCGCAGCGCCAGCCGATAGCGGCGGGCCACCCGCTCGTCCTTGATCTGGCGGACCAACTCGTCGATGCGCGCTTCCAGCGCCGCCTTGCGCTCGGGCGTGTCGACGCGGGCGTCGGCCGCCTCGCGATCCCACAGCACTTCCGACAGGGGCCGGGCCTTGGCCACTTCGGCGAGGAAGGCGTCGGCGCCGCCGGCTCGCACGATGTCGTCGGGATCCTGGCCGCCCGGCAGGAAGCAGAAGTTGAAGGAATAGCCGCTGCGGAGCGCCGGCAGGATGCGGTCGATCGCCCGATGGGCGGCCGACACGCCGGCCTTGTCGCCGTCGAAACAGATCACCGGCTCGGCGGCGAACCGCCACAGGCGGGCGATGTGATCCTCGGTGAAGGCGGTGCCGAGGGCGGCGGTGACGTTGCGGATGCCGGCCTGATAGACCGAGATGGCGTCCATGTAGCCCTCGGTGACGATGATCGTCCCCGACTTGTGCGCCGCCTCGCGCGCCCGGTGGACGTTGAACAGCATCGTCCCCTTGTGAAACAGCGGCGTCTCCGGCGAATTGAGATACTTGGGCTGCCCCTCCGGATCGAGCGTCCGGCCGCCGAAGGCGACGACCCGGCCGCGCTCGTCGTGGATCGGGATCATCAGCCGGCCGCGGAAGCGGTCGTAGGCGGGGCGGCCGTCTTCGGGCTTGATCAGCAGGCCGGCGGCAACGCCCGTCTCCTCCTTGACGTCGTTCTGGATCAGGTGGCGCTTCAGGGCATCGCGCTCGTCGGGGGCGTAACCGAAGCGGAACTCGATCGACGTCCTCTCGAGGATGCCGCGCCGCAGCATGTACTCGCGCGCCGGCTTGCCCTCCGGCGAGCGCAGCTTCTGCTCGAAGAACTTGGCGGCGATCTCGCAGACGCCGGCCAGATCGACGCGCACCGCCTCGCGCTCGCGGTCGCGCGGGTCGGGCTTGGGCAGCGTGACGCCGGCTTCCTCGGCCAGCCGCTCGACGGCTTCGGGGAAGGTCAGCCCCTCGGTCTCGGTCAGGAACTTGAAGTGATCGCCGGTCGCCCCGCAGCCGAAGCAATGGTAGATGCCGCGCCGATCGTCGCAGTGGAAGGACGACGTCTTCTCTTTATGGAACGGGCAGCAGGCCCAGAAGTCGCCGCGCGCCGGCTGGCTCTTGCGCTTGTCATAGGTGACGCGCCGCCCCACCACCTGGCTGATCGGCAGCCGGGCCCGGATCTGGTCGAGGAGGGACGGTTCAAAGCGCATGGCCGTCATATAGTCAGAGCCGGGGCGGCAATGCAAAACTTCGGCTCATACCGAGGTATCCATTCGGACGCGGACGACCGATATCGACCCCTCGCTATCCCACCAAGGGATCAGTGCATAGCGTCCGCCGGCACCGCCGCGCCCAGCCCACCGTCGTCGCGGATCTTGCGCCGGAAGGCGGCCGGCGTCATGCCGTAGACCGATTTGAACTGGCGGTGGAAGTGACTGAGGTTGGCAAAGCCGGCCGTAAACGCCGCCTCGGCCACCGATGCGTCGCCGGCCGCCATCAGCCCGGCCGCCCGTTCGAGCCGCCGACGGTTGCAGTGGCCGATGAAGCTCAGGCCTGTATGGCGGCGGAATTCCCGGGCAAGCAGGCTGCGCGACATGCCGAAGCGATTGGCCGCCGCCTCCAGCGTCACCGTCTCGTCGAGATGGTCGTCGAGCCAGGCCATCAGCGCCGTGAGACGCCCGCCATAGGCCCCGTTGGGGGTGAGCGCCGACCGCTCGACATGCCGGGCGAGCAACAGCCCGAGCGTGGCCCAGTCGCTCAGCGCCGCGCCGTCGTCGAGCCCCTCTCGCAGGGTGGCCGCCAGCGCCAGAAGCGCCCGCGTGTCGTCGTGGCTTGCCCGCGTCAGCCGGCCGCCAACCGGCGGCAGTCGCCCGACCAGTTGCGGCGACAGGAAGGCCTTGGCATCAGTCAGCGTGAAGCAGACGAGGCGGACGCTGATCGCCTCACCGGCGGCAACCGAGAAGCGATGCTGCCGGCCGGGCGGCACCAGCAGCGTATCGCCGGTCGACAGCGCAGAGTCGCCGTCGCTGGTCGACAGCGCCCCGCCGGCCGCCAGCACGGCGACGAACTCATAGACGTCGTGGCCATGCCACGGCGAGCATTCGGACAGCTGTGCGCTGAGACACCACATTCTTGGCCGATCGTACATATTTGTGCGGCGTTTTGCGAAGACGCCAGCGTCGTGAATAGGATACCATCCTTCCTCACGGGCTGCGAATCCACATATCGCCAAACTATCGCCCTGGGAGCTCCGATGTACACCGCATTTTCCGAAGCGCACCGCGGCCTCGCCATGCTCGCCTGCCTCACCACCGTGCTATGGGCGGCCCTCGCCCTGGTGCCGACGCTCCGGCAGCGGCCAGCGCCGCGCCTGTGGAAGCCAACCTATATCGCCGCCATGGCGACCACCGGCCTTGCCGGCGTCACCGGCCTCTTCATCGTCTGGATGGGCGGCTGGATCGCCTTCGTCTTCCCCTGGCTCGGCCTTGTCGCCGTGGCGCTGCACGGCGTTGCCGGTGTGCGCGGCCGCAAGGCGCTGGCCATTGGCGCCAGCGGCCCGCTCGCCGTCGCCCTCATCGTGCAAATCGTCACGCTGATCGCCATCTACGGTCTGATGACCGTCAAACCCTTCTGAACTGGCCTTTCTGAATTGGCCTTTCTGAACTGGAGAACCCCGATGACCGCCTCCCTGTTCGACTTGCCGCTCACCACGCTTTCCGGTGAGCCGACCACGCTGACCCCCTGGCTCGGCAAGGTGCTGCTGATCGTCAACACCGCCTCCAAATGCGGCCTGACGCCCCAGTATGAAGGCCTCGTCGCCCTCCACCACCGCTACAAGGACCGCGGCCTCGTCGTGCTCGGCTTCCCGGCCAACGATTTCGCCGGCCAGGAGCCGGGCACCGACGCCGAGATCGCCACCTTCTGCTCGGCCACCTTCGGCGTCGACTTCCCGATGTTCTCCAAGATCGAGGTGACCGGCGAGGGCAAGCACCCGCTCTACGCCGCGCTGATCGACGCCAAGCCCGAGGCGCGCACCGTGCCCGGCACCGACTTCCGCGCCGCGCTGGTCGGCCACGGCATCACGCCGACCGAGCCGCCGGAGGTGCTGTGGAACTTCGAGAAGTTCCTGATCGGCCGCGACGGCGCCGTCCTCGACCGCTTCTCGCCCGACACCTCCCCCGAGGCCGGCATCATCGTCGAGGCGCTCGAAAAAACACTGTAATCACGGCAAGCAGCCGGAGGCCGAGATATCGCAGCGATGCGCTGGAGGTCTTGCACAAGACCATGTCCGGCCTCCATCGCCATGGCATCATCGACAAGGCGACCCTGCGGCCTTTCGACCTCGGCTGCCCGACACCGGTCGGAGCGTTGGGCGCCGACGACAAGCAACCCGGCGCGCCCTGGCTCATGACGTCAGGTCGTTCCAGACGCCCAGCTTGACAGTGCTCCCCAACGCGCCCAGCGTGATTTCCCTTATGGATAGGGGAGCCTGAGCATGCGTGGTTTCGGTGGTTCGGGGCGCTTCGCCGCGCCAGCGCTTTGCGTCCTCGTCCCCCTTGCCGCGCTTGGCCTTGCCGGCTGTGGCGACCATTCCCGTCTGCCGCCCAATGCCGATATCGGGCCGGCGCCACAGATCGTGACGCCCGTCGTCAGCACCATTCCCACCGTCAACATCGCGCCGGCCGTCGGCTGGCCGGCCGGAGAAACCCCGACAGCGGCGCCGGGGCTGACGGTCACCGCCTTCGCGTCCGGGCTCGACCACCCGAGAAACATCGTCGTGCTGCCCAACGGCGACGTGCTGGTGGCCGAGACCGCCGCGCCACCGAAGCCCGAGGACAGCCCGGGCCTCGTCGGCTTCGTCATGCGCCGCGTCATGGCCCGCGCCGGGGCCGGCGGGCCGAGCGCCAACCGGCTGACCTTGCTGCGCGACACCAACGGCGACGGCGTCGCCGATATCCGCAGCCCGTTCCTGACGGGGCTGAACTCGCCCTACGGCATGGCGCTCATCGGCAACCAGCTTTACGTCGCCAACACCGACTCCGTCAGGCGCTATCCCTACGCAAGGGGCCAGACGGTCCTGTCCGATCCGGGCGTGCAGCTGACCGCCCTGCCCGGCGGCCCGATCAACCATCACTGGACCAAGAACCTCGTCGCCAGCCCGGACGGCCGCTTCCTCTATGTCGGCATCGGCTCCA
>Ga0316604_10000812_pt1 | contig 32796 bp, 25 predicted proteins | sample OWC_soil_day20_C_FD_207650 | JGI IMG/M metagenome (GOLD analysis project Ga0316604, IMG submission 207650) | Wetland soil microbial communities from Old Woman Creek delta, Ohio, United States - OWC_soil_day20_CT | ecosystem: Environmental > Terrestrial > Soil > Wetlands | place: USA: Ohio... | reverse complement strand
GGCGGCATCGGAGCAAGACTCCGCCCAAACCCAGGCTGCCGGGGCGGAATCCCAAACAGAAACTCAAACCGGTTCCACACAGGCCCAACCCTCCCCGACCGCCGCTGACGAAGCACAAGGGGAAGGGAAAACCACCGCAACCCAAACGGCCTCGCGGCTCCTCCCGCTGTGGATTGCGGCTGCGCTGCTGACAGTGGGTGTTCTGCCCGTCAGACGCAGGGTCATTCTCCGCGCCAGAGTCAAAAAAACCCACGGTTCCGATGCGAACCGGAACGCCGTCGCGCTCTGGGACTACTTTCAGGCGCTCTCCCGCCGTTATCCGGTAGCACTGCCGGAGGTGTGTGAGCGGCTGGCGAAAAAGGCAGCCTTCAGCCAGCACCGGCTGACACAGGAGGAGGTTCAAACCCTTCTGACCGCCGCCCGGAACGCGGCGGAACAGGTCCAAGAGGGACTGAACGCTTGGGGCCGCTTTGTGTTCCGTTTTCTCTATGTACTGGACTGGCTTGATTCGGTCGACCCATAGACATGGGGCCGAAAAAGGACTATAATGATGATTCTGCATATCCGCGCACCCGCGGGTGGAATACTGGTTTACGGGGGACAGCTATGAAGCGGCAGTCGTCAGGCAAGAGCTTCGCTATCTTAAGCGCGGCAAGCGTCATCTGCAAGGTACTTGCCTTTGTGTACCTTCCCATACAGGCCCTGCTGGTTCACGACAGCGGGAATGGGGTCATCAGCGCAGGCTTTAAGCTTTATGCGTTTATCTACGCCATGACCAACGCCGGCCTGCCGGTGGTAATCTCCAAATTCGTCTCAGAGCGGGACGAGCTGGGCGATTACCGGGGAATTCAGACTACCTTCCGGACTGCGTTTACCATGATGATGACCATGGGGATTATCTCCACCCTCTTCATGTTTTTTGCGTCGGGTTTTCTTGCCGACTGGTGCGGTATGCCGGAGGCGAAGCTGATGTTCATGGGGATTGCGCCCACCTTTCTCTTCTCCTCCCTCTCCTGCGCCATGCGCGGCTACTTCCAGGGCCGGAGGAACATGACTCCCACGGCAATCTCCCAGATCATCGAGCAGATTATTAACTCTCTGTGCACCGTGCTGTTCGAGGTGCTGTTTTTCCGCTATGCCCAGAGCGTCGGCGAGGATACCATCACCTATACCGCCATCGGCTCCGCTGCGGCCACGGTGACGGCGGCGGCGGGCTCGGCGGCCTTTCTCGCCGTCATGTACTTTGTGGTGTTCCGCAGGCAGCGGCGTGTTGAGCAGAGCAAGCAGACCTATCACGGCCCCGGCGTGACTTATAGTGATGTGTTCCGCAGAATGCTGACCTTTTCCATTCCCGCCATCATCGGCTGCATCGCCACCAGTGCCGGAGACATTATCGATACCAAGTCCTGTATTCCCCTGCTGATGCGCAACCACCTGACCTCCGACGAGGCGTATGCCCTCTTCGGCATCTATTCCACAAAATATCAGCGCCTGCTGACGCTCCCCTGCCTGTTTGCCGCTCCACTGGTGGCGTCGATGATCCCCTCGCTGTCCGCCGCCCTGTCCCGGCGGGATTCCAAATACTTCAGGCATAAAATCCGCGAGGGGTATCAGCTCAATTATATTGTGGTCATGCCCATCGCTATGGGGCTGACCTTTCTGGCACAGCCGATCCTGACCTTGATTTTTACCACGCAGAATGCCGGAGCCCCGGTGGTGATCTCCGGAATCTGGATGACACTGCTCATTTCCGCGTACTCCATTCAATCGGGTGTGCTGATCTCGCTGAACAGGCCGTTTGTCGCGCCTGCGGCACTGCTGTTGAGTATGGCGGCAAAAATCGCCTGCAACTACATACTGATTCCCATCGCGTCCATCAACATTTACGGTGCGGTGATCGGAAACGCTCTCTCCTGGCTGATCACCGTCCTGGTCAATCAGCACGTCATCGACCGGATTCTGCGCAAGCGGCAGGGCGCGTGGCGGTACGCCATCCTGCCAGGCATCTCCTCCCTTGTCATGGGCGCGCTGTGTGCCGGGGTGTTCGCGGCACTGGACTTTGTGCTGGGGCTGACACCGCTCCACGCGGTGGCGGCCAGCGACCTTGCTTTGCTGGTGACCATCCCCTTCGGCGCCGTCGTCTACTTTAAAATGATGATCAGGCTGGGCGGTATTACCGTGGGCGATCTGAAAAAAATCCCCATGGGAAATAAGTGCATCGCTCTGATGCGAAAAATCCCGTTTCTCCGCTCCGATCTGAAAGAAACATCCTCTTAAAACACGCTTCCAGGTCAAGAGCCCTTCCCATTCGGGAAGGGCTCTTGACCTGGAAGCTATTGATATGTCAGACTTGCGCCCGCTGCGATAACCGCCGCTATGGTTAGGAAAAATTGACAAAAAATCAGCCTGGTGATATGATGTAACATTAGTAATCAAATCATTCATTTCATTTTCGCATCAACGAAACCAGAAGGAGCGTTCAATCCCTATGCACCAGACTGTCAGGCCGCGTCTTTGGAGCGGTTATTTTGTCCTTCTCTGCCTGGATGCGTTTTTTATTGCCACGTCCATGCAGATGCTCAACAACACGCTGGCGATCTATTCCGCCAGCCTAGGAACCGGCACAACCTTCGGCGGACTGCTGGCGGTGGCGTTTTCGATTTCGGCTATTATTTCCCGGCTGTTAAGCGGATATCTGGCCGACCGGAGGGGCCGGTATCTCGTCATGATCGCGGGCAGCGTTGTGTTTTGTCTTGCAACCGTCGCGTTCTGCATCACGCCCGCTCTTCCCGCGCTGCTTCTGTTCCGGTTTTTGCAGGGCTTTGGGTTCGCCGCCGTCAGCACCGCGTCTGCGGCCGCGGCAACCGATGTGCTTCCGAAGAGCAGGCTGGGGGAGGGCATCGGTTATTTCGGTCTGGGCAACGCGCTGGCGGGGGCGGTGGGCCCGTCTCTGGGACTCATGCTGATCGCGACGGGAAGCTACAACCGCCTGTTTTTGTCCGTCAGCCTTGTCATTTTTACTGCGGCTATTCTTTCCGCCGCCTGCAGATATGAGCGCAACCCCCGCTACGGGGCGGATCGAAGCAGCGCGCCGTCCGCGGAGCATTCCGCAGGCATACTATCTCTGTTTGAGATGTCCGCTCTGCCCGCCGCCGCAGTGCAGTTTTTTGCTCAATTTGCCTATTCGGCCATCATTACGTTTCTTTCCCTCTACGCGACGGAGCGTTCCATTTCCAACGCGGGGCTGTTTTTCACCATTGCCGCGGTTACCATGATTGCATTCCGCCTGTTTACCGGGAAACTATTTGATCAGTACGGCCCCTTCAGCGTGCTTGTACCCGGAATGCTGGTGGGCGCCGTCGGGTTTACACTGCTGGCGTTTGCCCCCGGCGGGATGCTGTTCTTCCTTTGCGGCGGGCTTTATGGAATTTCCGCCGCCTGTGTCCTTCCGGCCCTCAATTCTCTGGCGGTCAGAAAATCTCCCCCCAGCAGAACGGGAGCCGCCAGCGCAACCTATTATTTGTTACTGGATCTGGCGATGGGCGCAGGAAGCTTCTTTTGGGGCGTGACGGCGGATTTATTCGGATTTGCTCCGGTTTTCGCGGGCGGCGGCGTGTGCCTCATCCTCGCCCTGTGTCTGAGCATCATCCTGTTCCGAAACGAGACTCCGACCATATCCACAGCGCCTGAGAACGCGGAGGAAGGTTCGTAACCGTCGGTTTTCCTTCCTTAGTTCTCCCGATGGCTGCGGGAGTCAGGCTTTGCTCTGCTGAAGCTTCTTCATTTTTCTGAAATTGATGGTTGAGAGAATCAGCGCTACAATGCAGAGTATGGCCGCCGCGATATACACACAGCGCATACCATAATTAAATATTTCTTCCTGGCCTGCAATGTAGTCGGTGACCTGGTATCCGGCTTTCGCGCTCATCCGGTTGTAGAGAATCGTGGTGGACAGGGAAATACCCAATACCATTCCGACATTCCGGGCCAGTGCATTGATGCTACCCGCGATGCCAAGCTGCCCCTTATCCACGGACGCCATGACCAGCGCCGTATTGGGGGACTGAAACAGGCCCGTTCCAACGGACATGATGGCGATAAACAGGATGATGATGAGCATAGAGGTATATTCCGTGAAGGTCGTCATAAGCAGCAGGGAGATGCTGACAATGAGAAGCCCCAGCGACGTTAACATTCCAGGTCCGATCTTGTCGGACAGCGCTCCGCTCAGCGGCGAGATAAACAGCAGCAGCAGAGGCGCGGTCATCAGAATCATGCCGGACAGCGACGCCGAATATCCTTTGGCATCCTGTAAATAAAAGGGTAGAATGATGTTGGAGCAGTACATAACCGCAAAGGAGATCATGCCGCTTATAATCTGAATGGTGAAGATTTTATTCCGAAACAGCTCCAGATGCAGCAGCGGGCTGGCCGCTTTCTTTTCCCGGTATACAAAGGCCACGAAAATCACAATGGAAATGGACAGCGGCAGAAGAATGCCATAGAGCTCCACCTGCGCGCTTTCCATCTGCTCCAGCGCGGCAAAAAAGCTGACAATCCCCCCGATCAGCAATGCAGCGCCCAGCAGATCGATTGATTTGCCTTTGATGGTGTTATCCTCTTTTGGCAGGTTTCTCAAGGCCAAAACCATAGCGATCACACCCACCGGAATATTGATGAGGAAGATATAATGCCAGCTTAGAAGGTCAATCAAAAAACCGCCCAAGGGAGGACCTGCCAGTGAGCCCAGCGCCACAAAGGTGCCTAAAATGCCCAGCGCCCGTCCTCTCTCGCCGCCGGGAAAGGTCTCGGCAATAATGCCCTGATTCACCGCCATCGCACCTGCGGCTCCAATCGCCTGCAAAACCCGGAAAACAATCAGCATGGGGAACGAGGTTGCAATTCCGCAAAGCAGAGAGCTGACGATAAACAACGCCGTGCCGAACTTGAAGACTCTGATCTTGCCCATGATGTCGCCCAGGCTCCCGAACAGCATAATCAGCGCGGATATGGTGATCAGATAGCTTGTTACCACAAGCTGTATCTTGGAGGAAGAAATACTTAAGCTTTTTGCCATGGTAGGCAGAGCGACATTGACAATCGTTCCGTCCAAGGTGGCCATAAACGTAAACAGCACACAGGTTAACAATACAATCCATTTATTTTTAGTCTGATTCATTTTATGTGTTCCTTTTTTGATGGTTTTGACTCTTCGGCCTCTTGTTCTCGTTCCATTAATGTCTCATATTGCGATAAAAAAAATTCCATGTTTCTTTTTTTTTGCTCTACACCGAGCTGGTACTCTCCCAGCAGCTTAACCCCCTTATCTGTGATGCTGTAAATTTTTTTGGGAGCCCCCTTTTCAGAGGTGTCCCATCGGGAGGTGACCGCCTCCTTTTTTTCCAGATCATTTAGCGTACGGTACACGGCGGGGGCGTCTGAACGGTCGTGGGGAATCGATTCCTTCATATCATGAACCAATTCGGAGCCATAGGCCGGTTTTTTCCATAGGAACAACAGGATAAAGGCAGGCAAAAATCTTCCGTAATTCTGAAAGGTCATAACATCAACCGCTCCTATTTTCAAAGATATATGATGCACAGTATCATGTAAGTTACATTATACTGCATTTAACATGCTGCGTCAACGCATATGGCAATGTCTCCTCGGATGCATCTTAAACAAATTACATCACCTCAGCTCGCTGACACTTGATCATTTCATCAAAAGGCCGCTGTCCATGGCTCGGCGAGGACAGCGGAGGCAAATTTTTTGCGTATAATATAGAACCCCCTGACAACAGGATCGCTCCTGCTGTCAGGGGGATGATTGATTGTCGTTTCAGCTTAACCGAAGTACCGATTCAGAAGACCCTCGAATGCCTTGCCGTGTCTTGCCTCGTCACGGGCCATCTCGTGTACTGTATCATGAATGGCGTCCAGGTTCAGCGCCTTCGCACGCTTGGCAAGGTCATACTTGCCGGCGGTTGCGCCTTCCTCGGCGTCCACACGCATCTGGAGGTTTTTCTTGGTGGAGTCAGTCACCACTTCGCCCAGCAGCTCCGCAAATTTAGCGGCATGCTCCGCCTCTTCAAAGGCCGCCTTTTCCCAGTAAAGGCCGATTTCCGGATAGCCCTCGCGGTGCGCCACACGGCTCATGGCCAGATACATTCCAACCTCGGAACACTCGCCTTCAAAATTGGAGCGAAGGTCCATCATGATATCCTCGGGAGAACCCTGAGCCACGCCGACCACATGCTCCGCAGCCCAAGCGCGCTCACCGGAAGCCTGCTCCTGGAACTTAGACGCTGCTGCGCCGCAGATCGGGCATTTTTCAGGGGGCTCATTTCCTTCGTGAACATAACCACATACTGTACAAACATACTTCTTCATACTTGTTACCTCCAAGATTCGTTCATTTTTTACACTCTGATCGTAAATTGCAAACAATGAGGACAAATGCCGCGGAAAACAAGCTCATGACCTTCCACCTGAAAGCCCTTTTGTGATACGGTGCGGTCCAAATCCTGATCCAGAGGTAAATCTTGGAGATCAATCACCGCATAACATTTGCTGCAGATAAAATGAGTATGCGGAGCCACATTGGCGTCAAATCGTTCCTCCCCGTCGACGACACCCACTGTGGTGATCAGGCCCTCCTCTTTAAAGCTGTTCAGGTTTCGATAAACCGTTCCCAAGCTCAGATCAGGATACTGCGATTTCAGTGTCTGATAAACCCAGTCCGCTGTGGGATGGAGTTTTGTTCCGCGCAGAACAGCTAAAATCGCTTCCCGTTTTTTGCTGTAACGTTTCACTTTGTCCATCGCCTCACCTCTTATCAATAATAATTATTGTTTGCATTATTATATTAGCACGAGACGTTTGGTTTGTAAAGAGGTTTTTTGAAAAAATTTTCGTGAATCCTCGCGCGGCCGCTTTGAGCTCCCTCCATTCAAAAAACAATAGATATAGAACAGGGTTATATGTTATAATGTTCAGGTATGTCCCGCCATATCCGACAAAACAGCCGCGATTGCAAGTTTAAAATGAAACGCAAAGGAAGGACGCAAGATGGAAAACACAACTCAGAACGCATTGTCTCCGGTCAAAAGCTGCCTTGACAACGGTATGGTTATGCTGGGCTTTCCCGGCTACGCCAGTTATGACGATTTTATGATCATTTACGATATCATTGGCCGTATCCTTACGCCCGACACCATCAGTTACAGTGTGGACAGCCTGTGTATTATGGGCAATTTTCGAAAAGACGGCATCCTTGTCCGCATCAGCGACGAGGGCATCACAGAGAATGAATGCGTATTCCTGTTTTACAGCAAGAATGACCTCACCGAGGCGGACTGTGAAACAGTGGATCAATGGGCGCGTCTCATCTTTGACGAGCTGCGCCGCACTGCGCCCCGGGGATAATAGCGGCCTGTCCAGCTTATATCCCCATGAGCCTGCAAGGCTGGCGCACATGTCGCAGACTTTTTAGGCAAACTCCCGCAGAGCCTCGAAAAAGGGAGGCCGGATGATCCCCCGCTCTGTCACGATCGCGGTAATCAGTTCGTGATCGGTGATGTCAAACGAGGGATTATAGCATTTGACCTCTGGCAGCGCCACCGGCCGTTCAAAGAATTTCTCCTTAATCTCCTCCGGGGCGCGAAGCTCAATTTGAATGTCGGCGCCCGTGCCGCAGGACAGATCAATGGTGGAGGAGGGACAGAATACGTAAAACGGGATTCCGTAATGCTTTGCCAGAATGGCCACCATACTGGTGCCGATTTTATTGGCCGTGTCGCCGTTGGCCGCCACTCTGTCGCAGCCCACGAAGCAGGCGTTGATTTTCCCCTCTCGCATGACGATGCTTGCCATACTGTCGCAGATGAGGGTGCAATCAATCCCCGCGCGCTGCAGCTCATAGGTGGTCAGCCGCGCTCCCTGAAGCAGCGGACGGGTTTCATCGCAGTAGGCGTGCAGCGTAATTCCCCGCTCACGGGCCAGAAAGAGCGTCCCCAGCCCGGTGCCGTAACGGGAGGTGGCCAGCGGGCCAGCGTTGCAGTGCGTCAGAATCCCAAAGCCGTCTGAGACAAGGGCAAGGCCGAACTCGGAAATAGCCCGGCACATGGCAATGTCCTCCTGCTGAATGAGTATGGCTTCATTTCGCATGGCGTCCAGAATCTCCGGAATGGGTTGCCGGGCGTTGGCCCGTACCACGCGGTCCATGCGGTCCAGCATAGCGCTCAGGTTGACCGCCGTGGGGCGGGAGGCGCCCAGGTAGGCTTTATTACTTAAAAAGTCCCGGTAGAATTCCGGAAAGTCCGCCGCTTTGCTTTGTTTTGCCAATACGTACGAGGCGTAGCCAGCAAAAATCCCGATGGCGGGCGCGCCCCGTACCCTGAGCTCATGAATCGCTTCAAACAGCTCCTCCCGCTCCCGCAGCCGGATATAATTCGTTTCGTTGGGCAGCAGACTCTGATCCAGAATGATCACCGCGTCCCCGTCTTCGCTGAAGCGCAGATGCTCCACACCCAGCCCGTCTTCCACCTTCATGGCAATTCTCCCTACCAAATTAAAACCCGCGGCATCCCCGAAGGGATGCCGCATCGGTATTGAAGCCATTATATCATAACATGAGCAGAGCGGCTATCGCCCTGCTCATGTTTTCTTATCCTCCGGCACGCGCGGCGGAGCCGGTTTTCCTTCCGGAACAGAGCAGCGCTTGCCGCTCTGCTATTTTTTACGACGCTCCACCGCCGCTACCCTTCGAAAATCCACCGCTGTTCCACTCCAATATATGAGCGCGTGCCGTCCTGGTTCCCGTAATCGCCGGAACAATTTTTTAAAAGAATACACAAACCAACCGGACTGGGCTCTAGCTGATCCGAAACAGGGTTCTTAGACTGACGCCCTGCAGCTGCAGCGTCAGAACGTAGAGCACCCCGCCGAAGCCAAAGGAGATCAGCGCGGCGTGAGGGACGGAGATACCCCCGTTGCAAAGGAAGGCATAGAGCAGATTGACACACAACGCCATGAGGATGGTGGCAAGGGCGGGGGCCACCATCCATTCAAATACGTTGAGCTTGATGTTTGTGGTTTTAACCACACTGCGCCAGTTGGCCACAAGGCCCACCACCGTGCTCACCGCGAAGCCGATGACAAACCCCAACAGGCCTACGCCGGGAATCCGGACCAGCAGGGCGGTAAAGACAAGCTGAATGACGTTGCACACAATGGCGTTGCGGGCCGCCGCGCCTTGGCGGTTGAGTCCGTTGAGGGCGGTTCCCAGAATCCCCTGATAGCTGGAGAGCAGCACCGGCAGCGAAAGCTCCCGCAGATAATTTCCTACACCGGGATCTCCGAACATCAAAACGCCCAGCGTCGGTCCCACCACGGTCAGCAGCGCCGTGAATGGCATTACCAGCACCGAGGTGCCCAGCAGTGCCCGGTGGATTCTCCGCCGGACTGCCTCGGGCTGCTTTAAGGCAATACTCTCCGACAGCTTGGGAACCAGCACCAGCCCCAGCGCAGCAATCAGCGCGGAGGGGAGATAAAGCAGGGGAATGGTCATGCCGAAGAGTACCCCAAAGGATGCAATGGCATCGTCCCGGTTCATCCCTGCAATCACCAGGAGCTGAGGAATTAAAACTGCGTTGGCGGAGGAAAGGATGGTACCCAGCAGAGACGTCAGCCCCACGGGAACCGCGATGGAGGCGATGCGGCGCAGGGATGCCGGTTCTGCGTCGGAACGGCTCTCCCGCCCCGCCAGATGCTTGCGGAAGAGCGCCACCAGGCAGGTGGAGGAGAATATTTCACAGATTACCATACCGGCTACAATGAGGCCGACGGTTTTTTCTTCACTTTTTCCCGCCGCAAAGAAAAACAGAAGGCCAAGCACTGCCGTCATACGCACCACCTGCTCCAGTGTCTCCACCGCGGCGGGAGGGCGCACATTTCCTACCCCGTAGAAGCAGTGCTTATGGATATTTTCAATTCCCGTAAAGAAAATGCAGGGTATGAGCAGAATCAGCCCCAGCTGAGTTCTGGCGTCCCCCAGCAGATAGACGGAAATAGGGTCGGAACCCGCGATTCCCGCCGCCCCAATGGGCAGAAATAGTGCAAAAAACAGCAGCAGACACCGGGAAAGGGTGGCCTGCACGCTCTTTTGGCGGCCCAGCGCATGATATTCCGCCGACAGGCGGGAGACTGCCACGGTCAGTCCAATCGCGGTCAGCGACATGACGACGGAATAAACCGGCATGATGAGTTGATAGAGCCCCATCACTTCGGCGCCCACCATGCGGCTCATGGCCACGCGGTATACAAATCCCAGACCCTGGGTGATAATTGCGGTAACGGTAAGCAGCACAATGCTGTACATTGAGGACGAACGATTCAATTTCAAGGCCATACCCCCCTCCCAGAACTATATGTGGGTGCGGGTAAGGACATACCTGAATTAGCGGCCCCGCCGGAAAAACCGGAAAAGCAGCGCGCGCAGCGAATTTGTCCGCCGCGCGCGCTTTGAAGCCTTAATAATGTTTATTTCGCAGTAACCACCACGCTGCCGGTATAGGTTCCCGGGGTGGTAACAACCGTTCCATCCACGGTGACGACCCCGTTGATGGTAGAGGCGGAATCGAAGGTGAGACTCGCCAGATAGCTGGTTCCGGTGACGTTCCAGACGGTGCCGTCGGTGACGGTGAGGTTCACCGGATTGTTGACCGCGGGATAGACCGTGGTGGCAACCCGCCCGAAGGCCAGATAACCGTCGCCGGTAATGTCAACCGTTCCCGCGAAGGGATTGCCGTCGGCGTCCACATGGGTCTGAATTCCGGAGCTGACCACACCGGTGAGGGTCATGTTGCTCAGCGTGACATCCAGCGCCTGATACACCTTGTAAACACTGTTATAGATGTCGCCGTCCACCGTCATGTTGGAGAAGGTTGCGGTGGTGGGGTCAACCGTCTGTGTGACGTCATAGCTCTTGTACTGGTCGTAGGTGGCGTTTTCAATGGCGCAGGAAGTCACGCCGGGATTGCCCGCGTCGTCCGACTGCATCAGCCGCAGCAGCACACCGCTCTGGGCGGCGGTACCGAAGAGATTGACCTCGGCTCCGTCCACACTGATATTGGTGGTGGTGTAGCTGCTGGCAACCAGGCCGCCTCTGATGCTGACAAAGGTATCCGCCACATCGTAGGTACCGCCGTTGATATACAGTCCGCCCGGCTCGCCCGTGCCGGGGTTGGTGGTACCCTGATTCTGGTGAATCATAAAGCCGATGCGGTCGGAGTAGCCGTAGCTGTCGTTTAAATACATGGCGGAGGAACCTGACGCGATGATACCGATGTAGTCGGGGGCATAGAAGAATACGCTATTAAACACGTCATACACACCCGCGTCGGCGTAGGTCACATATCCGGAGCGCTCACCCAGCTTGCCGATGGTAAAGCCGTAGTTGACGCCGTTTACCTCTTTGGTGGCGGTATAGGTCTTGCCCGTCTGGGCAACCTCCAGGGTTCCGATCCCTGCCAGAACGTTGCTGGCGGTGAGCGCCTTGGTTCCCTCCACGCCGCTGTCGGTGGAGAGAGCTCCCCAAACGTTTGATACCACGATGGAATCGCTGTAATTGGCGGTGGCGCTGCCCAGCACGTTGGTAGCGCGGATATCGCCGTTCATCCCCAGCACAAAGGGCGTGCGCTCCAGCATGGGCACCGCATAGTTATCCTCGTCGCTGTAGGCGGTGGCGCTGTCGTTGTTGTGGGCGGTGACAACTGTGTTTGTCACCTTGAGGTTTGCAGCGTCTCCTCCGGCCCAAATAGCGGTGCGAATGGTTCCGGTGGTGTCGATTACCGATTTGTCAACCGTAACATCGGCACCGTCGGTAGCCATAATACCCGCGCCCCAGCCCTGGAAATCGTCGCCGCCGTTGCCAACCAGCGTCATATTCAGGCCACTGATATCGTAGGTGGCTCCGCTGATATAATAACCGTTGAAGAAGCCCCCCTTAGAGACAATGGTGGTTCCGGTGGAACCGCTGCTGTTGGTGGTGCCGCCGTCCAAAACGTCCAGCACGGAATAGTCGCTGAGCAGTCCCTGGGAGGTGACCCATGCTCCGGCGTTAAAATAGTAAGTGATGCTTTCAGGCTGAGTCACCCCGTGGAAGAATTTGTTCACCCCCGTACCCGACTGGGCATCACCCTTGGTGGTCAGGGTGATACCGGTGGTTGCATTGTCGGTATAGGCGTAGCGGGTGCCATCCTCGTAGCTGGAGATCAGGTCGTACTGCACGCCGTCCACTGTGAGGGTGGCATTCTGAGTCGCCTGATCCACGGAGATGGTCTGGGTCTCGGTTCCCATACGGTAGGAGACGGAGGAAATGGTGGCGACCGCCTGGCTGTCCGTGGCGGAGGTGTCATAGGTCAGGCTTGTGATCTGAATGGACTGCCCCGCAACCACGATCTCTCCGGTGTAAGTCTTGCCCGCCTCCACGGTGGTGGCCACCCCGTTCACGGTAACGGTTCCGTTAATGGTACAGCCCTTGCCCACGGTGAGGGAGGAGATGGTTCCGGTGAAGGTGGGATTCCACACCGCACCGTCCTCCAGCACCACCGCGACGGCGGCGGTTCCGTTGTTGTAAACGCGGTTTTCCACATGGCCGAGATAGTAGTATTCTGCACTGGTAAAGCCGGTGTTCTGATCGCCATTCTCGTCCACATGCCTGGTTTCGGTCAGGGAAATATCGCCTGTGAGGGTAGCCCCGGCGCCCAGTGTCACGGTGAGGGTGTCGCCGGTCTGATTATAATAACCGGTACCGTTGAACACGTCGCCCTGATAATCGCCGTTGGTCAGGTTGAGAACCACGCTGTTGGCGGTATCACTGCCGGCCGCTGTAACGCTGCCGTTCTCGGAGGGCCAGCCCGCCGCCTCGCTGAAGGTAGTGTTGAAGGTTGGCATACCGAAGGTTTCGGACTCATACGCGCCCACGGTGGAATCGTCGTTGTCGATCATCTGGAGAATGACGCCGTTTCCGGAGTGGATAGAGGCATCATCCGCGTTGAAGGTGACGTCGCCCGCCTTGTACAGGAAGGCCGCGTCCTCGGTGTCCACGACGGTTCCGTCCTTGACGCTGATGGAACCGGAGTTGTGCGCCATGAAGCCAAACACGGAGTGGATGGTGGTGACCTTGCCCGCGCCCGTGACCGTGCTTCCGCTGGAGACAGGGCCGCTCTCCGATGCCTTCTTCAAGTCAATGGTGCCGTTGGAGGATTGGTAAACCGCGTCGCCGCCGGTGAGAATGGCAGCATAGGTGGTTCCGGTGTAGGTCGCGCCGTAAAAGTATTCCTGCGCGCCGCCGATGAGATAGGATCCGTAGCCCGAGCCGTAATCCTCACTGTAGGAGAAGTTTCCGGAGCTCATGCCGCCCTCGGATTCCGGCAGGATGGAGAGGCTGGAGTCTACCACGTTGATAACCGGGCTGGTGCAGGCGTCCACGGAGAGAACGGCCCAGCCGCCGGAGGTCAGCGTGGAGCCGATGACGTTCAGCGTGCAGTAGTCACCCAGCAGGTTTCCGGTGCGGGAGGAGCCGCTGATCCCCAGCACCCAGGGTGGTGACACCATCAGTGCCTGATTGGCGCTGTTCAAATAACCGTCATACAGGTCGGTGAGGGGGTTTGCTCCCGTGGTCGTGATGCTGGAATCCTGAATGGTGATCTGGCTGTTGTTGTCCGCGATAAACGCGGTGCGCAGAGGGCCGGAGGTAACGATGTCGGAGTCCTTCAGGGTCAGGGAGGCTCCGTTGATCGCGGTGAGCACGGAGTTGATGCCTGTGAAATCGCTGGCATCCTTGCCGTCGCTCTCGTAGCCCTCGTTCACCAGATAGGCGTCGCTGACTGTGACCGTGCTGGCGTCGGCCACCACGGAGGTAAAGCCCGAGACGTTGTCGGCAACCATGTTCAGCCCGTCGATACTGCCGCCGGCGTAGCTTCCGGCAACACCGCCCAGTACCAGAGAGGAGGAATCACTGCTCAGGGTTCCATCCTTGTAATACAGGCCGAAGATGTAATTTTCGCTGTCGTCCCGCATGGTAAAGGTGGTGGTATTTGAGCTGGACTGCGCGGGGGTGACAACGGTACCGTCGACCGAGGGGCCGCTGCTGACGGAGACCACGTTGGGCAGCGCGCCGGAACCGTCATTTTTAGCACTGGTCATGGCGTTGTAAATCATCTGGGCCGCGTCGTCCCGGGTAACGGCGGCGGAAAGATCAGCGGTAATCCCGGAGAACAGACCGTAACCCGCGGCATCGGCCGAGACAACCGTCTGCCAGTCGCTTCCCGTAAGACCGGTCACTCCCATGGCGGAAAGCAGCATTTTTGCCAGCTCGTAGCCCGTGACGACGGTATCCGGGGCAAAGGTTCCGTCCGAGAGGCCGTCTGCTATGCCCAGATCGGCGCAGTAGGCAATGTCGTCCGCAGCCCAGTGGGACGCAGTGTCAGAGAAGGAGGCCGAGCCGCTGATGGCTTCGCCGCTCTTGAAGGTGGTGGCTGCCGCCAGAATTTTGGCGGCCTGCGCCCGGGTAAGCGTCCCGGAGGGCTGGTACTTCACAACGGTTTGACTCTGGACAATTCCGTCAAGGATTCCCAGCGATACCAGCATGGAAACCGCAGCAGTGTGCTGAATGCTGCTTTCATCCGCGAAATCAGTGATTCTGGAGGCTCCGGGGTAGTCCGCCGCCACGGCGGCGGTGGTTTCCGTATTTCCCTCCATGCCAGTTCCTCCGCTGTCAGAAGCGGCAACCGCGCCAAAGGGAATCAGAGTTGTCACCATGGCCAGGCTGAGAGCAGATGCGAGTAATTTTTTCCGTAAATACATAAGTCCTCTCCTCCGTTTTGTGTTTGACTGATCCAGTCAGTTTATGGTGGATATGCGGAAAAACTTGCTTGTTCTCATACACGTCTTAACATTGACACAAAAAGGGACACTGATAGGGTGCCCCTTTTTGTCGTCTATGGTAAAAACGCTTGCTTGGTCAGCTTACGGTCAGCTCGATGGTCCCGGTGTAGGTCTTGCCGTCCTCCAGGGTGACTGCGGTTCCGTTGACCGTGACGGTCAGGGTTCCGGAAGCGGCCTTGATGTTGGCGGCCTTGTCAACCACCAGCTCGGTGAGCAGGGAGTTTCCGGTCACATTCCAGACCGCGCCGTCCTTCATGGTGACCTCAACGTCGTTAGCGCCATTGTAATAGTTGGTGTTAGCCAGATGGCCCAGATAGTAGTATTGATCGATGGTGAAATCAGTATTCTGCTTGCCGTTTTCGTCCACGTGCATCACGCCCGTGGCGGCGATGGCGCCGTTGAGAATAGCGTCGGCACCGAAGGTAAGCTGCATGGTGTTGCCGGTGTAGGCGCCGTTAATGGCATAGTTGCCGGTTCCGTTGTAGAAATTGCCATTGAGGGTGACATCCTCCGCGGCAAAGGTAACCGCCGAGCCACTGTTCACGGTGGTGCCCACAGTGCCCTCATGCCAGCCGGCATCCTCGTGATAGGAGGTGTTAAAAATGGGACCGCCGGAGCCCATGCTGCCCACGCCCACCAGCGAATCGTCATTATCCATCATCTGGAGAATCACGCCGTCCGCGGTGTTGAGCTGTGCGCCGTCGCTGACTTCGATATCGAAATCGCTGGTCTTCATGAGGAATACCGCGTTATCGGTGTTCACAATGGTTCCGTCCGTAACCAGCGCTCCGCCCGCGCCGTGAGCCATAAAGCCGAACGCGTCGGAATTGATGACAGTGTTCTGCCCCTTACCTTCCACGGAAGCCAGCGCGTCGGTGGTGAATGCATTGACCTGATTGCCTAAAAAGTCGGTGGTTGTGCCGGAGGTATCCATGGAATAGGCGGTCAGGGTGCCGTTGGAGGAGGCATAGGTGGCGTAACCGCCGGTGAAAATGGTAGCGTAGGTACCAACATTGAGGGTCGCGCCATAGAAGAATTCCTGGGCGTTGCCAATGGCGTAGGTACCGTAACCGGCGCCGTAGTTGGTGCTGAAGGGATCATCTGTCTGCCCCTCGCCCTTCAGGGTCAGGGTAGAGTCGGCGATAAACAGCTGCATATTGGAGCCTGCGTCGGTAGAGACAACGCCCCATTGGTTGGCATTCATATCGGAGTTCAAAACAATGGTGGAGGAATAATTGCCCTCCAGGTTGGTTCCCCGGGCATTTCCGGTGATACCCAGTACCCAGGGAGGCGCCACCATCACGGACTGGTCGGCACTGTTCTGGTAGCCGTCATAGACCGTGCCGCCGTTGACATTGACCTCGGAGTTTTGAATGACGGTTGTGGCATACTCATCGGTGAAGGAGGACAGACGGGCAACTCCGTCAGTGGTAATCTTCACATTATCCAATGTGACCTTCGCGCCGTTGAAGGCGGAGATAACCGCGCCGAGACCGGAGAAATCGTTGACCACGGAGCCGTCACTTTGGGAGAGGAAGTTAAAGACGGAATCCTTAATGGTGACGTTCTGGTCGCCGTTTACAATAATACCGTTGAAATTCTGGCTGGTGGAGTTCATAGTGATGCCGGAAATGGTGGTGTCGTCGTAAGTTCCGCCGGTAATCGCGCCGGTAACGGACAGATCCTGATCAATTCCGTTCTCATCAATGTACAGGCCGGTGCGGAAATCGTAGTCACCTTCCCCGCCGCCGCCGAAGGAGCCAATCTGGCCAATTGCGTCGGTGGTTACAAACTGGCAGTCGGCATAGGTTCCGGGAATGCTGTAATCAAATTCAGTGCCGTCCTTGACAGCGGTGAGAAGCTTGCCCTCCACGGTGGTCACCAGTGTGTTGCTGCCGACGGTGATGCTCTTCGTGGCGCTGTCGGAAATGACAATCACGTTGGGCAGCGCGCCGGAGCCGTTGTAGCTTGCGCTGGTCAGGGCGTTATAAATCAGCTGAGCCGCGTCGTCGCGGGTAATGGCGTCGGTTGCGGCGGCGGTGATGCCGGAGAGCAGACCATATGTCTCCGCGGAGGTTTCAGCCGCGGTCTGCCAGTCGGAGCCGCTCAAACCGGAAACTCCCATTGCTGTAAGGAGCATTTTCGCGGCTTCAATCACAGTCACCGTACCGTCCGGATTGAAGGTTCCGTCGCCCAGGCCGTCGATCACGCCGATGCCTGCGCAGGCGGTAATGTAGCTCTCAGCCCAGCTTGCTGACGTATCGGTAAAAGTGTCTGATGACGAGAGTGTCTGAGTATTCACCAGATTAAGTGCCGTGACAATAATTTTGGCCATCTGCGCCCGGGTCAGGCTGCCGGATGGCTCAAAGGCTACAGTATTGTCCGATTGAACAATGCCGTTAATCAGTCCCAGCTTAACCATCAGGCTCACGGCATCCTGATGTGTGCTCTGGGAAAAATCCGTCAATGCAGAACTGGTAGAGGCGCCGGTGGAAGCTGAGGCCGATGCGGATGCGGCACTGACGCCTGTGGTCAACAGGCTGACAGCCATGCTGAGACAAAGGATCAGGGCAAAAAATTTCTTTGCTTTCCTCATTTTCGTTTGTTCCTCCTTTATAATACCTTCCGGTATATTCAATAGGATATCTTATTTATTGTCGTTTTGCACTATTCACAATGCACAATAAAATTAAGTTTTCTTTGGTTATGATAATAGTTCTTTCCAGTTTGTTCCTGCCTATTTTATTTTTTCAACAACATGATATCTATACTTCTAAGTTAAGCCTCCCGTTTCTTTTCAAATTTTTTCGGCTGTCCCGCGCAAGGGGGACGAGTTTGCCGCATACCCTTTATCCATGGGAGGTGATTGGATGGCTCACATGCTGGGACGGCAAAAAATACGGGATCTGATACTGGGGATTGTGTTGTTAATCGCAACCATGGCTCTGCTGCTCTTCCCCAAAGAGGCCATAGAGGCGGGAAAAACCGGACTCACGCTCTGCTATAATGTCATCATTCCATCCCTGTTTCCGTTTTTCGTCCTGTCCTCTCTGGTGGTGGAGCTGGGACTTTCGGGATATCTTGGGCGCGCACTGGAGCGGGTGATGCGTCCGCTCTTTAACGTACCGGGCTGCTGCGCCTCCGCCGTGGCGCTTGGCTTTGTGGGTGGGTATCCCGTGGGCGCTCAGACCGCCATTCACCTCTATGAAAAAGGCTCCTGCACCAAGGAGGAAGCGGAACGGCTTCTGTCCTTCTGCAATAATTCCGGTCCCGCCTTTATTTTGGGCGTGGTGGGAGCCGGTGTATTTTCCAACAGCAAAATCGGTATAACCTTATATTTTGCTCATGCGGCGGCCTCTATCTGTGTGGGGATTCTGTTCCGGTTTTATCACCGAAGCAGCGGCCGTCACCGCGGCCGTCCGGTGCAAAACCGCATTGAGGTAACTCATTTTACAGCCGCCTTTGTCAATTCCATCAAAAGCGCCCTGAATTCCGCTCTGAACATTTGCGCGTTTGTGGTTTTCTTCACAGTGGTGCTGCGTCTGCTGTTTTTATCCGGTGTCATGGGCGCGCTGGCGGGCGCGCTTGCCGCTGTTTTTTCGCCCATCGGTTTTACTCAGGAGTGGGCGGAGCGTTTTCTGACCGGAGTGTTGGAAATTTCCTCCGGCGTCTGGTCCGTATCCGGTACGGGTTCCCTCTCCGGACGCATGTCCATGGCTGCCTTTATTCTCGGCTGGGCAGGAATCTCCGTGCACTGTCAGGTACTCTCCTTTCTCGGAAGCAGCGGTCTGTCGCCCCGCAGCTATCTGATCGGAAAACTGCTCCACGGCGTCATCTCGGCGGCTTTGGTATTTGCCGTCACCCATATTTTCTCCTTTCAGGCTCCGGTGTCGGTTTATCTGGCGGATCAGGTGGACGCTATCAGCTCGATGGAGTTCAGCGCCGCCATCGCCATTTCTGTGGTGGCTGCCTGGGTGGTGTTTCTCATTTTCTTTTTCATCGCCGCGCTGACAGGGCGAAAAAAGAGTGGAAAGCGAACGGCATCTGTGATATCATCAATGATAAAGTAGAAGGAATCATGTGGCTTTGTCTGGGGAGGGATTGCCGTGCTGTTTCGCAAAAACATGGAGCCGCGGTGCGGTTACTGCCAAAATTCCGTCATGCTGGATTCGGAGACTGTGATGTGCACGCGAAAAGGCGTGATGCCGTCGGAAGGGCACTGCCGCGGCTTTCGGTATGATCCGCTCAAGCGTGTCCCGCCCCGCCCCGCGGCTCCGGATTTCAGTAAGCTGCGGGATGAGGACTTTACCCTATAACCTCCGATTGCGCGAAGCAGTATGGTTTGTTTCGGGGTGTGCTCCGGCTCAAGCCGTTGCTGTTCACGACATTTTCATCAGGGAGATACTTCATGGGGCTTTTGCTGATTGCCTGCGACCTGCGGCGGGCCGGGCTCACTGCGGACGACCTGCTCCTATATGGCCTGAGGCGATTCTGCGGCCGGGATACGCTGCCCGCTATCGCCCGGGCATCCGGCGGCAAACCGTTTTTTCCCCAATGTCCGGAAATTCACTTTAATCTTTCCCACAGCGGCCCATTCCTCCTGCTGGGTCTTGCCGACACGCCTGTCGGCGTAGATATTGAGGTGGTTCGGCCCCGCCGCCCGTCTCTGCCCCGCTTCGCCCTGACGCAGGAGGAATATGCTCTGTTCTGCCAAAACGGCGGCGGCTGGAAGGAATTTTACCTCCTCTGGACGGTCAAGGAGGCCTATTGCAAATATACCGGCGACGGACTATCCCGCCCGAGCCGCCTGGTGGTTCCAGATGATATTCCCCGTAAACCCTTCTCGGATGGAACTTTCTGCGCGGCGGCAGTCTGCGATTCGCTGGAGCGCGGTTCACAGCTGTGCTGGATTTCTCCGACGCCTGACGGCGGCGCCGGGATCGAGGATAAAATCAGCCGCGCTTGTCCGCAAATTCGCCAAACAAAACCGAACGGTCCCGGCTCATCCGCCGCATCGGGGAGGACACTGAAATGATCCGTAAGCTGCGTCGAAAATTCGTACTGGTCAACATGCTTTTGATCAGTCTCGTTCTGATTATGGTGTTCGCGATCTTGCTGATTACCTCCTATCAGAGTAATGTCAGAAAAAGCACCGAGGCCCTGCATCAGGCTGCCAGCAGTCCTGGCCTGATGCAGCTGCCTATTTTGGATCGGCAGCCCTCGGGAGCCATGGGAAATACCCCTTCCGGCAATGACATCGAAACAGGTTCCTCTGAGGACAGCAACGGGAAATCCGACAGCAGCGGTTCCTCTTCCGCGTCAGATGCTGGAGACGCTTCCAAAAACGGCACAGGTGCCGACAATAAGCCCTCTGGCGACAGCGGCAAAAGCGATACCTTTCAGAATGATGATGCCGACGGCCAGTTTACGACCATCATACCGGTTTTCTCCGTCATTCTGGATTCCTCCAACCAAGTCACCCAGGAGACCGGCGGCAATGTGGATATGAGCGATGAAATGGTGTCCTCCGCCGTATCCGAGGCTCTGGCCACCGGCAAAAAAGACGGTCTGCTCTCAGACTTGAATCTGCGCTTTACCATCAGCAACGGCCCCACTCAGACGGTCATCGCCTTTGCCGATCAGACCTGGGAGCTGGACGCCATGAGAGACCTGATTCTCAGCTCTCTGCTGGTGGGCGGCATCGCGCTGTTCTGCTTTTTTTGCATCAGCGTGTTTCTCTCCGGAATCTCCGTCCACCCTGTGGACGAGGCGTGGCGACGGCAGCAGCAGTTTCTGGCGGATGCTTCCCACGAACTGAAGACGCCCCTCACGGTGATTCTGGCCGACACGAACATCCTTCTGACCCATCAGGAGGATACCATCGCCCGGCAGGTAAAATGGGTGGAATACATCCAGAATGAAGCCGAGCGCATGAAGCAGCTGGTGCAGGACATGTTGTTTCTGGCAAAGGGCGATGCGGCCAAGCTGGATAATCATCTGACCCATACCACGCTCTGCCTGACCGACCTGATGTGGAGCAGCCTGCTTCCCTTTGAGTCGGTGGCCTTTGAACAGGGCGTCTCTCTGGACGCCGATATTTCACCCGGGCTGCATATCTGCGGCAACGAAAACCAGCTCCAGCGGCTTGTCATCATTCTGGTGGACAATGCCTGCAAATATGCCGGGAAACCCGGCGCCGTCAAGGTGTCCCTGAAGCGGGCGCAGGATAAAATCAGCCTTTCCGTCCACAACACCGGGGAGCCCATCCCGCCCGAACGGCTGCCTCATGTGTTTGAACGCTTTTTCCGGGCCGACACCGCCCGCACCCGGGAGACGGGGGGATATGGACTGGGGCTGGCCATCGCTCAATCCATTGTGGACACCCACCGGGGTAAAATTTTCGTGGAAAGCACACAGGAATCCGGCACCACCTTCACGGTACTTTTCCCTGAATCCAAAGAGATCAAAAAAATGGAACCGCCCGCGTCATAAGCAGCCGGGTTGCAGGGCTTGACAGCAAGAAACGGGAGCGGCATTATGAAAAGCATCATTGTTGGCGGCATTGAGATTTCGGTTGAAAAAAAAGGAATCAAGCATATGTATCTTCGGGTGAAGCCGCCCGACGGAAGCGTAAAGCTCACCGCGCCGCGGCTGGTACGGGATGAGCTTCTGCGTGCCTTCGTGGAGGCAAAGCTCCCCTGGATTAAAAAGCAGCAGGCCGCTTTTCTCCAGCGCCCGAGGCTGGAATCTGGCGGCGGGGTTGAATTTCTTGAGCTTTGGGGCAGAAGCTATCCAATGGAAACGATCCACGGCGGCGGAAAGAATGGCGTGCTGCTCTCGGAGCAAAGCGCGGCGCTGCGGGTACGGGAGGGCAGCACGCCCCAGCAGTGCGCGGCGGCGCTCAACAGCTGGTACCGCCTTGAGCTGAAGGCCGCGATTCCCCCGATTCTGGAACGGTGTCAGCAGCGGGTGGGCGTGGCGGCGGACGAGTGGCACATCAAAGATATGCGCACGAGGTGGGGAACCTGTAATGTCGCCAAACGGCGCGTCTGGCTGAACCTGCAGCTGGTGAAAAAGCCGCCCGAGTGCCTGGAATATGTCATTATGCACGAGCTGGTGCATTTGCTGGAACCAAGCCATAACCATATTTTCAAAGGGTATATGGACCGCTTTCTTCCCGATTGGAGAATGATCCGAAAGCGGCTCAACCTCGGAGATCGGGGGCCTTCCGTGGAGAGCGGCGCGCCCGGGAACCGGAAAGACCTGGATGCCGAATAAGTCTTGGCGGCTCACCGGTATTTATGTTATAATGGGTGACGAAAGAATTCTGTTCCCATAAGGAGATCTCTGTTATGACCGAAAACGTAAAGCAGATTTTGGAGTTTAATCAGACGTTTGTATCGGAAAAGCGATATGAGCATTACAAATCTACCAAATATCCCACTAAGAAGCTGGCGATTCTCTCCTGTATGGATACCCGTCTGACCGAGCTGCTCCCCGCCGCATTGAACGTCAAAAACGGAGACGTCAAGATCATTAAAAACGCCGGCGGTGTGGTCAGCCACCCCTTTGGAAGCGTGATGCGCAGCCTGATGGTTGCCATTTATGAGCTTGGGGTCAAGGAAGTTCTGGTCATCGGGCATTACGACTGCGGCATGCAGAGGCTTGACCCTGAACGGATTATCGACAAGATGCGTGCCCACGGCATTCAGCCCGAAACCATTGATCTGGTTCGCTACTGCGGTTTTGACCTGGATCACTGGCTCAGCGGCTTTGACGATGTCAAAAGCTCGGTCATCTCCACAGTGGAAACCATTCAGAGCCACCCCTTTGTTCCCCACGACGTGGAGGTTTCTGGGTTAATTATGGATCCGGAGACAGGAGCAGTCACCCTTTTGGACGCGTAACAGGCAGCCGCAGGGCAAACCCCACGGGCCGCCTGAGTTTCATCTGCCGTCCGGCAGGCATCATTAAGTAAGGAGTGAATTAGGATGGGGATTTTTGAGACGCTTCACGGAGTCAGCTCCACCATGCTTGAGGCGGACGGAACCTTGGAAAGCTGTATGCTGACCGAGGAGAATACCATTGAGACCGGTTATGGCCCCGTCATTCCCAAGTGGCAAGAAGATGTTCGAAAGAAAAACATTCCAAGTATCTCCTTCTATCCCGACGGAACGCTGAAATCGGTGGCTCTGGAACAGCAGCAGCTGATTTCCACGCCGCTGGGAACGCTGCCTGCGGAGTTTATCACCTTTTATCCCGACGGGGCTCTGCGGCGCGTCTTCCCCTGCAATGGAAAAATAACCGCCTATTGGTCGGAGGAGGAGGAAGCTGCACTGTGCCCGTCCCTGTCTTTTTCTCTGCCTGTGGCCGAACTTCAAGCTAAGCTGACCGCCATTCACTTTTATCACGGCGGGGCGCTGAACTCTATGAGTCTCTGGCCGGGAGAAACCGTGAGTGTGCGTACACCCCAGGGTTCCATGCCCACCAGAATCGGCTTCTCCCTCCACGAGGACGGATCGCTTCAGTCGATGGAGCCGCCGTATCCCATTGATGTCACCACGCCCATCGGGGTCATTCCCGCCTTTGACCCAGACGCGCTGGGGATTCACGGTGACTCCAATTCTCTGTCCTTTCTCCCGGATGGCTCCATTCAGACCGTTACAACTATGGACACCCGCATTGAAATCATTCAGCCCGGCGGGCAAAGCGTATTCTTCGGCCCCACCGCTCAGTCTGATCCCCTGCTGGATGATCAGTTCATTACTATCCCTGTGCGCCTTTCCTTTGAAGCCGACCATGTGACACCGGAAAACGCGGTGGGGCAGAAACGCTTTTCCTTGACCGACTGCGGCTTTCGGGTGATTCCCATCGAGGGGGACCTCACCGGGGCACGCCGGATGAATTGCGGCGACTGCTCTACCTGCAACAAATGCGGATGAATTCCCCTCCCGCGCCAATCCGACGCGTCCCGCAAACAGGAAGCGTCGGATTTCTCATTTTCATTTTTTCTGTTGAAAAAATGGGGTATATCATATATGATAAGGCTGAACACCAGCAGACCGATGTGACATCTAACCGGAGCAACCCAGAAATTCCGCATCAATTCGCATTCTTGACAGGTTATAATTTAATAAAATCGCCATTTCGTGGCAAAGATTTTGATTTTCTGTGACTTAGAGTGTACGGCTGGTTGAGACGACCCATTAGTTTTGAACATTTTCCACAAACTTTTCCCCAAAGGTCGACATCATGTGAATCGGCATTGCCGCCATGTGCCTCATCTCCCATGTCCGGACATGCTCCACCACTGCGAAAGGATTGTTCATCAGATATGACAGACACCATTGCGGCCGTTGCCACGGCGCCGCTCCGAAGCGCCATCGGCATCGTCCGTCTGTCCGGGCCCGGTTCCGTAGAGGCGGTGGAAGCTGTATTTCAGACAAACAGCGGTAAAAAGCTGAGAGACTGCCGGCCCCGCCGTCTGGTTTACGGCACACTCCGTGACCGTGAAGGAAATGTCATCGATTCCGCTCTGGCTACCTATGCCCGGGCGCCCCGGAGCTTCACCGGAGAGGACACCGCCGAGCTCCAGTGCCACGGCTCACCCGCGGTGCTGGCTCTGGCGCTGGAGGCGGTGTGCGCTCACGGAGCGCGGCAGGCGGCGGCGGGAGAGTTTACCAAACGGGCCTTTTTGAACGGCATGCTGGATTTAACCCAGGCGGAGGCCGTCATCGATCTGATCGACGCGGAAACCGCCGAAGCCGCCCGTAATGCGGCAAGTCAGCTGGGCGGTGCCCTGTCACGGCGGGTGGAGCGGATTTATGAGGGGCTTGTGGATGTATCCGCCCATTTCTGTGCCGTACTGGATTACCCGGACGAGGATATCGATCCTTTTACCGCCCGGGTGCTGGAGGAGACGCTGAGTACGGCGGAGGGTGAGCTTCAGTCCCTGCTGGGCACTTACCGCCGGGGAAAGCTGCTGGCGGACGGGATTCCCTGTGCCATCGTGGGCCGTCCCAACGCGGGCAAGTCCTCCCTGCTCAATGCGCTGCTGGGTTACGAGCGCGCCATTGTGACCCCCGTTGCGGGTACCACCAGGGATACGGTGGAGGAGCGTCTGCGGGCGGGTGGCGTGCTTCTCCGACTCATTGATACCGCCGGACTGAGGGACACCGACGACACCGTGGAGCGGGCAGGGGTGGAGCGCAGCCAGGCGGCTTTGAAGTCCTCCGAGCTGGCTCTGCTGGTGCTGGACGGCTCCCGCCCGCTGGAGACGGAGGACATGGCGGCGATTGAAGCCGCTTTATCCGCCTCTAGGACCATATGTGTGGTAAATAAATCAGATTTGCCCTGCCGTCTGGAGTTAGAGCCGCTGAGATCACGTTTTTCCCATGTCTGCCCGGTCAGCGCACTGACGGGTGAGGGACTTGCGCAGCTGGAGGACGCTATCGCCCTTTTGTTTCCGCCGGGGGAGGGAGAGCTTGGCACCCTGCTGACCAATGCCAGACAGGAGGACGCGGCGCGGCGGGCACTGGCCGCCGTCCGACACGCGGCAGAGGCAATGGCGGCGGGGATGACACCGGACGCGGTTCTCTCGGATGTGGAGCAGGCAATGGAATTTCTGGGCGAACTGACTGGCAAAACCGTCCGGAACGATGTGACCAACCGGATTTTTCAGCGATTTTGCGTCGGTAAGTAATGTGTCTGGATAAGTCTTAAAATGGCATGCTCTTTACCATGGAGCGCAAGCTGACCGCCATGCGGAATGATCTGAAGCTGGACTTTGTGTTCCCCCGGGACGAGCCCCCGGGAATATGAAGAAACGGCTGAGGACCGCCCGTTCCGGCGGTTCTCAACCGTTTTCATCGTTTTGTGGCGGACATCAGGATTTTTCCTGAAACGCAGTACCACAGGCCCGGCAGGTGATGGTGATTTTTCCTTTTCCCCGGGGAACCCGGAGGCGCTGTCCGCAGTTGGGGCATTTAAAGTAGCTGTGCTCACGATCCCGGTGGACGGCCCGCCGTATCCGGAACCAGTCGGTGATGGGTTTCACCAGGTGAAGAAATTTCATGTTTTCCATGCGGCGTCTCTCCAGATTACGGGAAAACATGCGAAAAAACCCCGCCAGAATCAACACAGTACCGATCCAATTGAATACAATCAGCCCCGTGAACATGGCAATCAGATAAAACAGCACATAAATAGCCAAAAGGAAAAGCGACAGCTGATCGGTGCCGTATCGCCCGTACATCATTCGCTGTATAATATGCATAACGCGTTCGACTCCTTATGATGGGATATTCTATAATCCTAATATAGCGGTTTCCGCCCTCCGCGTCAATGGATGAATGGTAAACATATTGTGAATTTGTATTGCCTTCGGACTTGAGATTCGTTATACTGTTTAGGAAACATTTTGGACTGAAGAAGGGTCTTTCATGGCAAGAATTGATCAAACAAATTACTATTTGGATATCGCATCCACCGTGGCCGGGCGTTCCACCTGCCTTCGGCGGTGCTACGGCGCAATTCTGGTCAAGCATGATGAAATCATCGCCACCGGATACAACGGAGCCCCCCGGGGCAGAAAAAACTGTGTGGATTTGAGCTATTGTACGCGGGAGGCGATGCAAATCCCCTCCGGGGAACGGTACGAGCTGTGCCGTTCTGTTCACGCGGAGGCAAACTGCGTGATTTCCGCGGCACGGCGGGAAGCGCTGGACAGCACCCTCTATCTGGCCTGCCTGCATCCGAGGGACGCATCCCTGATCCCAGATTCCTCGCCCTGCTCCATGTGCCGCAGACTGATCATCAACGCGGGCGTCCGAAAAGTCGTGGTGCGGGACACAAAAACGCAATACAGAGTGTTCCAGGTTCAGGATTGGGTTGACGGGGATGATTCTCTTCCAGCTCAGATGGAACAAAGCTCGATATTTTTGTGTAAAACGCCGAATAATCCGTAATTTTTCTTGACATTATGCCGTATTTATCTTAATATAAGAAGAAGTGTACAAAAGAAAGCTGAGGTGTGTGAAAATAGGTCCTTTTATGAATATACTACTCGGTGTCGTCGTGTTTCTGGTCGCACTGGTCATCGGGTTCCCTTTGGGTATCGCGTACCGCAAAAATGTCGCGGAGAAGGAAATTTCCAGCGCTGAAGAGGAAGCGAAGCGAATTATCAACGAATCCATCAAGGCGGCGGAGAGTAAGAAACGGGAAGCGCTGGTAGAAGCAAAGGAAGAGATTTTAAAGGCCCGCGCGGAACAGGAGAAGGATGCCAGAGAGCGCCGCGCCGAACTCCAGAAGCAGGAGCGGCGGCTGCAGCAGAAGGAAGAAAACCTGGACCGCAAAACCGAAAACATGGAGAAAAAGGAAGAGCTCCTCTCTGCCCGTCTGGCAGAGGTGGACACCCAGAAAACTGAAATTTCTTTGATTAAGAAAAGTCATCTGGACGTGCTGGAGCGCATTTCCGGCTTCACCTCTGAGGAGGCGAAGCGTTACCTGATTGATCAGCTGGAGGACGAGGTAACCCATGAGGCTGCCATGAAGGTGAAGGAAATTGAGACCCGCTTTAAAGAGGAAGCCGAGACAAACGCCCGGGAGATCATCTCGTTGGCGATTCAGCGTTGCGCCGCCGACCATGTGGCGGAGGCGACGGTCTCCGTGGTTCCCCTGCCCAACGACGAAATGAAAGGGCGCATCATTGGCCGGGAGGGCCGCAACATCCGCACGCTGGAGACTATGACCGGCGTCGACCTGATCATTGACGACACCCCCGAGGCCATCACCATTTCCTGCTTTGACCCCGTCCGGCGGGAGATCGCGCGGCTGGCACTGGAGAAGTTAATTCTGGATGGACGTATCCATCCGGCCCGCATTGAGGAAATGGTGGAGAAAGCAAAGCGTGAAGTAGATGCCACCATCAAGGCGGAGGGCGAGCGCGCGATTTTCGAAACCAACGTCCACGGACTTCATCCCGAAATCGTCAAGCTGCTGGGCCGCCAGCGCTACCGCACCAGCTACGGTCAGAACGTCCTGAACCACTCTATCGAGGTATCCCATGTGGCAGGACTGCTGGCCGCCGAAATCGGCGCGGACGTGGCTCAGGCCAAGCGTGCCGGACTGCTCCACGATCTGGGAAAAGCCATTGACCACGAGGTGGAGGGTTCCCATGTGGCCATCGGCGTGGAGCTAGCGCGCAAATACAAGGAAAATGAAATGATTGTACATGCCATTGAGGCACATCATAACGACGTGGAGCCCCGTACAGTGGTCGCCTGTCTGGTGCAGGCCGCCGACGCGATCTCAGCGGCACGCCCCGGTGCCCGGCGCGAAAATCTGGAAAACTATATCAAGCGTCTGGAAAAACTGGAGGAGGTCACAGCCTCCTTCCCCGGTGTGGATAAATCCTATGCCATCCAGGCTGGCCGCGAGGTTCGCATTATGGTGAATCCCGAGGCGATTTCAGAGGATCGGATGATTCTCCTGGCCCGGGACATCGCGAAGAAAATTGAGGACGAGCTGGAATACCCCGGACAGATTAAGGTTCATGTCCTGCGGGAAACCAAGGCAATTGAATACGCGAAATAGTCGACATCTCCCCGCTCGGACGGCGGGAGACCTGTCAAACGATTGAACAGGACAAGTACCATTTCACAGGTGCGATATTCCCCTTCCGATTCCGAAGGCGGGGAATATCGCACCTGTCGTAAAAACAAGTAATCGTGAACTGAGAATGGAGTATGCAATACATGGAGACGCTGCAATTTGCAATCCCAACCTTATTTGGGTTGGAGGCCCTGGCTGCCGAGGAGCTTCGCCGGCTGGAACTGCCCGGAGTTCAGACCGAAAACGGCCGGGTACTCTGTGAGGGCGGTATGAAGGATATCCCGCGGATCAACGTCAACCTTCGCACCGGGGAGCGGGTTCTCCTTGTGCTGGGGCAGTTTCCGGCGGGTGATTTTGACGCGCTGTTCGAACAGACCAAAGCTCTGCCGTGGCATGAGCTGATTCCCAGATCCGGCGCGTTTCCCGTGAAGGGCTATTCTCTCAATTCCGTGCTTAAATCTGTGCCCGCGTGTCAGTCCATTATCAAAAAGGCGGTTGCCTCCCGGCTGGGCGAGGCCTATGGACTGGAAACACTTCCCGAAAACGGGGCGCTGTATCAAATTCAGTTTTCCATTATGAAGGATACCGCCACGCTGATGCTGGACACCTCCGGGCCGGGGCTCTACAAGCGCGGCTACCGCGCCGCGGGCGTGGAGGCCCCCCTGCGGGAAACCCTCGCGGCCGCCATGGTGCTGCTCTCCAAATACCGTGGGCGCGACCCTTTCTGCGATCCTTTCTGCGGCTCCGGAACCATTGCCATTGAGGCGGCGCTGATTGCGAAGAACCGGGCGCCGGGCTTAAATCGCAGCTTTTCGGCTCAGAAATGGGAGTGGGTTACAACGCAATCGTGGATGGACGCGGCGGAAGAGGCCATCGACCGGGAATTTGAAGGCACCTACGACATTTGGGGCGGCGACATTGACCCCAAGGCAGTGGAGCTGGCACGGCACAACGCCGGTCTCGCGGAAGTGGAGGATCTGGTTCGGTTCGACGTGGCCGACGCTATGACATTTCACAGGAGCGAACCCCATGGGCGCATCGTAACCAATCCGCCCTATGGCGAACGGCTGATGGAGCACCGGGAAGCAGAGGAGCTGTACCGCGGCTTCGGCAAGGCATACCGGACGCTGCCCGAGGGATGGAAGCTCTTTCTGCTCTCCTCCCACACCGAATTTGAACGCACCTTCGGTTCACAGGCAGGGAAAAAGAGAAAGCTTTACAACGGAATGATCAAGTGCGACCTGTTTATGCTTCCCTGATCATCCTGATCCATCCGTCTGGCAGCAGGAACCGGATCACGGGAGAAATTGAACGCTCCTGCCAGCAGTGTGCCAGAAAACCGTCTTTTTTCGCTCAGTTTAAGAATTTGACAGGCCATGAATCAAACGAAATACGAGAAAATTAAAGAACGGCTGCGTCAGAAGAAGTAATGCAAAGATATTCATTTATTTTTCGAATTATTCGCAAAAATATGGGCATAATTGCAGTTGCATAATTGGAAGAAGGCGGTTATTATAATATTTGCATTAGCACTCAAAATATATGAGTGCTAACATAAAATCAGTTAAATCAATGATCAAAATATAAGGAGGAACTTAAGTTATGAATCTGAAGCCCTTAGCCGACCGCGTCATCACAAAGATGGTGGAGGCGGAAGAAACCACCAAGAGCGGCATTATTCTCACCGGCTCTGCCAAGGAAAAACCCGAAGTTGCCGAGGTGGTAGCCGTTGGTCCCGGCGGACTGGTGGATGGCAACGAGGTCGAAATGACCGTAGAGGTGGGCGACAAGGTAATTACCAGCAAGTACTCCGGCACCCAGGTCAAGGTGGACGGCGTGGAGTATACCATTGTCCGTCAGTCCGATATTCTCGCAATTGTTGATTAATAAATAAGGAGGTTTATCATTTATGTCTAAGCTGATTTGCTATGGTGAGGATGCCCGCCGCGCGATGGAACGCGGCGTCAACCAGCTTGCCGATACTGTAAAGGTTACCCTTGGCCCCAAGGGCCGCAACGTGGTTCTGGACAAGAAGTTTGGCGCGCCGCTGGTGACCAATGATGGTGTGACCATCGCCAAGGAGGTCGAACTGGAGGACCCGTTTGAGAACATGGGCGCCCAGCTGGTCAAGGAGGTTGCCACCAAAACCAACGATGTGGCCGGTGACGGTACCACCACCGCAACCCTGCTGGCTCAGGCCATCATCCGCGAGGGTTTGAAGAACCTTGCCGCAGGCGCCAATCCCATGGTCATGCGCAAGGGCATCGCAAAGGCCACCGAGGTGGCTATCACGGAGATCAAGGCAAGCTCCAAGGCCATTAACGGCACCGAGGATATTGCCCGTGTCGGCGCGATTTCTTCCGGCGACGACACCATTGGTAAGCTGATTGCCGAGGCCATGGAGAAGGTCAGCCACGACGGCGTCATCACCGTTGAGGAGTCCAAGACTGCCGAGACCTATTCCGAGGTAGTTGAGGGCATGCAGTTTGACCGCGGCTATGTCACCCCCTACATGGTCACTGATGCCGAAAAGATGGAGGCCGTGATGGATGACGCCTTCATCCTGATCACCGACAAGAAGGTTTCCTCCATTCAGGATCTTCTGCCTGTTCTCGAGCAGGTGGTGCAGAGCGGCAAGAAGCTTGTGATCATTGCCGAGGATGTCGAGGGCGACGCGCTCTCCACCCTGATTGTGAATAAGCTCCGCGGCACTCTGAACGTGGTCTGCGTCAAGGCCCCCGGCTTCGGTGACCGCCGCAAGGATATGCTGCAGGATATCGCCATTCTCACCGGCGGTACTGTGGTCTCCTCCGACATGGGCATGGAGCTGAAGGAAGCCCAGCTGGGTATGCTGGGCCGCGCCCGCCAGATCAAGGTCTCCAAGGAGAACACCATCATTGTTGACGGCGCAGGCGACTCCGATGAGATTAAAAAGCGCGTCAACCAGATCAAGGCTCTCATTGAGACCACAACCTCCGAGTATGACAAGGAGAAGTATCAGGAGCGTCTGGCCAAGCTTTCCGGCGGCGTTGCCGTCATCCGCGTCGGCGCGGCTACCGAGTCCGAGATGAAGGAGAAGAAGCTCCGTATTGAGGATGCGCTGAACGCTACCCGCGCAGCCGTTGAAGAGGGCATTGTCGCCGGCGGCGGCGCCGCTTATGTCAACGCGATTGCCGCGGTTGAGAAGCTGCTGCCCAAGGTTGAGGGCGACGAAAAGACCGGCGTACGCATCGTTGCCAGCGCCCTGACCGAGCCCATGCGCCAGATTGCCGCCAACGCCGGCATCGACGGCTCCGTGGTTCTGGAAAAAGTCAAGTCCGCCAAGAAGTCCGGCTATGGCTTTGACGCTTACAACGAAGTTTATTGTGATATGATTAAGAGTGGTATCGTAGACCCCACCAAGGTGACCCGCTCCGCTCTGCAAAATGCTGCCTCCGTGGCTTCTCTGCTGCTGACCACCGAGTCTCTGGTCACCGACAAGCCCCAGCCTCCCGCGCCCGCGGCGGCTCCCGGCCCCGACATGGGCGGCATGTATTAATCGACTGATTTCCTCCCAAGGAACCAAAACCGCCCGCTTCACACGAAGCGGGCGGTTTTGTACTGTCGGAAAAAGGCATACTTATTTTAAAATCAGTGACTGAATCTCTTCCATGCTCCGCACAGATCAGGCAATTTTGTCATAGATATAAGCAAAGCGATTTCCCGCAAATCAGAGGAGTGGAGAACGACATATGGAACAATATTCTCAATTTCACACCGTACGTGGTTACCAGCAGCTGGAACGGCAGGACAAGAGCCTGACCCCGGCCATGGAGGATTACCTGGAAATGATCTACCGCCGCAGCCTGACCGGCGGATTTCTGCGCGTCAACACCCTTTCTGAGCTGTTGAACGTCACGGCTCCCTCCGCTACCAAAATGGTACAGAACTTAAGCAAGCTCGGTCTGGTGGATTACAGACGGTACGATCTGATTTCCCTGACGGAACAGGGTCGGGAGATGGGAGCGTATTTACTGGCCCGACACAACATGATTGAGGATTTTTTAAAAAACCTGGGTGTCTCCGAGGAGGTCCTGTCCGACACAGAGCTCATTGAACACGATATCTCAGCCGTCACGCTTCAAAAATTTGCGCTGCTCAATCGATTTTTAGAGGTCCACCCCGATATATTGGAGCAATACCACGCGTTTGCCGCGGAACCCGACAACGCCTCACGCCCATGTTCCTCCCCCTG
>Ga0316604_10000811_pt1 | contig 32828 bp, 28 predicted proteins | sample OWC_soil_day20_C_FD_207650 | JGI IMG/M metagenome (GOLD analysis project Ga0316604, IMG submission 207650) | Wetland soil microbial communities from Old Woman Creek delta, Ohio, United States - OWC_soil_day20_CT | ecosystem: Environmental > Terrestrial > Soil > Wetlands | place: USA: Ohio... | reverse complement strand
GGCTGCTGGTCGACGACGCGATCATCGCCATCGAGATGATGGTCGTGAAGATGGAGGAAGGCTACGACCGCATCCGCGCCGCGGCCTATGCCTGGAGCCACACCGCCGCGCCGATGCTGGCCGGCACCCTGGTGACGGCGATCGGCTTCATGCCCAACGGCTTCGCCAAGTCGACCGCCGGCGAGTACACCAGCAACATGTTCTGGATCGTCGGCACGGCCCTGATCGCCTCATGGATCGTTGCCGTCGTATTCACACCCTACCTCGGGGTCAAGCTGCTGCCAAACTACGAGAAGCATGCGGGCGGGCACGGGGCCATCTACGGCACGCCGAACTACGAGCGCTTCCGCCGGCTGCTGGGCTGGGTGATCCGGCGCAAATGGCTGGTCGCGGCAAGCGTGATCGGCGCCTTCGTGGTCGCGATTCTCGGCATGGGCGTGGTCAACAAGCAGTTCTTCCCGACCTCCGACCGGCCGGAGGTGCTGGTCGAGGTGCAGATGCCGTATGGCACCTCGATCGCGCAAACCAGCGCCGCGACAGCCAAGGTCGAAGCCTGGCTGGCAGAGCAGCAGGAGGCCAGGGTCGTCACGGCCTACATCGGTCAGGGTGCGCCCCGCTTCTTCCTGGCGATGTCGCCTGAACTGCCCGATCCGTCGTTCGCCAAGATCGTGGTCCTGACGGGCGACAACAAGGAACGCGAAGCCCTCAAGTTCAGATTGCGCCAGGCGGCCGCCGACGGCTTGGCGCCCGAAGCGCGGGTGCGCGTGACCCAGATCGTCTTCGGCCCCCCGTCGCCGTTTCCCGTGGCCTTCCGCGTCATGGGGCCGGACCCGGACAAGCTGCGTGATATCGCGGCAGAGGTGCGTGGCGTCATGCAGAGCTCCGCCCAGATGCGGACGGTCAACACCGACTGGGGCGAGCGCGTGCCTGCACTGCACTTTTCGCTCGACCAGGATCGCCTGCAGAACATCGGCCTGACGTCTACCGATGTGGCCCAGCAGCTTCAGTTCCTGCTGAGCGGCATCCCGATTACGGAAGTGCGCGAGGACATCCGTTCGGTGCAGGTCACCGCCCGTTCGGCCGGCAACACACGCCTCGATCCTGGCCGGATTGGCGACTTCACGCTGGTCGGCGCGGCCGGTCAGAAGATTCCACTGGCGCAGGTCGGCAAGGTGGATGTCCGCATGGAAGACCCGATCCTGCGCCGCCGTGATCGCACGCCGACCATCACCGTGCGTGGCGATATCGCCGAGGGCTTGCAGCCGCCGGATGTCTCCAGCGCCGTGTGGCAGGAGCTGCAGCCGATCATTGCCAAACTGCCGGCCGGTTACCGGATCGAAATGGCCGGCGCCATCGAGGAGTCGGGCAAGGCCAATCGCGCCCTGGCGCCGGTCTTCCCGATCATGATCGCGCTGACCCTGATCACCATCATCTTCCAGGTCCGCTCGATCGCCGCGATGATGATGGTATTCGCCACCGCACCGCTCGGCTTGATCGGCGTCGTGCCGACGCTGTTGCTGTTCGGGCAGCCGTTCGGCATCAACGCGCTGGTCGGTCTGATCGCGCTGTCCGGCATCCTGATGCGCAACACGCTGATCCTGATCGGCCAGATCCGCGACAACATCGCGGACGGCTTGGCGCCCTTCAACGCCGTCGTCGAGGCCACCGTGCAGCGCGCCCGCCCGGTCATACTCACCGCGCTTGCCGCGATGCTGGCGTTCATCCCGCTCACCCATTCGGTGTTCTGGGGAACGCTCGCCTATACACTCATCGGCGGCACCTTCGCCGGGACGATTCTGACCCTGGTTTTCCTGCCGGCCTTGTACGCGATCTGGTTCAAGATCAGGCCAACGGCGTGAGGCAGGCAAGCGGTTCCTGCGGTGCGGCAGGAACCGTTCGCGACCTAACACAAGAAATCGGAGCGCCGGCCCCGCTGCGGACTGTCGGCGCTCCGCCGCTATTACTACGCTCCACGCCACTCTCTGGGTATGCTCTGGCATATCGGCAGCTTTGCGGCGCGGAGTTCGTGGCGCTTTGACTTTTGATGTCTGCTTTGAACCGAGCCAAGTGAGGGGGCTGCTGTTTGCCAAGCTTTGACACTGACTGGCAGGTATCCAAGAGCCCATTGCTGACCGTCACAGACCAACTACTGAATGGAGGAAAAAGCCGACGTCCTGAAGTAGGTCATCTGGCCGGTTTCGGCGCGGAACTGCCGCTCGAATGGCTGTTATTGAGACCGGTTGTGGCCGATAGCCACTCGCCACCAAGAGTCAGCGACTTACCTTCCGGCTGGTGGCGTTTTTATTTCCCCATCGGTCGCCTTTCGAACGCTGCGTGCCAGCTCCAGCAAGGTAGGCTTGGGTTTTAGACTGGCCCGTTCGCAGTGCTCCAGATTGACGTCGAACATCAGCCGCTTGCCTTCCAGCGCCAGCGTGATGCCCACTGCCTGCAAGCTTCCCTTGTCCGTTACCGTCAAGGTTGGCTGGTTACCGAGGATGTTTCTGATTTTGGGCAAATTGACGATCTCGCCGGCCCCGACATAAAGGATGTCGCACGAGCGGATTGGCGTTGGCGTCGTCAGTCGGGCGATCACCATACGCTGCCCGTTAACCCGTCGTTCGTAGTAACTCTGCATCGCAACACCCACTTCCTCATCGCCGAGGATGCAGACGTGGAAGTTGGCCCGTTTGGAGTCAGGCCAATCGAACAGGTAGGCAAAGTTGTACAGATAGGCCGCCTTCATTTCGTGCTCGGCCACCACCTGGGCGTTTGCCGCCAGGCTGAAGCAGAACAAGAGAAGAAGGATCAGGGTGCGCATGGCGATGCTCAGAGGTCGACGTTGAGCTGGAACCAGTAGGTCCGGCCATCCATGCGCAAGGCGTCGATCCCCGTTCCGGGAGCCCAGTTGAACGGTGACACCACTTCGTAATTGCGGTCGAACAGGTTGCGGATGCTGAATGAAGCGGAAAGCCCATGCCATTTCCGCTCGCTGGAGAAAGTCAGGTTGGCCAGCGCGACGCCCCCCAAACGGCGTCGCTCGGTGGTCAGGCGCGAACCAAGGTATTGGGCCTCCAGGCCGGCGCGAATCGACTCACCGGGCAAGGGTGAAGTCAGCTGAAACTTGCCCAGCAGGTTTGGGGAATTGACTGCATCCCGCCCGGTCGTGTCATGCGAATGCTGCCAGGCGCCACTGGTTCTGGCCCGGATGCCGTTGTCCCAGCGCGCCTCGAATTCGAGCTCGCCGCCCTTGGACAGGCTGCTCCCGACGGCCGCGTAGTCGCCCAGTCCGTCGACGTAGACCTGCTGCCTGCTGCGGCGATATTCGTAGAGCGAGCCGGTAATCCGCATGTTGCGATCCAGGTCGTGCTGCACCACAAGCTCCTTCGCCGCGACGTATTCGGGCGTGGCACCGGCCCCGTAGGTGGATCTGTCGTCAGCATTGGGCATGCGGAACGCTTCGCTATACGAGGCCTTCAGCGTGGTCCGGAAATCCGGCTGGTAGATCAGCGCGATGCGCGGGCTCCAGTTACCTTCAAGATCGCTGGCCTTGTCGTAACGCGCCCCGACATTAAGGCGCCAGCGCTCATGGAAACGGTACTCGTCCGCCATGTAAACACTGGTCATGTTGCGTGAATACGACTCCTGGAGATCGCTCGTGACATTCCAGCCCGACGAGTAATAAGTCCGGCGCAGGTTCTGACGAAAATCGTTGCGATATTCCATGCCGAACAGGATGGAATGGTTGGCAAACCACTTGCCGACGAACTTCTGGTCCACACCCCACCACTGCGCCTGATGCCGTCGCTGGGCGTAGGGGTCCGGATCGTTGATGACCCGCTGGTTCTCGTAGGCGTAGTAGCCATAATAGAAGCGCGACGCCGAGTACAGCTGCAAGCCAAGATCGGTCTCGTAGCTGGCGTTGAGGTAGCTGTTTTCGTCGTCGATCGTGAAGGGCGTATTGAACACCGAGAACTGTGTCGGCTGGGTCGGCACGCTCTTCCGGCGATCGACATAGCCCGCTTCGATACTGAGCCCGTCGAGTGAGAACTTGCCAAAGAAGCGCTTGTTGCGCTCGTCGTCGAGCCCGTTCGCCCAGCCGTGGTTGTTGCCCGGCGTATCGTAGGCCGGGAAATACAGGTTCTGGCCCTGGGAGTCCATTGCCGAGGCCGAGAGCAGCAGGTCGGCACCATTTTCGAAGCGCTTGCCGAACGTCGCCCGCTGCCGGTATGTATCGTGGCTGCCCGCTTCGCCGGAGAGCTGCAGGCCGTTGAAGTCCCCCCCCTTGCGGGTGACGATATTGATGATGCCGAGCATGGCGTTGTTGCCGTAGGTCACCGAGCCGGTGCCCGGCACGTACTCGACGCGTTCGACCAGCGCCAGGTCAAGCAGCCCGGATTCGTCGATGTAGGCCTGATTGAACAGGCTGTCCTGCGTCACGTAACCGTCGATCAGGACCATGATCCGCCCGGTGTAGTCACCCGGCGCCCCGAAACCGCGCCCGCCCATGTACTGGTAGCGGCGGTCAGAGGTGGTGTATAGGCCACGCATGCTGTTGATCACATCGGCAATCGTCCGGTAACCATAGGCACGAATGTCTTCGGCGGTGACGATGGCGACGGCGGATGGCGAGTCGCTGATCTGGCGAACCAGCGTAGACCCGGTGACAACCTCGCGCTTGACCAGTTGCTCGAAGGGAAGAACCGCCAAATCCTCTGCTCCGGTCGCTCGGACCGGATGATGGAAAAGTGCCAGCGCCAAGCTCATCGCCCCAAGCCACCACAAGCGGTGCGGTGACGGTGAGGGCTTGAGAACAGCGATCAATGCGAGCCCCAAGCGTTGCGCGAGGCAACTGAAGGCGTGACGAAAAGGAATGGATTCATGACAAGGCGACGGAAAAACCGGACAGCGTAAAACTTGACGGGCACCCACAGGTAAGCCGCAAAGCATGGAAAAAATAAAGGTGCCAATTATGCACAGCTCATCAGCTGCCGTTAATCCTGAAAGGACAATATTCCCTGCAAGCCGTTAAAAAAACGCATTCGGGACAGGCATCCCCCCCTTAACAGCCCGCTGCGGCACGTTGCCGCATGTGGCAACATGCCACAGAGTTACCACGTAAGTCATAGCTAATATTCCCCACTTTCTAAAAAAGCAAACAAGGGGAGCTCATGAAAAAGAAAAGGGGAATAGCACCTTTCGGGGTGTTGTGTGCCTGTTCACTGGCATCAACGGGGGTTCTGGCCAACGAAGCGTCCAGAATGCTCGACGAGGTCTCGGTCACTGCAACGCGCGAGACGCGCTCGACCGGCGAAGTGCCGCAGGCGATCGCCGTCGTCGGCAAGGAAACGCTGGCCGACAAGAAGATGTTCAACGTCAAGGAAGCGCTACAGGAAGTGCCCGGCGTGCTGATCGACAGCAAGAACGGCGGCTCCGATGCCCGCCTGATCATCCGCGGCGCCGGCCTCAAGGCGGCCTACGGCATCCGCGAGATTCAGGTGCTGCGCGACGGTGTTCCCCTGTCCGATCCGGACAGCTTCACCCGCCTCGATTTCGTCGACACGCAGGACATCGAGCGTATCGAGATCGCCAAGGGACCGGGCAACCTGTTCGCGGCGGGCAGTGCCGGCGGCGCGATCCAGATCATCTCGAAGTCGGTATTCGATACCCGGGCCAACAACCTGAAGATCGGCGCCGGCAACCTCGGCACCCAGAACTACCATCTGCGCGTCGGCGGCATGATCGACGACCGGCAGGCCCTGGCCCTGACCGTGACCCGTCGCGAAATGGACAACGACTGGCGCACCTGGAACCGCTTCGAGACCACGCAAGCCTCGCTCAAGCACGGCATTCAGCTGGGCGACGGCGACATTCTCGAGAGCGAGGCCTCCTACGCTGAATCCGACATGCAATTACCGGGCGCGGTCGATGAAGCCATGTTCCAGACCTTCAAGCAGACCGGCAAGCAGAACGGCACCTCGGAAGCATGGAGGCACTCCGGCCGCTACTCCAAGGTCTGGTTCCTCAACAGCCGTCTGGAAGTACAGCGCGGCAACTTCACCTTCAAGCCGCGCATCTACTACAACACCTGGTACCACTACCATCCGGTTACCGGCATCATCAACGAAACCGAATCCTGGGTTTCCAACCTGGGCATGGACCTCGAAGGCAACTACCGCCATGCCCAGGGTACCCTGGTCGCCGGCATCACGGCCCGCCAGGAGCGCGCCCCGGATTCGCGCAAGTACGAATACCGCGATGTCACCACCGGCGGCGGTGGCCGTATCGTCGCCACGCGTTCTGATGCAAAAGGAAGACTGGCTGAGATCGACGACGCGACGACCTTGCTGACGGGCGCGTACATCCAGGAATCCTGGCGCCCGAACGAGCGCTGGATCATCGATGCCGGCATGCGCTACGACATCGTCGACTTCGACGACAACAACCAGCAATTCCGCAAGTACGACTACGCCTCCGGCAAGTATCTAGCCGGCGCCGGTTCGACGCAGATCAGCAAGACCTTCTACCTGCCGGCCCCCAAAATCGCTGCCAGCTACCGCTTGCTGCCTGGCTTGAACCTGTTCGCGATGGCCGCCCAGGCCGGCCAGATTCCCTCATTCAGCGAAGTGTCGACCAACCCGGCACTGGAAGCGCCGGTCGCCCGCAACTATGAAGTCGGCCTGAAGGCCCGGGCTGCCGACTGGTCCTTCGACACCAGCGTTTACGTCAATCCAGTAAGCAAGGACATCGTGCAGCAGAGCAACGGCGGCGTGACGACCTACCTCAATGCTGGCAAGACCGACAAGAAGGGTTTCGAGTTCGCCGGTCGCTATGCGCTGGACAAGCACTGGGAACTGGGCGGCTACTACAGCTACACCAAGTATCGCTACACGGAATTCTCCGAGCCGGTGCGCGTTGGCGCGATTACGGTTAACCAGGAACGGGCCGGCAACACCCTGCCCTTCGTGCCGCGCAACCAGTACGGCGTCTTCGCCGACTGGAAGCAGGGCGGCTGGCGGGCTCGCGTCTCGGCCAACACCTGGGGCGAATACTGGATGGATAGCGCCAACACCCAGAAGTACGAAGGCTGGGAATGGATCGTTAACGCCTCGCTCGGCTATCAGTTCCAGCAACATTCGCTGACCCTTAACGCCGACAACCTGTTCAACGAGCGCTATGCGGCAGAGGCCAAGAAGGATACGACCGGCAAGGTGACCTACACGGTCGGCGCCCCCCGTGCGCTGATGCTGACCTACCGCTACGACTTCCGCTAGGAGAGCACCATGCATCGCACAACACTCCTGCTGACGCTGCTGGCGGCGACCGCTTCGGCATTCGCGCAGCAACATGACCAGCACGGCCGCCCGCCCGCCGCGGCGACAACGGCCTGGACGACCCAGCCGCTGATCGTGGCAGTACCGGGTGGCCGCGGTGAACGCGCCGCGCCGCAGTTCCGGACAGTCGGTTTGCCGGCGGCCGAAATCCGCGTCTTCGGCCCGCGCGGCGGCGAACAGGCCTTCCCGGTCGAGGCCGGTGCGACCCGCCTGCGCAGCCCGGCGCCCGAATCCGGCAACTACCACTGGCTGAGCGCCTGGGCCGAAACACCGGCCCATGTCGCCGTCGCCACGACCGTCTGGTATTCGAGCAACCCCGGCCCGGCCCCGGTCGACCTGCTGCAGCATGCCAAAAGCGAACTGGAGATCGTGCCCGACCCGTTGCCGCGCGAGCATGCCAACTATCGCGAAAGCGAGAAATGGCGCTTCATCGTCCGTTACGCCGGGCAACCGCTGGCCGGCCAGCTAGTCCGGATGGAAACCGAGCGTGGTACACGAACCAGCTTCACGACGGATAGCGAGGGCGTCGCCACTGTACTTTTCCCCCGCGATTTTCCGCCGGATGCCAAGGGCGAAGAGCACAACCACGCCAATGCCGGCTTCGTGCTGAGCACCGAGCGCCAGGACGGCGACCGTCATTTCGTCACGGCCTTCAACCACATCTACGGCCTGGATGGCGAGCGCGGCCGCAGCCTCGGCTGGGGCGCGGCCTTCGGCCTGGCCGGTATGCTCGGCGCCCTGCCGCTGCTGCGTCGCCGTCAGAACGGCAAGGAGCAATGATGCTGAAAACCCTCTTTCCCACCCTCTCCCGGCTGCGCTTCACGGTACAGCTGGTGATGCTCTTCGTCACGGTATATGGAAGCGTTATCGTCGGCACCTATATGGCCGGCAAGATATCCAACGCGCTGCCAGCGCTGTCCTGCGCCTATGACCAGATGAACGGCGGCTACTGCGTGCTGATCCCGACCCAGCACATCCTGCACCATCGCATTGGCGAAGCGATCGTACGCGCCCAGCAGCTCACCTTCACGATGATCCTGCCGCTGCTGATGAGCTTCCTGGCTTTCTTCGCCTTCTTCTTCGTGCTCGGCAAGGCCTTCTGCGGCTGGATCTGCCCGCTCGGTACATTGCAGGAAACAGTCGGCATGATCGGCCGCCGCTTCGGTTTCGGCCTGCGCCGGCTGGAGGATGACGACCTGGTCGCGGCACGCCGGGTGCGCCCGGTCAAGTGGTTGCTGTTGCTCGGTCTGGTCTTCCTGCTGCCCCTGCTCACCGGTCTGGGTGTGACGCCGCATTCGCTCGGCAATCCGTACTGCGATATCTGTCCGTCGCGGGTGGCGACCTCGCTGCTCACTGGCAACACCGACCAGCTGGCGCTACGCGTCGGCGATGGCTGGAGCTTCGCGCTTGGCGCCACGGCCGATTTCCTGATCGGCTTCATGCTGGTTGGCGCCCTGGCCATTCGCCAGCCCTTCTGCCGCATCTGCCCCCTGCTCGCTTTCAATGCGCTGTTCCAGCGCCTGTCACCGCTGCGCCTGGTCAAGACGCGGCACGAGAACTGCGGTCAGTGCCGGATCTGCAGCGAGGCCTGCCCGATGGATATTCAGGAAATCTCGCTGCAGGAGGGGCGCAAGGCCTACACCGAGGACTGCACGCTATGCGGCCGTTGTGCCGAATACTGCCCACAGGACGGCACGATCCGGATCAAGTGGGGGCCGATCACCTTGTTCTCGTCGCGCCGCGACTATTACAAGAACAAAGTGCGGGGCGAATGGCCGGATGGCAGCGTCAAGCCAGTGCGCTTCATGAAACGTAGCGAGGCAGGCGATGGTCGATGAACTCGCCGCTGGCCAGGTTGGCCTCGGTACCGTATGGCTGCTCGGCGTATCGATGGGCCTGACTGCCTGCACCGTCACCTGCCTGCCCTTCATGGGGACCTGGGCGCTCGGCCGGGCGAGCAGCACCGCCGAAGCCTTTCGCCATGCCTTGGTCTTCCTGGCCGGTCGGGTGTTGATGTATACGCTCCTCGCCGCCTCGGCCGGGCTGGCCGGGCTCGGCCTGGCCAAGGCTCTGGGCGGCACCTGGGGCAACGCCTTGATCGGCAGCGCCAGCATCGGGGCCGGGCTGTGGCTGCTTTTCAAGTCCCATCGCCATGGTTGCACTCCGAAACGGCCTGCCGTCCAGCCGCTGCGTTTCCACGGCCGGGCCGATGCAGCCCCGCCCTTCGCGCTAGGCGCCACGCTGGCCCTCACCCCATGCACGCCGCTCGCCTCGCTGCTCGCCCTCGCTGCCCAGAGTGGCAGCGCTGCATCCGGTGCCGGCTATGGCCTGGCCTTCGGTCTGGGCGCTGCGATGACGCCGATCCTGATTCTCGTTCCCCTGGCCGGCCGCCTCGGCCGCGAATTGCGCGCCGGTCGCCCTTGGCTGTCGCGCTGGCTGGTCTGGGCTTCAGCCGCCGTACTGATCCTGCTCGGCATCCGTCGCCTGCTGGCTTAGCCGGATACGATCGGGCGCAGCACCCGGCGCCATCCCCGTTTGCCTTTTCCGGCCAACGGGTTTCAAAGGGGAGGTGCCGGCAGCAGCCGGCCAGTGCTCATCTGCACCGGCACGCCACCGGTAGAATGTTACGATTCGCTTCTACTGGCCCCGCAGGCAGCCTGATGCTGCCTGCCCGGCTGCATCGCCACGTCCGTTCCTACCTTCGCGCCTCCCCGCCTTTCGACCATGCAGAAAATCAACAAGCCGCTCATTGCCTTCGTTGTTGCCGCCATACTCGGCGGCGGATACTGGCTATGGACCGGCCACAAGGCCACTCCCGCCACTCAAAACAAGGCGGCGGGACCGGTGCCAGTCACCGTTGCCAAGGCGCAAAGTGGCGAGATGCCGGTTTTTCTGAATATCGTCGGACGCGCCGAAGCCTACGAGGGCGTCACCGTCAAATCACGCCTGGATGGCCAGATCCTGGCTGTGGCCTACACCGAAGGGCAGGCAGTCAAACAAGGCGATGTTCTGGTCAGGCTCGATCCGGGCGATTTCAACGCCAAGGTCGCGCAGGCCGAAGCCATCGTCGCCAAGGATCAGGCCCAACTGGCCAAGGCGCAGGCCGACGTCGAACGCTACTCTGGACTCAAGGCACGCGGCTTTGTGTCCGACGAGAAGGTCAATGAAGTCCGAACCAACGAAGCCGCTGCGGCAGCAACACTGAAGGCAGATCAGGCCGGACTCGAACTGGCCCGCCTGCAACTCTCCTACACCACGGTCCGCGCCCCCTTCGCTGGCGTCGTCGGCGCCCGGCTGGTCTTCCCTGGCTCTTCGGTCAAGATCAATGACACGGCATTGGCCGTCGTCAACCGGATCAACCCGCTCTACGTCACTTTTGCCATCCCGGAACGCCACCTGCAACGACTGCGGAATGCCATGAGCAAGGGCGCGATGAGCGTTCAGATCACCTTGCCGGGAAGCAAGGATGCGCCGTTCGAAGGCACGGCAAAATTCATTGATAACGCCGTGGATATGACCACCGGCACAATCCAGATGAAAGCGCTGCTCGACAACAAGCAGGCCCGACTGACGCCGGGACAGTTCCTCAATGTCAGCATGGTGCTCGACAAGCTGACTGATGCCATCCTCGTGCCCAACGAAGCGATACAACAGGGGGCCGATGGCAATTTCCTCTATGCCGTAAAGCCTGACAACACGGTCGAAGTCAGAAAGATCGAGATCATTGCCAGCTATCAGGGCAATTCCGCCATTGCCAAGGGAGTCGCTGTCGGCGAAACGGTGGTCACCGATGGCCAGCTCCGGCTGACACCAGGCGCCAGTGTCAGCAGCAAGCCGGTCAATCCCGAGGCAGCCAAGTCGAAGGCACCCGAACCAAGCCCTCCGGCACGCTGAGGGTCTGGCAATGAATCTACCCGAGCTCTGCATCCGTCGTCCGGTAATGACCACCTTGATGATGGTCGCCCTGCTGATTTTCGGCGTTATCGGCTATCGCGCCCTGCCGGTTTCGGAATTACCGGCCGTCGACTTCCCGACCATTTCAGTCACCGCCAACCTGCCCGGTGCCTCGCCGGAAACCATGGCGGCAGCCGTCGCCACGCCGCTCGAAGGTCAATTCTCGACCATCGCCGGGCTGGACTCGATGACCTCGACCAGCGCCCAGGGCTCAGCGACCATCACGCTGCAGTTCTCGCTGGACCGTAACATTGACGCCGCAGCTCAGGACGTCCAATCGGCCATTTCGGCAGCGCTGCGCAAGCTGCCGCCGAACATGCCGACGCCACCGTCGTTCCGCAAGGTGAACCCAGCCGATTCGCCGATTTTCTACATCGCGATGTCGTCGCCGACGCTGCCCTTGTCCCTCGTCCATGAATATGCCGAGACCCAGTTGGCCCAACGGCTTTCGACCGTTCCCGGCGTTGCCCAGGTACAGATTTACGGTTCGCAGAAATTCGCTGTCCGTGTCCAGGCCAACCCGGACCAGATGGCAGCCCGCGGCATCGGCATCGATGAACTGCAGCAGGCCATCGCTCAGGGCAACGTCAACCAGCCGGTCGGCCAACTCGATGGCAACCGCCAGACCTTCGCGCTGAAGGACAATGGCCAGCTCAGCAACGCCGCCGCCTACCGGCCCTTGATCGTCACCTGGCGGAATGGCGCGCCGATTCGGCTGGAAGACATCGCGACACCGATCGACAGCGTCGAGAATACCCGCATCGCCAGCTGGAACGTCGACAAGCGCGCCATCGTGCTCGCCATCCAGCGCCAGCCCGGCGCCAACACCATCGAAACGGTGGATGCGATCAAACGCATCCTGCCCTCGTTCCAGGCCAAACTGCCAGCCGCGGTGACGATGAAAGTCCTGTTCGACCGCAGCAACTCGATCCGCCACGCCATCGATGATGTCCAGTTCACGCTGATTCTGTCCGGCTTTCTGGTCATCATGGTCATCCTGCTCTTCCTGCGCAATCTGTCGGCAACGGTCATTCCCAGCCTGGCACTACCCATTTCGGTGGTCGGCACCTTCGCCATGATGTCGGTGCTCGGCTACAGCCTGGACAATCTGTCGCTGCTCGCCCTGACGCTGTCGGTCGGCTTTGTCGTGGACGACGCCATTGTCATGCTGGAGAACATCGTCCGCCACGTTGAAGCCGGCGAGCCGCCCTTCCAGGCCGCGATCAAGGGGGCCAAGGAAATCGGCTTCACGATCATTTCGATGACCATCTCACTGATTGCCGTGTTCATTCCGGTGCTGTTCATGCAGGGTATCGTCGGTCGCCTGCTGCACGAGTTTGCCGTCACCATCTGCGTCGCCATTCTCGTTTCCGGTTTCGTCTCGCTGACCCTGACACCGATGCTGTGCAGCCGCTACGTCAAGCATGCCGAGCCGGACTCGCACGGCCGCGTCTTCCAGATGTTCGAAAGCTTCTTCAACGCAGTGCTCGCCGCCTACGAAAGAACGCTCAAACAGGCCATGGCGCATCCGCGCACCATCCTCGCCAGTTTCTTTGTCACCTTGCTGATGACCGGCTATCTGTTCACGCTGGTGCCCAAGGACTTCATTCCCAGTGGCGACTCCGGCCAGATCATCGCCTTTACCGAAGGCGCGCAGGATGCCTCCTTCACCTCGATGGTCGCGCATCAACGCGCCGTGGCTGAAATCGTCGGACAGGAACCGGATATCGCTTCCTTCATGTCGTCGGTCGGCGCCGGCGGCATCCGGCCAACCGCCAACACCGGCACGGTTTTCATGATCCTGAAGCCGCTCGACGAGCGCAAATCGACGCCGGATCAGATCATCCAGCGTCTGCGTCCGAAACTGGCGGCGGTGCCCGGCATCAAGGTGTACATGCAAAACCCGCCGGTGATCCGGATCGGTGGCCAGCTCACTGCCGCCCAGTACCAATACACCTTGCAGGACACCGATCTCGATGAGCTATACCAATGGACTGCAACGCTGACCCAGAAGATCCGCCAGTTGCCCGGTTTCGTCGACGTTGCCAACAACCTGAACAACCTCAGCCCGGTCGTCGGGCTGGACATCGACCGTGACAAGCTATCCACGCTGGGCCTGACCTTCGGCCAGGTCGAAGACGCCCTGCAGAGCGCCTTCAGCGCCCGCCAGGTATCGACGATCTACGGCTCGACGGCACAATACCAGGTCATCCTCGAAGTTTCCCCGGAATTCCAGGCCGACCCGCAGGCCCTGTCCCGCATCTACGTCCGCGGTAACGGCAAGCTGATCCCGCTCGACACCGTGGCCCGCTTCACGCGCAAGACGCAGGCCTTGACCGTCAATCACCAGGGCCAGCTACCGTCGGTGACCATTTCCTTCAACCTGCTGCCCGGCGTTTCGCTGGGCGATGCCGTGGACCGGATCAAGGCACTGGAACAGGAAATCCGCGTTCCTGTTTCGCTGACCACCAGCCTGCAAGGCACAGCACAAGCCTTCCAGTCATCCCTGCAAGGCCTCGGCGTCCTGTTGCTGGTCGCCGTGCTGGTCGTCTATCTGGTACTCGGCGTGCTCTACGAGAGCTTCATCCACCCGCTGACCATTCTTTCCGGCCTGCCCTCAGCCGGTCTCGGCGCCCTGATCACCCTGCTCATCTTCAAGGTTGACCTCAGTCTCTACGCCTTCGTTGGTGTGATCATGCTGATCGGTATCGTCAAGAAAAACGCCATCATGATGATCGACTTTGCCCTCGAGCGGCAGCGCAAGGATGGCATGCCCCCCGGCGAAGCGATCTTCCAGGCCAGCCTGATCCGTTTCCGGCCGATCATGATGACCACAATGGCCGCACTGGTCGGCACCCTGCCCATCGCCCTGGGCATCGGCGCCGGCGCCGAGGTGCGCCAGCCGCTGGGTCTGGCCGTCGTTGGCGGCCTGATGCTGTCACAGTTGCTTACCTTGTATCTGACACCGGTCATCTACCTCTATCTCGACCGCTTTACCGACAAGACTGAAGCACCGCTCGAAACGGCGGCGGCAAGCTGACCGACCCACAGGCCTCAACGGATGCACTTTAGGCCGCGTTAAGCTATATATAAATCATGCGCCGACCAAGCTTCATCCTTCTCGCCTTCTTCGCCCTGCTTGCCCAACCGGCCGGCGCGGAAATCTACAAATGCCGCCTGCCAGATGGCAAGACCGAGATTTCCAACGCCCCCTGCCCAAGCGGCAGCATGGTTTCCGTGCGACCAGACGAAGCGGTTCCCGAAGCCACACGCCAGCAGGCCGAACGCGACGTCGAACGCATGCGCAATTACGTCGAAAAGCGCGAAGCAAGCCAACGGGCCGAAGAAGCGGCCGACCGGCAGGAACGAGCCATCCAGCGCCAGAGCGCTAGCAGCGCGCCGCCCCGCACCTACGGCGACCCGGCTGCCTGTCTGCGCGATCTAAGCCAGCAGGCGCTGGAAGCCTCACAGCGCGCCCAGCTTGAAGCCGAATGCCGCAGCCTGGTCAAACCACCCGAAAGCACGCTGCAACCGGTCTACGTGCCGATCTATGGCGTACCACCCCGGCAACACGACCACTTCCATCCTCAGCCGAAACCTGCCCCCCCGCTCCAGCCACCAGCGCCCTCGGTCGTGATCTGCCCGCCCAACAACAAGAATTGCGCTCGATAAGCGAGACACTGACCAACGTCGGCCTGCATTCCCGTACAATTCTGCGCAGCCGTATGCAAACGGCAAGAACGCTTTGAACGCAGGGCAAAGCGACCCAAAAAGAGCGGTCAGGAACGAATTACCGACTAGCAACGAGCCCGAGGATTACCCCCTGGCAAATTGCAGCCGACATCAAAAGGGAAAAAAGGGTGGGACTACTCGACAAACTCAAGACCCTGTTCGGAGGCGAACCCGAAGCGCAGCCCCATGCTCCGGCACAAGTGAAGGAAGAGAGCCTCCCCGAGCCAGGGATCACCGAACGCCGCAAACGGGCTCGGGTCAATGCTCGCGAAGGGACGAAAGTTCTGATCATCGACGATTCCAAAACCATCGTTGTCGCCCTCAAGAAATTTCTGCGTTCGGCCGGTTACGAAACACTCGAAGCATTTGATGCTGAGTCGGGCCTGGCACTGATGCAGGAACAGCGACCGGAACTGGTCTTTCTCGACATCGTGCTGCCCGGCATGAACGGATTTGCCGCTTTGCGCACGATACGCCGCGACCCACAGCTACGCGACATCCCGGTCATCATGATGAGCGGCAACGAGCAGGCCATGGAGCAGTTCTTCGGCACACGGATCGGGGCCGATGATTTCATGAAGAAGCCTTTCTCGCGTTACGAGATTTTTTTCCGGATCGAACGCCTGCTCGATGAAAACCTGGTCCCGCGCCGAGTTCTCCCGAAAGCCGACCAGCCGACGCCCGCCACGCCCACACCCTGACTCCTCCGGCCATGATCGCCAAGCTAAAGACCTTTCCCGCCCTTCCGGAAACCGCTGCCCAGGCTGGAATGAGCCACGTGCTGGTGCTATTGCCAGCAATGCAGGATATTCCGGCCGACTGCCCAGGTCGCACTTCGTTGATGGCAACGCTGGCCCGACGGCGTCTTGATGCAGACGAACTGAGCGATGCCCCGGTATCAGCCAATTCAGCCGAAGGCGGCTTGCGGGTCTGGCTGAGGCTCGACCCGACCAAATCGACTTTCGACAATCTGAGCCTGTTGCGCGAAGGCATGGCAATCCTGCTCGATGAGGAACCCGCCACGGTCAATGTGCTGATCTGCGCCCCAACCGCGACCTCCGGCTGGATGGCCGACCTCGCCACCTACGTCGGGCTGGCCAATGGCACGCCGCTGCCCAACAGAAAACAGGAAGACGCCCCACGCGCCCTGGAATCCCTGAACATCTGGGGCAGTGACCATGCCTCGGAGCACGCCCGCTCACTGGCCGACGGCAATCTGCTGGCGCGCAGCCTGACCGCACTACCGCCCAACGAATTAACACCAAGCGCCTACCGGGCGCGCATCGCCGAGCTGGCCAACCAGCATGGCTGGGAAATGGAAGTTTTCGACCTGCCGAAACTACGCGAGATGGGGGCCGGTGCCTTCGCTTCCGTCGCCCAGGGTAGCGAAGCCAACGACGCAGCCATCGTCCGGCTTTCGTTGATCCCGCCCAATGCGAAGGCTCGCGTCGCCCTGGTCGGCAAGGGCATCTGTTTCGACACTGGTGGCCACAACCTGAAATCGGCCGATTCGATGATCGGCATGCATGAAGACATGGCCGGTTCGGCTGCCGTACTCGGCATCCTGCTCGCCGCCAGCCAACAAACCCAGCCACTACGCATCGACGCCTGGCTGGCGCTGGCCAGCAATGACATTTCCCCCCGCGCCAGCCGCCAGGGTGACATCGTGACGGCGCTCAATGGCACGACCATCGAGATCGTCCACACCGACGCCGAGGGCCGCATGGTCCTGGCCGACACGCTGGCCCTGGCCGGGCGCAGCAAGCCTGACCTGATCATCGATTTCGGCACGCTGACCTACACGATGATCAACGCCCTCGGCTGCCGCTACTCCGGCATCTTCGCCAGCAGCGACGAGCTCGGCGCCCTGGCCGTGCGCGCAGGATCAGCCAGCGGCGAGCGGGTATGCACCTTCCCGATGGATGCCGACTACGAAGATGCTCTCGACAGCAAGGTCGCCGACATCTGCCAATGCAGTCTGGACGACGATGCCCCCGACCATATTCATGCCGCACGCTTCCTGAAACGTTTTGTCGGCGAACTCCCGTGGCTGCACATGGACTTGTCAGCGGCCAGTTGCGAGGATGGCCTGGGCGCCATTGCGACCGACCAGACCGGCTTCGGCGTCGCCTGGGGCATCAGCTTCCTGACGGCCTGGGCCAAACTCGAATCCACCGACCAATAGCCCCCTGCCCACTGGAGAAAGCGCCATGTCTCAGCCCGCCCTGATCGTCATCGACCTGCAGAACGACTATTTCCCGGATGGCCGGTTTCCGCTGTGGAATGCCGAAGGCACGCTGGCCAACGTCGAGCAGGCCATTGGCAACGCTCGGGCCAAGGGCATCCCGGTCATACTGGTTCAGCACGTTGCCGACAGCAGCAAAGGGGTGGCGCCGTTCTTCAACACCGGCACGCCGGGTGTCGACATCCATCCGCGCATCCTCGCCGCCGCACCGGACGCCCCCATCGTCATCAAGTCATTTGCCGACAGCTTCCACAACACCACCCTGGAAGCGACGCTGGCTCAACTCGGCGCAGACGAACTGCTGGTCTGCGGCATGATGACCCAGAACTGTGTGACCCATACCGCCATTTCCAAGGCGGCCGACAAGTACAAGGTCAGCATCGTGGCCGACTGCTGCACGACCGTCAGCGAAATCCTGCACAAGATCGCCTTGAATGCCGTATCGACCCGGCTGACCGTCGGACTGGCTGCCGACCTGATCTAAGCCATCGCCGGATCTTTTAACCGAACCACCGCACTTCCGAGACTCACGCCATGCCCCAGGTTCTCACGCCGTTTACCGATGCGCCCGCCGTCGAAGAAATCATCGCCAACACCCAGACCTGGCTGGAGCGTGCCGTGATCGGCCTGAACCTTTGCCCCTTCGCCAAGAGCGTGTTTGTCAAAAAGCAGGTGCGCTATGCCGTGACTGGGGCCAGCACGGCGGATGAACTGCTGGCCGAACTGGAACATGAACTGACCCTGCTCGCCGAAACCGATCCGGCCGAACTGGACACCACGCTGCTGATTCATCCGCAGGTGATGACGGATTTTTTAGACTTCCACTTTTTCCTCGGCGAAGTCGATGCCCTGATTCGTAACCTGGACTATGAGGGCGTTTTCCAGATTGCCAGCCTGCATCCGCAGTACGAATTTGCTGGCAGCGAGCCGGACGACATCGCCAACTTCACCAACCGCTCCCCCTACCCGACGCTGCATCTGCTACGCGAAAGCAGCATCGACCGCGCCGTTGCAGCCTTTCCTGATGCGGAAGCGATTTTCGAGCGCAATATCGAAACCATGGAGCGCCTCGGCCACGAGGGCTGGAAGAAACTCTGGCTGAGTTGATCTTCCGGACCGGGCCAGTCGCCTATTTGCCCTTGGCAGCCGGCCCTTTCGCTGGCTCGGAATCGCTTGGCTGGTCTTCCTCGCCCTGCGCATGCAGCAGCCAGACAAGATCACTGCCCTGCACGGGCATCGGAATCATCTGGTTCCAGCTCCAGCGGAACACCGGCCCGCTGGGTATGTAGCGGGCAAACACCTCACCACGCGAACTGACACCAAAAAAGGGCCATGGCCCCAGGACGGCTTCCTTGAGTTGCGAATCGGTCATGGTGCGCCTCCTTCTGTCGGCTGGGTAATAGAGCCAGTCTGCGCCGTCTGGCTTGGCGAATCAAGGCGTTGCAGCAGGCAAAACAAAAACACCGTCAGCACCAAAGAAATGGGCCGCGACTGCGGCCCGCCAATCCGGTTCCCCGACAACCGGGAATCAGGCTGTTTCGTGCTCTCCACCATCCTTGCGCTGGCTGCCCAGCGTCAGCTCGGTATTCTCGCTGAGGGCAAAGAAAAAGGCTTCGACCGCTTTCGGCTCGCCGGAAGCGGCAAACGTCGTCTGGCCACACTCGCACTGGCCAACCCAGATCGCTTCGATGCCGCGCAGGCCGCGCGTGCTGACCGGGTGAATCGCTGTCACATCCGCCTTGCAGCCATTGCAGACCAGCTTTTCCGGGCGCGTCGCCTCGATCTTCTCTTGAGCCTGAGCAACGCGCTGTGCCAGCGTACCGCGGTTTTTAGCTTGTCCCATGTCTGTTCCCCCCAGAATTTTCAAAGGCTGGCAGGATACAGGAATTTCGCACCCCACCGGGGAACGGACTCACTCTTCGGCGAAGCAGAAGCGTCGCTTGCCTTCTGACTTGGCTTGATACATGGCGAGATCGGCGCAGCGAATGATCCCTTCCGGGGTGTTTGCGCCCCCGGCTCGGGGAAACAGGCAGATGCCGATACTCGCGCTGAGCGTCTGGGTCTTGGGCAAACCGGGAATCGGCCGCTCGACCAAGGAGATCAACTTGTCGGCCAGATGGGCGGCGCCATCACATGAACCGATGTCCTGAATGAGGAGAAAAAACTCATCGCCCCCCAGCCGTGACACGGTATCGGTCTCGCGCATTGACGAGGCCAATCGCCTCGCCACTTCGCGCAGTGCAATGTCGCCACGATCATGACCAAGCTGGTCATTGACATCCTTGAACCCGTCCAGATCGATAAAAAACCCGGCATGGCGGGCCAGGTCACGGCGAGCCAGAGCCAATGCCTGATTGATCCGGTCATCGAGCAGCTCGCGGTTGGGCAAGCCGGTCAGCCGGTCATGCAGGGAACGGTCAAGGTGAAGCAGCCGCTCATCATCAAGTTGCAATTCACGGAGGAAAAGCTGGCGTCGCTGATACTCGGCCAGGTAGCCGGCAGCACCACCGATCAGGTTGGCCGAAATGATGAAAAAATTCTGGCTAAGCAGCATTCCCTCCGGATACTGCCGCACAAAGCCGAACAGAATGTTGTAGAGAATCAGCACCACGAGATTGACGACCAACGCCTGAATGAAGCGGGCCCCGATCAGGTTGTAGGTATAGAAGGTGGCCAGCATCAAGCCAGGGTAGTAGTAGGTACTGCTACCTGACGGCAGATGCCAGAGCATGGCAATCAAGCCAAGCGCGGCCGTAAATCCGACCAGGGCAAGTGGTAGCTGGTTGGCTTTTTCGAACCATGGAGAGAAAGTCAGTGCCAGAACCGACACCGGCACCAGCAAGGTCGCCAGACGGATCAGCCAGACCTGTCCAAGCTGCTCGGGCGGCACGAACAGATGCTCCAGCGCTCCATAGGAAAAATAGACAACGATCCCTACCACGATCGCCGCCCGGCCCTGCAGACGCAGGCGTGGCATCAGATGCCGGGCAAAGGCACGCTCCGTCGCGGAGTCACGAAAGCTGAGCGTCAGCGGATGCACTCTGTTCATCTTCAACGCGCCTTGAAGGAACTTCACTCTGTGGGTAGCGGGGCACTATCTGAGAATGCCTCTCGAATATGACCAACAGGATAGTCCCTGCCGCTGGCAGGCGAGAATGATTTTTTCCCCAATATCCGAAGCGCGGGCTCTATGGCAATATGCGGGAATGCATGCCCTGCCCCACCTTAGCATTGTCGATTGGCTGTCCCTTGCGGTGTTCTTTGCCTGCTGGGCCGGTTATGCTTGGTATTCGGAACACAGCCAATGGGGCTCCAACGGCCTGATCCGCACCACCCAGCAGTATCGGCTGAAATGGGCCTACCGCATGCTTGAGCGCGACGTCCGGGTGACGGATTCGACGCTGATCGGCAATCTGGTGACCAGTGTTTCGTTCTACGCCAACACCACCATCTACATCATCGCCGGCCTGGTCGCCGCCCTCGGCGCTTCTGACAAGCTGATCAGCTTCACCGCCGACCTTCCCTTCGGCAACACTGGCAACCGCGAGCTGCTTGAAATCAAGCTGATGCTGGTGCTGGCCAGTTTTGTTTACGCTTATTTCAAGTTCACCTGGTCCCTACGTCAGTTCAACCTGCTCTCCATCCTGGTTGGCGGAGCCCCGTTTGGCAAAGCCGGAGAAGCGGATATCGACGTTTACGCGCAGCGGGTAGCCGGTGCCAACAATCTGGCAGGAGATGATTTCAACCGGGGCATTCGTGCCTACTACTTCGGCCTTGCCGCCTCTGGCTGGCTGCTCAATTCATTGGCCCTCAGCCTGTTGTCGATCATCGTGCTGATCGTGCTATTCCGGCGCGATTACCGCTCACCCGCCCTGCACGTCCTGCGCGAACAGGCCTGATTGGCAATGTCCCCAAAAACGCACCTGGCCGGCATTGGCTACGGCCTGCTCGCCTACGTCATCTGGGGCTTCTTCCCACTCTATTTCCACCAGCTGGGTGCGATTTCGCCGATGGATATCCTGTCCAACCGCACCGCCTGGGCCTTTGTGTTCGTCACGATCCTGCTCACCCTCAGGCAGCGCTGGAAAAACGTCTTTGCCCTGTTTAGCGCACCGCGCCATGTCATCCGGCTAAGCATTGCAGCCATGCTGCTCGGTAGCAACTGGCTTGGTTTCCTGTGGGCAGTCAATCATCACCAGGTCGTTGCCTCCAGCCTCGGCTATTTCCTGACGCCGCTGGTCAATGTCCTGCTTGGCCTGCTGGTCCTGAAAGAAAGACTGAACGCCAAGGAGTGGCTGGCCATCGCACTGGCCATCGTCGCTGTTGGCAACGAACTGATCACCCTCGGTACGCTGCCGTGGATTTCGCTGTTTCTGGCCGGCAGCTTCGGTATCTACGGTCTTCTGCGCAAACAAGTGCCGGTCGATGCCATTTCCGGCCTGTGGCTGGAAACCATGGCCATGCTTCCGATCTGCCTGCTTTACGCCGGCTGGCAGGCGCAGCAAGGACATGCCGTGTTCACCCTGGTTGATGGCACAAGCACGGCCTTGCTGATCGGTTCCGGCATCCTGACCGCCCTGCCACTGATGGCATTCGCTGCCGCCACCCAACGACTGGATCTGGCCACCGTCGGTATGCTGATGTACATCAACCCGACCATGCAATTCATCACCGCCATCTTTGTCTTTGGCGAGCCGCTCCAACCGGCCCGTCTGACCAGCTTTGCGCTGATCTGGCTCGGTCTTTTCATCTTTAGCTGGAGTGCCTGGGAGAAATACCGGCGGACCGTGTGATCTCGCGCACCCCGCAGGGCAGCGAAGTCATCGCCCGGCACCGCTTGGCGCACCAGAGGATTCTGGTGCCCCGGATTTACCCCAGACGCCGGCGTGCCTCAAACAGGCAAACACCAGCCGCCACAGACACGTTCAGGCTTTCGACAGTACCGTGCATTGGAATCTTGACTAGCTGATCGCAATTTTCCCGGGTCAGGCGGCGCATGCCTTCCCCCTCCGCACCCAGCACCCAGGCCGTCGCTTTTGGCCACTCGGCGGCATAGAGATCACTCTCCGCCTCACCGGCAGTACCGATCACCCATATCTCGCGCTCCTGCAACTCTCGCAGCGTACGAGCCAGATTGGTCACCATCACATAGGGCACCGTTTCGGCAGCACCACAGGCCGTCTTGGCGGCCACATCGGTCAGACCAACGGCGCGATCCTTGGGTGCGATGACGGCGTGGACACCGGCCGCATCGGCCACCCGCAAGCAAGCGCCAAGATTACGCGGATCGGTAATGCCATCGAGCACGAGCAGGAAAGCCGGCTCTTCGAGCGTATCCAGTACGTCGTCAAGATGCGCGACCTTGCGTCCGCCTTCAATACGAGCGACCACCCCCTGGTGTCTGGCCCCCGGGGCCATCCCGTCAAGTCGCTTGCCATCGCAGGCCACCACGTTGATTCCTTGCAACTCGGCATGGCCGAGCAAGTCACGCGCCCGGGCATCATGCCGAGAAGCATCAATCAGGATTTCCTTGACCGACCCCGGATCGTGACGAAGTTTGGCGGTGATGGCGTGAAAACCGTAGATCAGGCGGGAGGACATGACTGCTTTCGAAATTCAGGATGCCGAATTCTACCGCGCCAGCCGGCAGCATCGGAAACTGGCCTTGCTCAAGCAGGTTATCAGCGAAGGATTCAAAATCCCTGCAGCAGGGAGTCCTCGCGGGAAATCCAGCGCGCCAACAGGAGATCATGCAAGGCAATGTGATTGGTTATCCAGCGCGCCAGCAATTTCTCAAGTTCGCGAATTCTTGAAACGACATGAAGTTGATCAAGTGAGGAAACGATTTCCTGTACCTTGGCGGCGATCTCGGCATGATCTTCCATATGCGCTTGGCACATATCACGATCAACCATTAGCATCAGCGAATCTCGCATGATGCTTTCTTCCGTTTTGAAGTGATCAAGAATGAAAGAAAATACATCACCAAGCAAGCCAATTAACTGGTTTTCGCAGCGCAGCTGGGACTCATGCCCACAACCGCTGCAATCGGCAAAGGTCTCGTGGTCAATGCAAACCTTACGCAGATTTGCGATCGCAGAAACCAGAAAACGATGCTCAAAATCAATGAGCTTATGGCCGGTCACCAATTCCGGAGGCAAGGCCCCGGTTGTCAGCCAGTGAGCGGTAATATCGGACAGCGCACTGACGGACTCATCCCTACGAGTCGGGATCGAAACCGCCCGCTGTTTCGTCATTACCACTCCAAAAAATATTAACTATTTCTATTTTAATATGGTTTTATTGAACTGAAGCAGGCCTATTCATTTCTGAGAGATACTGCCGTTAATAAAACATCAGACCAATTCCGGGAAAAACTTGCTGTCGGATAATCAAAAACGCTGGGGTGTCGATCAGTGGGCAGCCTTCCTGAGCAGCAAGGAACTACCCTGCATGCCACGCTCCAAAGCCATGTTGCTTGCCCTTGAAAGCTGTCAGGGCGAACAACTTGCCGCCCGGGAGCTCGCCGACATTGCTGCGGGTGACCCCTTCCTCTGCCTGAGGGTGCTTCGCGAAGCAGAGAACCGCCGCGCGCAGCGTTTGGGGCACGAAACCACCACGCCTCTTGCTGCAGTGATGCAACTTGGCACAGATACTTTTCGCCGCCTGTTGCTCAACAGCCAGGAAACCGATGAATCCGAAATTGGCCTCGCCCGTTGCGAAGCCAGCGCCTATCTGGCAAGGCACCTTGCGCTGCGCTGGGGATCGGCCCGCGCCGACATTTCCCCGGACGAAGTTGCCATGGCCGCCTTACTGTCGGAACTTGGCGAGCTATTACTCTGGCTGTTTGCCCGCGAGCTGCCCGAGGCAGCCCAAGCCGCCCTGCACTCCGGTCGCGCTTCGCGCTCCGCTCAGGCGCAACTGGATACTTGTGGGTTCCGCTTCAAGGATCTGACGCTGAAGTGCGCCACGATCTGGCACCTCCCCTCTCTGCTTACCCAACTGATCCGCGGCGTTGACAACCCGCGTTCCAATCTCTCACGACTATGCGTAGATACCGCACGGCATCTGGCTTCCGGGGGGCCGGATGATCCCGCCTTACCATCTGACATCGCAGAAGCCAAGCACATCATCCCCAGTGCCTCGCTCGAATGGCTGGCCGAGCAATTGCCCGGCCTCGATGAAGCGCAAGTAGCCACCATCGCCCTCAAGGCAAGCGACCTGCTCGACCCGACCCACCACTGAACGCGAACGCTGTGGTCAACGCCGCTTGGCAGCTGGTTTCCGCGCCGGTTTGGCCGTCCCGACCTTGGCCTTGGCTGGTGCCTTCTTGCCCGCCGGCTTGGGCTTGGATGCGCTCTTTGCCGCCTTGGCCACCGCCTTGACTGCTGAGACCGATTGGCGGGCAGGCTTGACCGAGGCTTTGGCGACGACAGGGCGGCCGAAGGTCTTGCCGGCAGATTTACCCGCCGACTTTCCGCCGCGCGATGCTTTGTCATCCCCGGCCAGCACAAAGTCGATCCGGTTCGACTCAAGATTGGCCCGCACCAGCCTGACCTTCACCCGATCACCAAGGCGGAAACGCTGCCCGGTACGCTCGCCAAGCATCTGGTGCTTGATATTGTCGAACTGGAAGTAATCGGAGCCCAGCTCCGACACGTGCACCAGACCTTCGATGTAGATGGTGTCGAGCGCAACGAAGAAGCCAAAGGCCGTGACCGCCGAAATCGTCCCGTCAAACTCTTCGCCAATACGCTCCTTCATGAAGAAGCACTTCAGCCAGTTCTCGACATCGCGCGTCGCCTCGTCAGCCCGTCGCTCGGTCGACGAGCATTGCAGGCCAATATCATCCCACTCGCGTGACGGCACGTATTTCTGACCAGCCAGTACCGCCTTGATCGCCCGATGCACCAGCAGATCGGGATAGCGGCGAATCGGCGAAGTAAAGTGGGTGTAATGCTCATAGGCCAGGCCGAAGTGACCAACGTTATCCGGGCTGTACATCGCCTGCCGGAGCGAGCGGAGCATTACCGTCTGCAAGAGCTGGAAATCCGGACGCAGCTTGACCTTTTCAAGCAGGATGCCGTAATCCTTGGCCCGCGGTTCATCACCGCCACCGAGGGCGAGGCCGAACTCACCGAGGAAGGCGCGTAGATTCTTCAGCTTGTCTTCGGAAGGTGACTCGTGGATACGATAGAGGCAAGTCTGCTTGTGCTCGGCCAGGAAGTCCGAAGCGCAGACGTTGGCGGCCAGCATGCACTCCTCGATGATGCGGTGCGCATCATTGCGTACCACCGGCACGATGTTCTCAATCTTGCCCTGCTCATTGAACAGCATCTGGGTTTCAGTCGTTTCGAAATCGATTGCACCCCGCTGGCCGCGCGCCTTATGCAAGGCGCCGAACAGCTTGTAGAGATTCTGAACGTGCGGCAAAACGCTAATATGAGCCTCGGTTTCCGGCTTTTTCTCACCATTAAGCCACGACCAGACGAGGTTGTAGGTCAATCGCGCATGCGAGCGGAAAACTGCCGGGTAAAAACGATACTTGCCGATCTTGCCGCTTGAACTGATCTCCATGTCACAGACCATGGCCATCCGCTCGACATCCGGGTTCAGCGAGCAGATGCCGTTTGACAGCTTTTCCGGCAGCATCGGAATCACCCGACGTGGGAAATAGACCGAGTTGCCGCGCTCCAGGGCTTCCTTATCGAGTGCCATCCCCGGCTTGACGTAATGCGACACGTCGGCAATTGCCACCACCAGCCGCCAGCCGCGCCCTTTTTTCTCGCAGAACACCGCATCGTCGAAGTCGCGCGCCGTTTCACCATCGATGGTCACCAATGGCAACTCGCGCAAATCCTCCCGACCAGCGTAATCGGCTTTCTTGACCTTGTCCGGCAGCGCTTTGTTCTCCTCCAGCGCCGCCTTCGAAAACTCGAACGGCAGATCGTGCTTACGCAGCGCAATCTCGATCTCCATGCCAGGATCGGCATAGTTGCCCAGTGTTTCGATGATCTGCCCGATAGGCTTGGAGTACTTGCTTGGCTGCTCGATGATCTCGACCATCACCACTTGCCCGGACTCCGGCTTGAACTTCGCCTTCTTCTCCGGTGGCACGAGAATATCCTGCGAAATACGCTTGTTCTCGGGCACCACGAACACAACACCGTGCTCGACGAATACCCGACCCACCACCTTGGTATTGACCCGCTCGGTGACCTCGACAATGCCGCCTTCGGGACGCCCCTTGCGGTCGATGCCAGTCACCCGGACCAGCGCCCGGTCACCGTGCAGCACTTTACCCATCTGGTGCTGATCCAGGAAGATATCGGCGCTACCATCATCCGGCACCAGGAAACCGTAGCCATCCGGATGCCCTTGCACCCGGCCCGGCGTCAGGCTGGCCCGCTCGGGCAGGATGTAGGCCCCCTTGCGGTTACGCAACAACTGCCCTTCGCGTTCCATGGCGCCAAGCCGGCGCTGGAACATTTCGCGCTCACTGCTGGTGATATCGAGCAACTCAATCAATTCGGCAAGCTCAAGCGGCCGCCCCTCATCCGTCAGCACCTGTGAAACATATTCGCGTGACGGTAAAGGGAATTCGTAGCGGGCTAATTCACGCTCGAAAAAGGGATCGGCTCGCCGGATTTTGGATAGTTTCTTTCTTGACATTAACTTTATTTCCTCTAAAATTCGCGCTCTTCGCACCTGTGCCCAGGTGGCGGAATTGGTAGACGCACTAGTTTCAGGTACTAGCGGGTAACTCCGTGGGGGTTCGAGTCCCTTTCTGGGCACCAAAGATTCGGATCAAAGGCTTCGAGCAATCGAAGCCTTTTTTCTTTTCGGCATTCGCCGAACAACTGCGCGGATTGTCTCACAGCACTATGAAAACCCCGAATTCAATCTCGATGCGAAAACAGTTTACACCAACCCAAAATCGTGTAAAATGCGCGCTCTTCGCACCTGTGCCCAGGTGGCGGAATTGGTAGACGCACTAGTTTCAGGTACTAGCGGGTAACTCCGTGGGGGTTCGAGTCCCTTCCTGGGCACCAGCGATTTTGATTAAAGGCCTTGTTAAAACAAGGCCTTTTTCATTTCCGGCTGCAGTTTTCTTCCGCAAACCAGCCAAACCCACGACTGCAGCAACAATTGCTCACACATCCGTACACAATGCGTGTCATCGCAGTCCTCGGCGAATCGTTATTTGGCTTGTCCAAACGACACATTTGAGCCGAACCATGAAGAAAACCACCGCCCTCTGCATCGCCGCCGCCCTGGCCATGACCGTCAATACATCGGCGCAGGCCGACTGGGGTCGCCACCACGGTAATTTCCGCCCGCCGATGCCAATGTATGAAAGCCACCATCGCAGTGGTCCCGGATGGGTCGGACCAGCCGCTGTACTGGCCATCGCAGGCATGGCCATCGGCGCCGCCACCTACAGCAACGCCTACGCGGCCCCGGCACCAGTCTATTCCGCCCCGGTCTACGTACAACAAGCCCCGGTCTACGCCGCCCCTCCAACGCGGAGTGACGTGTGGTACTACTGCGGATCATCCGACCAGTACTACCCCTATACCAATGCCTGCCCCGAAGGCTGGCAAGCCGTCCCGGCGCGCTAAAAATAAAAACGGGCCCGATGGGCCCGTTATTCATGCAAGTCGGTGAAGCAAATTACTTGAACGGATGCTGTTTGAGGATAGTTTCGTCACGTTCCGGGCCAGTCGACACAATGGCGATTGGCACTTCACACAACACCTCAAGGCGATTCAAATAAGCCTGAGCATTCACTGGCAAATCCTCCCAGCGCTTGACGCCAAAGGTCGTATCGGTCCACCCCGGCATGGTTTCGTAGATCGGCTCACAGCGGGCAACCTCATCTGCACCGATCGGCAATAGATCAATGACTTTGCCATCGAGCTTGTAGCCGGTACAAATATTCAATTCCTTTAGACCATCAAGCACATCCAACTTGGTAATGCACAGCCCCGTCAGCCCATTAATCCGACCTGAACGGCGCAACGCCGCAGCATCGAACCAACCGCAACGGCGCTTGCGACCAGTCACGGTGCCAAACTCGCGGCCAACCTGCGACATCTGGTAACCCGGCACACCCTCGGTTTCGATATCCAGTTCGCTCGGGAACGGACCGCCACCAACCCGTGTGCAATAAGCCTTGGTGATGCCAAGCACGTAATGCAGCATGCCCGGACCAATGCCGGCACCAGCCGACGCTTGACCAGCCACGCAGTTGGATGAGGTGACGAACGGGTAGGTACCGTGGTCGATATCGAGCAGCGTCCCTTGTGCCCCCTCGAACAGCAGGTTGGAACCCGCCTTGTTGGCCGCGTAAAGCGCGGCGGAAACATCGGTGACCAGCGGCTTGATCTGCTCGGCATCGGCCATTGCCTGATCGTAAACCGTCTGAAAATCGACGGCCGGCGCCTTGAAATACTGAGTCAACACGAAGTTGTGGTACTCCAGCACTTCCTTCAGCTTTTCGGCAAAACGTTCCGGATTGAACAGATCATAGACGCGCAGGCCACGGCGAGAAACCTTGTCCTCGTAGGTCGGACCAATACCCTTGCCGGTGGTGCCAATTTTCTTATCTTCCGACTTGGCACATTCGCGGGCCTTGTCGATAGCAGAGTGATACGGGAGGATAAGCGGACATCCCGGGCTGATTTTCAGGCGGGAACGAACGTCGATACCGCCCTTTTCCAGCTCTGCAATCTCCGAGAGCAAGTGATGAATATCGAGCACGACGCCATTGCCGATATAACACTCGACGCCATCGCGAACGATGCCGGAAGGCACCAGGTTCAGCTTGTAGACTTGTTCGCCAACGACCAGCGTATGGCCAGCGTTATGCCCCCCCTGAAAACGCACCACGCCCTTGGCGTGATCGGTGAGCCAGTCGACGATTTTGCCCTTACCTTCATCGCCCCACTGGGTTCCCACCACGATGACATTCTTTGCCATTTTTTAATCCTCTTGTATTGCTTCAATAATCCAGTGTTCGCCGACCAGCGCCAGCTTCCGGTCGCAGAGCGGACCTTCGCACGCCGTTTCACCATGCAGCAGTTCGACGACAATCTCACCCTGTTCGCGCAGCGCGGCAATGTGAGCCGCCAAGTGCTTGTTCTGTCCAGCATGCGGCGCTAGGATCGCGCCATTCGACTTGCCGACAGTCACCAGACGAGCGACTTCGCGCAAATCCATCGAAAAACCAGTCGCCGGACGAGCACGACCGAAGGCCTTGCCAGCGCCATCGTAACGGCCGCCCAGCGCAATGGCTGCCGGATAACCATCGCAATAGGCTGCGAAGACCACGCCGTTGTGATAGTGGTAGCCACGCAGGTCGGACAGGTCGATCGAGAAGGGCAATTCAGGTGCGCCGACCAGCAGGTGGCGCAAGCCTTCCAGAGCAGCAGTAATTGCTGGCAGCGGCGGCAGTTCGGCAGCAGCTCGTTCCAGCACCTCAGCTCCGCCGTACAGTTGCGGCAGGCGCTGCAGCGCTTCGCGATAGGGCGATGGCACGTTGGCACAGGCTTCGATCAGGCCAGGCACATCCTTGGTCTGCAGCAGGCTCAATACACTATCTTCTGCCTCCTGCGGCAAACCAGCCGCTTCAGCCAGCGCTCGGAAAATACCGACATGTCCGAGATCGATGCGACGAATCGGCAGTTTGATCTGTTCTAAAGCCCCTGCCATCAATCGAATGACATCAAGGTCGGCGGCTATGCCGGCATAGCCGTAGAGCTCAGCGCCAATCTGTAGCGGCTCGCGACCGGCGGAAATCGTCGCCGGCAAAGTGTGAAGCACATTGCCGCAATAACAGAGACGGGTCACACCTTGATGATTGAGCAGATGCGCGTCGATACGAGCTGCCTGCGGCGTGATATCAGCCCGCACCCCCATGGTTCGACCGGAAAGTTGATCGACCAGCTTGAAGGTTCGCAGCTTCAGGTCCTGACCAGCACCAGTCAGCAAAGACTCGAGATATTCAAGCATCGGCGGCATGACCAGCTCAAAGCCGCGACTGCGGAAATGATCAAGAACGGTACGACGCAAGCGCTCGATGCGGGCGGCCTCTGCAGGCAAGGCATCAGCAAGGTATTCAGGTAACAACCAGTTCATGAGAAAAGCATCAGTAGGATCAGGCCGATCAGCATCGAGGTCAGGCCAACGAAGCGGAGCTGCCCATCCGAAAATTGAATTAGACGGCGAAAGGTTTCACGCCAGGCCGCCGGCGCAATGAAAGGCATCAATCCTTCGAGCACCAGCATCAGCGCGAAGGCAAGAAGGATAGTAGAGCTCATTTACCCTTGTCATTCCCACGCCCGACTCCCTTCATGTACTTGAAGAAATCAGAGTTGGGCTCAAGAACAAGCACATCGCTCTTGCTCTTGAAGCTGCCGCGATAGGCTTCGAGACTACGATAGAAGGCATAAAACTCGGGATTCTGGCCAAAAGCCTGAGCGTACGTATTGGTCGCCTTGGCATCACCTTCACCCTTGATCTTCTGGGCATCACGGTAGGCCTCGGCAACGATGATTTCGCGCTGGCGATCGGCGTCGGCGCGAATCTTTTCCGCCTCGGCAGAACCTTCCGAACGCAGTTCGTTGGCGACGCGCTTGCGCTCTGCCTCCATCCTGCGATAAACCGCTTCGCTAACCTCGGTCGGCAATTCCACACGCTTCACACGGACATCGACGATCTGCACCCCAATCTTGCGGGCATCGGCATCCGCCTTTTCGCGCATCTGGTCCATGATCTTGTCGCGCTCGCCGGAAACCACGTCGTGCACGGTACGTTTACCGAACTCCTCGCGCAGACCAGCATTAACCGTCTGATTCAGACGGGTCTTGGCACGCGATTCATCGCCACCGACCGAAATGTAATAAAGCTTCGGATCGACGATGCGCCACTTGATATAGGAGTCGACGAGGACGTTCTTCTTCTCGGAGGTGATAAAGCGCTCCGGGTCTGCATTATCCAGCGTGATGATGCGCTTTTCAAAATAGCGCACGTTCTGAACCATCGGCACCTTGAAGTAGAGTCCGGGCTCGGCGATTGCTCGCTTGACTTCACCCAACTGAAAAACTACGGCGTATTGACGCTGGTCGACTGTAAAGATCGACATCGCCATCACCACCAGCACGGTGGCGATTACTACGCCCAACAGATTGATACGCGGACTCATCAACGCCCCTCCCGATCACGCGAACGCAGCGAACCATCGCGCGAACTCTGAGAATATGAGCCTCCACCCACCTTGGGTGCCGCCTCCAATTGCGGCGGCGCCTCGGATGACAGCGGTGCCGAAGGGCGTGCCGTCGACGGTGCGATCGAAGCTTCCGGAGCAGCCTGAGCAGCAGTCGCGGCCCCGGTCGCCTGCATCAACTTGTCGAGCGGCAGGTACAACAGGTTACCCTGCCCCTTGGCATCGACCATCACCTTGCTGGTATTGGCGTAAATTTGCTGCATGGTTTCCAGATACATGCGCTGACGCGTCACTTCCGGCGCCTTGGCGTATTCGGTCAGCACCTGCTTGAACCGCGAGGCATCACCTTCAGCCGAGGAAATCACGCGCTGCTTGTAGCCATTAGCCTCTTCCAGCAGGCGTGCTGCGGTGCCCTTGGCTTTCGGAATAACGTCGTTGGCGTAGGCCTGACCTTCGTTCTTCTGGCGCTCGCGATCCTGACCGGCCTTGACCGCATCATCAAAAGCCGACTGCACCTGCTCGGGCGGCTGCGCATTCTGCATTGTCACCTTGGAAATCAGGATGCCGCTCTGGTAGCGATCAAGAATATCCTGCATCAGTTTCGATGCCTGCGAGGCGATCTGCTCCCGACCTTCGTAGAGCACATAGTCCATCTTGCTCTTGCCAACAATCTCACGAACCGCCGTTTCGGCAGCCCCCATCACCGCTTCGTCCGGCGAACGATTGTTGAACAGATACTCGACCGGATCCTTCAGGATGTATTGAACAGCAAACTGGATGTTCACGATGTTTTCGTCATCGGTCAGCATCAGTGCTTCCTTGAGCACCTTGTTGCGCTCGCTGCCGCGATAGCCGATTTCGATCGTGCGCACCCCCGTCAGGTTGACCAGTTCATGCGACTGAATCGGGTAAGGGAAACGCCAACGTAAACCAGGTTCGGTGGCCTCCTTGAAACTGCCGAACTGGAGCACCAATCCGCGCTGCGAGGCATCGACAATATAAAAACCCGAGGCCAGCCAGACCACTGCCGCCAGCCCAGCCAACAACCCCAGGCCGCCACCCAGGAATTTCGGGTTGAAATCGATATTCGGCATGCGGGGCCCATCGCCACCGCCATTGCCACCGCCGCCGCCTTTATTACCGAACATGCCGGACAGTTTGCGATTAAAGTCGCGCCAGAGCTCCTCGAGATCCGGTGGGCCATCGTTGGGTCGGCGCGGACCATTGCCGTTGGGCTTGTCACCGTCATTGCTGCCACGGTTACCCCACTGCGGGTCATTGAGCGACATGAAAATACCTAGGGTCGGAATCATGGATGTCGGGGTTCAGTTGATATAGT
>Ga0316604_10000810_pt1 | contig 32831 bp, 33 predicted proteins | sample OWC_soil_day20_C_FD_207650 | JGI IMG/M metagenome (GOLD analysis project Ga0316604, IMG submission 207650) | Wetland soil microbial communities from Old Woman Creek delta, Ohio, United States - OWC_soil_day20_CT | ecosystem: Environmental > Terrestrial > Soil > Wetlands | place: USA: Ohio... | reverse complement strand
GCTGAGTGATAATATTGTACTCATGCGCCGCCGTGCCCGCGATACCAATCTAAAGGTCCGTATTTTGAAAATAGGTGAGCGTACCAAAACATCCGTAGCTGTCCTATATGTGGCTGATCTGGTAAAACCCGGCTTGTTAGAAGAAGTAGAGCGACGTCTGTCCATGATTAGCATCGATAAAATACTGGCAGCATCCCGGATTGAGGAATTCCTGGTTGATCATCCTTGGTCACCTTTTCCCCAGACCCAGATGACGGAGAGACCTGATAAAATGCTGGCTGCACTATATGAGGGGCGGGTAGGCATTCTTGTGGATGGTACCCCGGCTAGCATTATGGTGCCCTGCACCTATAATGTTTTAATGCAAATTACTGATGATTATACCTTGCAACCAATTATTTCCAGTTCTATCCGTTTAATGAGAGGATTAGCGGCTTTTATGGCTATTTATTTGCCAGCCATATATGTTGCCATCGTATCATACCATCCTGGTATGTTACCTACACCTATGGCCATTTCAGTAGCGGAACTCAGGGCACGCAGTCCCTTTCCCTCATTTTTGGAAGCTGTGATGATGGAAATTATATTGGAGTTATTTCAAGAGGCAGTCGTGCGGCTGCCCCAAAAGATCGCTGGAGCTGCCAGTATGATCGGTGCTGTTGTTATTGGCACTACTATAGTTCAGGCTGGGATTATCAATCCTTTCTTGGTAGTTGTTATTGCCACTACGGCTCTTGCTTCTTATTCGATGCCTTCCTATACTTTCAGCATGGCACTACGCTGGCTGAGAATACCCATGTTGATATTGGCTTCCATATTAGGACTCTATGGTGTTATATTAGGGATTTTAGCAGTGACAATACATCTTTGTTCCCTGCGTAGTTTTGGCGAATCTTTTCTTGGTGGCATGTTTAATGTGGATCTGTTATCAGACTGGAAAGACTCTTTGGCAAGATTACCCACCAAGTTGTTAAAGGACAGACCTAAGGAATTTGGCGCTCAGGATCAGACAAGGATGGGTGGTAACGATGGCTAATCTGGAAGCTAAAACATATATGTCAACCTTACAGCTAATGATTGTGACTATTACAACTTGTATAGGTGCGCAAATTATGCTTAGTCCCCGTGCCTTGATCGCCTCACTAGGGCAGGCGGCATGGATAAGTGTCATTATTGGCGGAGTGATATTTTACATAGCCGCTTGCTTAATGCTCAAGCTGGGTAAACAGTATCCAGATGAGACACTGGTGGAATATGCGCCACGGCTCTTTGGTCCCTTGGGTGGCAGTGTTATTGTCTTGTGGTTTAATTTGCTATTTTTTTTGCAGATCATCGAAATTTTTAGTGGCGTAGGTAAAATAATTACTTTTTTTATGTTTGATCGAACTCCTCCTGAAGTGGTTATATTAGGCTTACTGGTGGTATGTACCTATTGTGCGCTGCAGGATTGGGGGACTATTTTGCGTGTGCAGCAGTTCATGTTTTTTGTGGCATATAGCATGCTGACGGTTGTATGGCTCGCCAGCATGTTAAATTTTCAACCGGAAAATATGTTGCCACTGTGGACGGCTAATGGAAAAAACGTAATAAGTGGGGGCGTTTCCACATGGCCCATGTATAGTGGTTATGAATGTGTACTACTACTGTTGCCGTTGGTATACAGGCAAGCTAATTTTGCCAAGTTAGCCAAAATAATGGGGGGGGCTTTTGGCTGCATGACCTTATTTTTTTTAATGATTATTATTATTATTATCGGGGTATTAACTGTGGAAAATGCGAAAAGTATACCCTATCCTGCTCTAAACGTCATTCGCAGTGTCGAACTGCCTGGCACTTTTATTGAACGGCTGGAAAATTATCTGCTGCTCACTTGGATACCGGTGGTGTTTGATACCTTGGCGGTTATGATGTTTTTTATGGGACAGGTGTGTATGCGGTATTATGGCTACGTTGACCATCGGCCATGGGTGCTGATGCTAGTACCAATTGTATATGTGTGTAGCATATTGTTGCTTGATGATCAGCAGGTATATGATACGATAAGCAAATATACACTGTGGGCAGGGCTAGGCTTTTCCTTTGCAGTAGTGCCCTTATCCCTGATACTCTCTTGGCGGCAAAAGCGGAAGGCTGGGGCGCGTTGTGGCTAAAAAGAAAATTCTTGCTTGTATGATGCTTATTTGTCTGTGTATGTTTACTGCCGGATGTTGGGATAGGCGGGAATTGCAAGAACGTAATTTTGTTTTGGCAGTAGCGATTGATACAGCTGATGCCGGAATGAAACCAGGGGTAAATCCCGAGCAAGAACCTGAGGTGAAACGCGTTGAAACTTTTGTCCAACCTCATGGCACAAAACGTTACCGCCTGAGTTTGCAACTATTAAAGCTGGGGAAAAACGGGGATGGAAAGGACAAAAGCAAGACTTATGTCATTTCCAATACAGGTGATTCAATGTTTGAAATGGCCCGGGATATGCTGGGACAGAGCAGTAAGTCACTATGGTTTGAGCATGTGCAAGTCATTATTATCAGTGAGGCGGTACTCCGGCAAACAGGACTCGGGGAAATTTTAGATTTTTTCAAACGCGATTCAGAAATGCGTTCGCGGATGCGTGTATATGTCACGCCCGGTGAGGCCAGGCCATTTTTGGAATATATCCCGCCAAACAAAGAGGCAGGCGGAATGTATCTGTCTAATATGATCAATTTGCATGTCAAAAATCTGCATGTACCCGGGAAACGAACTGAATTAGCATCCATCATTCAGTATTTGGATAGTAATAGTAATTTAGTCATGAATCGAATTGAAATGGCTGATAAAGTAGTAAAACTAGGCGGTTTAGTACTATTTAAAAAGGACAAATTTATCGGTTATGTGGATGAATATGCTGTTGCTGGTATGAAATATATTTTCGGCTCTGAAAAGTCAGCCATTGTAACGATCCCGTGTCCTGATCATCCAGACCATCAGGTGATATTCGAATTGTTTCGTCATGATACAAGATTGCGGCCCCATGTTGATGGGGATACTATTTACTTTACGTTGGATATTAATATGTATGGAAATATTGGAGAGCTTCAGGGAGATATTGAGCTAGAAAATACGATGGATTCCCAATATGTGGACAAATTAGAAAGCGCATTTGCTGATGAGATTAAACGTACTATTTTATATTCAATGCAAATTTCCCAAAACCAAATGAAGGTAGATATTCTCAATTTATTTGCCTCTAAATTGAAAGCATATGAACCTGATACTTGGGCAAAAGTAAAGGAGCAATGGGAGGAAATATATCCTGATATTCCCCTGGTTATTTCCGTTAATGTGTCTATTAGGAATATTGGTAGCCATAGGTAGGGACTAGGGGATAGTGGAAAGTGATAGGGGGCAGATGAACCACCCTCAGTAATGGCTAATGAGGCATGGAGGTGGAGAAAGTGTTATTAGCTGGTATATGGAGATTGACACTGGGAGTATGGTATAAAAGGTTGCTTGGCTGTATCCTTATTACGACAATTAGTCTGCTTCTTAGTGGTTGTTGGGATCGGAGTGAACTTGAAGAGCGTCATTTTGTTTTAGCTGTAGCGATTGATAGGGGTGATCAGGGGCTGGGGCCTGAGCAAGGGAAAGATGTGCCGCGGGTAGAAACTTTTGTCCAGCCTCATGGCGATAAGCGCTACCGACTTAGTTTGCAAATTTTAGATATGATGCCATCAGAGAAAGATGCTGGCGGATCGAAAGGGGAAGAAGTAACATATGTTATTTCTAATACCGGCGAGTCCATGTTTGAAATGCTTCGGGACATGCTGGGGCAAAGTGATCAGTCTTTATGGTTTGAGCATATGCAGACAATTATTATCAGTGAAGCAGCTGCCAGGCAGGGTGGACTACAGCCAATAATTGATTTGTTCCGCCGACAGGCAGAAATGCGCTGGTTAATAAAGACTCTAATTACTCCTGGTGAGGCCCGCCCGTTTTTAGAATACAAGCTACCTAGCGGTGAACCAAGCGGCATATTTTTAGCTAATAGCCTACAGCTGTATAAAAAAAATACTCATGTGCCAACATGGCGTACTGATATTGGAGATCTTGCTAAATCAATTGATAATAAAAGTAGAGTGCTTATGGCTCGGATTGAATTAGTAGATAATGTAGTAAAGATAGGCGGCTTGGGCTTATTCAAGAAAGATAAGTTTGTTGGATATGTAGATGAATATGCCACTCAAGGGGGGAAGTTTATTCTCGGTATCGAAAAATCAGCCATTATTACTGCTGAATGTCCTGAGCATCCAGGTAAAATAATCGCTTTTGAACTTTTTCGTCATAATACCAAGTTAACCCCTCATCTCGATGGTGAAAATATTTATTATACCCTGGATATTGCAATGAGGGGTAATCTTGGTGAAATCCAGTGCGGACGTCAGCATGATACCATGGATGCTGGGGTAATTCATAAAATTGAGGAATTGGTGGCAGAGGAAGTAAAGCGTAATGTATTATATGCCGTTCATGCTAACCAAAATTTACAGGTGGATGCCATCGATTTTGGCGCAAAATTAAAGGCTCACCAGCCCTTAATGTGGGAAAAGATAAAAGACCGTTGGGAGGATGAAGTGTTTCCCAATGTTTCTTTGCTTGTATCAGTCAATGTGGTAATTGAAAATATTGGGGAACACAAATAGGGCAGGTGCCTTGTGCCTGCCCCTTTGTATTGCCGCTAACCTATTCGCTAAGACATAATAAAGCTGAATAACCATAACACAAGAGCGGAAATTGTATACCCTAGGGCTGTTTTGCGGGCTAGTTTGGCTTCCCGTTCACGGGCATTGTGTTTGTCTAACAGATTTGCTAGATGCCATGCCGCTCCGGCAGTCGCGAAAAAGACTAAGAGAGCCCATAGTGTGGTTTTATGTACAATCTGGAAGGCTAATTTTTGCCAGATATAGTAAAGGTAAGCCGAATCAATGTTCATAAGGTACTCCTTTTAACATTTTTCTTAGTATACCCATAGTATCTCAATTGTACTATTTTCCCAGTAAGAGCATATACATACACTGAATAGTAAGTATGAGGGAGGAATGGTTATGGCAATAGATGATAAAACACCGACTTGGCGGCATCAAGTCACGTTGTTTGATCGTGAGGAAATGACGGTTGATGGTGTACTTAGTTTGGGAAGCTATGATGAGAAGGAAATCGTGATGGAAACTGAACAGGGTATGTTAACTGTTAAAGGTGAGGGGCTTAACATTAAACAGTTAAATCTGGACAAAAGCAACGTTATTGTTGATGGTTTAGTTAGAACTATTACTTATGATGATGCGGCCCGTGTCAAAAAAGGCTTGTTAGATAGGTTCTTAAAATAGTCACCTGAAAGGGGTGTTGTCTTGCGGCAACGTCTGCTAGCGGTCTGGTATGTTTTATTGATTTTGTCAACCTTAGAATTAGTTGCTTATGGGATAACTGGATATGTGGCTAATGGCTATCGCAAGGTGATCTGGGATCGATTTAATGAAAATGCCCAGACGCTCTATGATGTTGATAAACAAGTACCCTATGCTGAGATGATTAACCGTTACGCCCGCGATGTAGGTATTAATCCTCAGGTGGTTGTTGGCATCATCCAGGCCGAAAGCTCTTTCCAGTCGCGGGCGGTATCGGCTGCAGGCGCCTATGGGTTAATGCAGATTATGCCAGATACCTGGCGGCAAGTGAATAAAGAAATCAAAGTATGCGTTGGGCGGCATACGGGAGAATGTAGTAGTGACTGTTATTATAATGCAGATTTTAATATACACATTGGTACAAATTATCTCAGTCAGTTGTTAAAAAGATATCAAGGTAATATGATACTCGCCTTGGCCGCCTATAACGCTGGTCCCGGGGCAGTAGATCTTTATGGTGGTATGCCGCCATATGCTGAAACAATAAATTATACGGAACGTGTAATTGAAAATTGTTATAATTTGAAAGACAAAAACACATACTATTCTGCTGTTTCTAGGACTAGTCAGTGGGATAGGATACATAAATTAATTGGCTGGTGCCTCATAATTACAGTGGCTCTTGTGGTATTGATAGCATGGCGACTATTTAGATATCGATCGTCCTGGTACTGGAGGTGAGGCAGTGGAGCTTACTGGTCAGGTTATGACTTTTGTAATTACGATAATGACAGGTATGCTCCTAGGGGTATTATTTGATTGTTATCGGGTGTTGCGTGGCACTTTTAGCCCTAAGAGATTGGTTACTTGGTTTACCGACTTATTATATTGGTTGGTAGCTACTGCTATTGTCTTCATTGCTTTAGTATTTAGTAATTGGGGTGAGCTTAGGTTTTATGTATTTATCGGCATACTGAGCGGCTTGGGAGTGTATTATAACTGGTTAAGCCTGTATGCTATTCGTTTATTTTCAAAGACTATTAAATTGATAATAGCTGGACTGTCCCTCCTGAAAAAGATTTTTATTGGTGCCTTCCTAAAACCTGGGAGATATTGTATGAGGCTGGTCAGTCGGCCCTTTATGTTCGTTGGTCATAAGGCTACAACTTGGTACCGCACTCGATGGCCAAAACCGCCTGATGATGAGAAATAAAGAAAACTTGGCTTGTGCCGAGCTCTCAGAGCAAAGGATGTTAGAATGCTAACGCATCGAACAAAGCGATCACATGGTCGTTTAAGTATTTTTTTTTCAAAAAGAGGAATGTATTGTATGTTTGGCGAATAAATAATATTTAAGAAAAGAAATTTTTATGTGTAATCTATATTTATGGTGGTGTGGCCAATGCAAACTCGTCATAAGTACCGGATCAAGTGGTTTAGGTTAATAACAATAGCGTTGAGTTGTTATTTCATTTATTTGTCCCTTGGTCAACAGAGCCAGTTAAATGCAATTGGTAACGAGGCCGAATCTGTTCGGATGGAGCTAGCAGAGCTTCAGCAGGTTAATGCTGCATTGAAAGAAGAACGTGATGCACTAAATGATCGCAGATATGTAGAAAAATTGGCTCGCGAGGAATTGGGTCTGGTAAAACCTGGTGAAACTCCTTATATTGTAACAGGAAAAAAATAATTTGTGGCGTCTTTCCTTGACACCTTTTCAGTGTCGAGGGTATAATATGGTTGAAAAACGTAGTTTTTTAAGGGGGAAGTTTGATTAGTATGTCCATTGAAGTTGGCAGTGTGGTTGAGGGCATTGTGACAGGGATCACAAATTTCGGAGCATTTGTTGAACTGCCCGGAGGCAAGGTCGGTCTCATTCATATCTCGGAAGTTGCTGATGTGTATGTTCGTGATGTGAAGGATTTTCTTAAAGAGCAAGATAATGTGAAAGTCAAAGTTTTATCAATTGATGAACGCGGGAAAATCGGGTTGTCTATTAAACAACTTCAGCCGCCTAGTCCAAGTCCAGCTCCTAGTCCGATTCCTAGGAGAGCACCAGTCAACGATAATCGACGTTATGGCAAAGTGAACGCACCTTCTTTTGAAGATAAGTTAACTAAGTTTTTAAAAGAGAGTGATGAGCGTCTTGGTGATTTAAAACGTAATACTGAATCTAAACGTGGTGGCCGTGGTGCTGCTCGTTCGCCAGGTTAAATAAGTGTAAAATAAGAGCATTCCTTAATGGAATGCTCTTTTTGTCGTTTAATTTTAGAAAATGTCGAGATTTTTTTTTTTATCCAAACCTATTTAGACAAAAAAATATTAACAATATATGTAAAATAATGGTATTCCTTTTTGCTGTTCATAATAGTAGTTTTACAGTTCGCTAGTATTACATAAGTTGAGGTGAATGATAATGCCGAAAGTGACTGTTGTTACATTACCTACTAAGATGTTAGAGGTCCATCAACAAGTAGTTGAAAAGAAAAAAACTTTGCGGAGGCTAACCTTTAGAACCATTTTTAACAAAGTATATAGTATGCTGGCGTCATTGGGGTATGGAAAAAATGGACTTCTTAGTATTCTGGCTTTTTTATTGGGACGAGTATTTGTTATGGATGAGTTTGCTCCAGTGGGGTTGGCCTTTTTTGCCGCTGTGGCACAAGTTGATGATAAACGGGCGTTAACAGTGGGTCTTTGGACCATAGTTGGAGTGGCGTCAGGTGGATACTACTGGGAGGTTGGTATTTATGCTTTTACTATATGTTTATACTTTTTATGGGCGGATAAACTAACCCGCTTCAATAAAAAAATATTGCCAGTACCAATATTCATTTTTTTTGCAGTTTTATGTGCTGGTCTTGTTGGTAGCCTATTTAAGGAACCTACATTGTATAATGCGTTATTGTTGTTGTTTGAGGCCACTGCATGTATGGTGTTGTCATATATTTTTATGTATGGTGTGCCCCTCCTTACAGAGCAACAGTCGGCATCTTGTCGGCAAAATCTGACAAGTGAACGCCTAAGTTGTATGGTAATGCTGCTGGCTACGGCAGTGGCAGGCTTCGGCAATATAATGCTGCTAGAATATAGTATGCGTAATATCGCCGGTAGTTTACTTGTTATGGGAGTAGCCTTTGCTGGTGGGGCAGGACTTGGCGCTACAGTGGGCGTTGTTGTTGGTTTGATTGTGGGGCTCAGTGATGGCAATGCAACGTTGGCTGTATCCTTATATGCTTTAACTGGTGTCTTGGCAGGGGTGTTTCGAGGGCTCGGGAAGTTGGCTGTTGTTGTAGGGTTCATTTTGGGCAGTGCTATTACTATATTATATTTTGGACAAGCTAGCGAGCTGACCAGGACGTTGATTGAATGCATTATAGCAGGAGGTTTATTTTGGTTAGTGCCGAATAGATGGCTGACAGTTTTCCAGAATATTATCTGCCAAAGTGAGCAACATATACTGACTGATAGCCCCCCGATAAATGAAACTGTGGCTAAAATCAATAATATTGCTGAGATTTTTAATGATCTGGCTGGAGCATTTGGTGATATAACGACTGCTGCTAAGATGAAAATTCATGATGATGAGTTAGCTAGAACTTTATCAGTCATAGGTGAGCAGATATGTGTGGATTGTCCTAAACGTTCACAGTGCTGGGAGGTTGATTTTTACCGCACATATCATGGCATATTGGAGATCTTGGGCCAGGTAGAGATAAAACCTTTAGGGATGCATAATATGCCTAACTTATTTAAGGAAAATTGTATTCGATGTAAAGAGTTGTTGGAGACAATTAAACTGGTATCTGAGCGTAATCGTAGTCTGACTTTTTGGCAAAAGAAGATTGTGGATAACCGGCAAATGGTTACTGAACAAATGAAGGCTACCAATGTAATAATTAGCAGTTTGGCCTATGAAATTGGCAAAGTAGAGTGCTCTGATCGTGAGCTGTCTTTGACTTTCCAGAGAAAGGTCGCTACCCTTGGATGTCAGCTTACGGCGGTAAGGGTGACAGGCGTACAGGGGCAGCAAGGTATGATTGAGGCGTATAAGATGCCTTGTAATGGTACTCGCGAATGCAAAAATACTATCTTGCCTTTAGCAGCTGGTTTGCTGAAAGAAAAAATGATACTACATACTGAGTGTGGTAATGAGATGAAGAGTAAAAAATGTAAATTAACGATGAAAGTGGCTAAACGTTTTAATGTGGATACAGGTATGGCTAGCTTTGCGAAAGATGGTCAGGAGGTATGTGGAGATAGTTGTGCTGTTATGGAGTTAAATAAGGGAAAGATAGCCCTAGTGCTTAGCGACGGTATGGGGAGCGGCAGTAATGCGGAGGCTCAGAGTATGATGGCTATAAAATTTTTACAAAAATTGATGATAGCTGGCTTTGATACTGATGTGGCGATAAGGACAGTAAATTCCATGTTATTACTACGCTCGCCAGAAGAATCATTTGTGACAATTGACATGGCTGTTATTGATACATATTCAGGTAATGTTGAATTTTTGAAGATTGGTTCGGCAGCTAGCTTTATAAAACGGGTACGGGAAGTTAAAGTAATCAAGTCCTCGTGCTTGCCTATTGGTATTTTACAACAGATTGAAATCCAGCCAGTAACATCTAGTGTAGTAGTGGATGATTTTATCGTAATGGTAAGTGATGGTGTTATGGATGTGCCACAAATTAATTTAGATAAAGGCAATTGGCTGGCTAATTTTCTTAGGCAGTCAGTGAATAGTGATCCGAAAGGTTTGGCGAATCAAATTCTAGCCCAGGCACGGACCATGTCTGGCAATCGAGTTTCTGACGATATGACAGTATTGGTTGGCAAGATTGTTGAGAGACCTAATTAGAAAAACAGGCACATGTTGCATAAAGGGCGATGTGATGGGCTTTGTTCGATGCGTTAGCAGCGTACATCCTTCTGTCATGAAGACTTGGCGCTAGCCAAGTTTTCTTTATTGAACAGACGCTAGCACTTTTTACCTTATAATAAATATAGTGCAGGAAAATATTATATAATAGGAGAATAATGCTAAAAATAGCATAAGGCGGTGGGGGTATGAGTATCTCATTAGAGCAAATGGTATCATTAGGTGGGCTAGCTGGTGAGATTATGCTAAAGAATGGTGCAGAAACTTACCGTATTGAAGAAACAATGGATCATATCACTAAAGCCTGCGGTGCCTTAACCGTTGAGAGTTTTGTTATTCCCACCGGGGTTTTTTTGACGGTGACTGACCATACGGGACGTTCGCTGACTGTCATGCGGCGTGTACGTAATCGCACCATCAACCTTGATCGAATTGCTAAAGTGAATGAATTATCTAGACGTTTGGTCGATCAGCGGATTGAATATACAAATGCTCATGCTATTTTAGAGTATATACGTCGCGAACGTACTGGCTTTTCGTTAATGCCAGCAATGTTGGCTTCAGGAACGATCGGCGGTGGAACGGCGATCTTACAAAATGGGATTTTTTTTGAGATTGTAGCGGCCTTTATAGCAGCTATGTTGGTACGCTATATTGCTCATGTAGTATCTAGGCTGCATGGTGTGCAGTTTGCTTTTGAGTTTTTAGGGGGGATGGCAGTTGCTTTTTGTGGCGCTTTATTGCATCTGATGTGGCCGAACTTGAGTCCTGATGTTGTAATTATTGGCGGGATAATGCCCTTGGTTCCTGGTGTGGCTATTACGAATGCCATACGTGATGTTATTGCCGGAGATTTATTAAGCAGTCTATCACGCGGTCTGGAAGCTGTTTTGACCTCGGCAGCAGTAGCTATGGGCGTAGTTATTGTACTGACATTTAATGGATGGTGAGGTGGTAATGTATACTAGTATTAAAAATTATAGCTGTATTTTTGATTTCTGCATCAATAGGGATATTATATCGTATTCCACGCAATTTATTAGTGTATGCTAGTTTGGTAGGAGTAGCGGCCTGGTTGATTATGTATTATACTATGATAGTTGGAGCGTCAGTAGTGCTAGCCGATTTTTTGGCCAGTATAGCTGTAGGGGTAATGGCAGAATTTTTGGCACGAAGCCTGAGGAAACCAGCAACTATTTTTATCATACCAGGATTTATTCCTTTGGTGCCAGGAAGCGATGCGTATACTACTATGCTTCATATGGTTAAAGGGCAGTATTTGAGTGGTGTGTCTATGGGTATGCAAACAATATTAATAGCTGGTGCTATTGCTTTTGGTATTTTTGTAAGTTCTGCAATATTTAGATTGGTAATAAATTATAATACAGAGAGTAGTTGGCAAAATGTTGACAAAAGTTAGAGCTTGGATAGATAGGCATACTATGCTTACTGAAGGCGATAAAATACTAGTAGCTTGTTCTGGGGGCCCTGATTCCTTAGCCTTGTTACATATATTTAATGAATTTAGTGCAGAATATAATATTAGTGTGTTTGCAGCTCATGTGGATCATATGTTTCGGGGGCTTGAATCAGCTCAGGAGGCGGCTTTTGTTGTTGATTTTTGCCGAGAACGCCGTATTCCATGCTATCACACAGCAATCGATGTGCCGAAGTTTATAAAAGAAACAGGGCTATCTGGATCGGATGCGGCACGGGTAGTTCGTTATCAGTATTTGCGTAGTGTTGCGTCAGGATTGGGTGAAGCTAAAATAGCTACTGGGCATCACCGTGATGATCAGGCGGAAACGGTGTTGATTAATATTCTGCGTGGAGCAGGAAGTATGGGGATTAGAGGGATACAACCTGTCAATGATAATATTATTCGTCCGCTTCTCTCTGTAAGTAGGGCAGATATTACTGAATATTGCCTAGCTCATAATTTAGAGCCCCGATTTGATAGTTCCAATCTCAAAACGAATTATTTGCGTAATCGTATCCGGATTATCCTATTACCTCAACTGGAAAAACAGTATAATGTTGCAATTAAGGATGCTCTCTGTCGTACGGCAACGATTATTGGGGATGAACATGATTTTATTCAGATGACAGCCAAGAGCATATGGCCTAAGGTTGTAACTGAGCAGGATGGCAATATGTTTATTGACGCAAAGGAAATAAAAAAGGTACATATTGCAGTTAAACGTGAAATTTTTCGTATGGCAATTGAAAAAAAACAGGGAAGTTTAACAGGAATAAGCTTTCATCATGTGGAAACATTGTTGGAGATCATTTCCACTGGGCGGGTAGGTAGTATTGCTCAGTTGCCTGGTGAATTGGTGGCATATAAAAGCTATGATGGATTATATTTAGGTGCAAATGATTTTATACTACCAACTAAAGTCGATTATTTAGGGCAAGCATTGTCCGTACCTGGCATTACTCATATTCCTGAACTGGGGATAATGATTACCGCAGATTTGGCAAATGAAAGGGTCATCGCTCCTCATTCCCATATAGCGGTATTTGACTGGTTGGCCTTATCACCGCCACTATTTGTGCGTATACGCAGCGATGGTGACAGGTTCCAACCTCTTGGTTTTCATGGAAGTAAAAAACTGAAAGATTTTTTTATTGATGCAAAAGTGGCGCGTCAGGTCAGGGACTGTACGCCGCTTATCTGTGACAGTCATGGTATTATATGGGTAGGTGGTTATCGGCAGGCAGAGTGTGGTAAAGTTACGGATAAAACGAAAAAATTTTTGAAAATAACTATTACAGAAACAGGGCAAAACAGTAAATAAATAAGATTAGATTGAATTTTTTATTGCATTATATATATAATATAGTAGGGGGAAATAGAGTGCTTAATGATGTAGAAAGTGTTTTACTAAGTTCTGACGAGTTGGCTAAGCGTATTGAGGAAATGGGGGCAGAAATTACTGCTGATTATGCAGGTAAAGAAATTTTGATGATTGGAGTGCTGCGGGGAGCGGTTTTGTTTATGGCTGACTTAGCTAGAGCTATTAAAGTACCTGTCGCTATTGATTTTATGGCAGTTTCTAGTTATGGTGCAGGCACAAATTCTAGTGGGGTGGTCCGTATTTTAAAAGATCTTGATGAGGATGTAGAAGGTAAGCATGTTTTAGTTGTAGAAGATATTATTGATTCTGGTCTGACCTTAAATTATCTACTGGATAATGTGAAGTCTCGTAAACCGGCCAGCATTAAACTGTGCACTCTATTAAATAAACCTGAGCGCCGGAAGGTAAATGTGAATATTGATTATAATGGCTTTAATGTACCTGATTATTTTGTAGTAGGCTATGGTCTTGATTATGCAGAGAAGTATCGTAATTTGCCATTTATCGGTATATTGAAACCTGAGGTTTATAGTAACTAATTTTAATGGTTAAGTTTTATTGTTAATTTTTAGGTTCGATGGTATAATAAGTATCTATGGAGAGCAAAGGTTATTATAGTGCCTATAGCAGAACTTGACGTTTTTGCTGATGCAATTATAGCTATTTGTGCTCCAGTGATAGGAGGGCTACTTTGAATAAATTTTTTCGAAATGTAAGTTTTTATTTGTTAATTATCATTATTGCTATATCAATAATTGACTATTATTCCTCACGCACTACTAATAAACAGGAAATTAGTTATACTCAATTTTTACATCAAATTGAGGAGCAGAAGGTACAGAGTGTGACAGTAGTCGACAATAATGTTCGTGGCAAACTGACTGATGGTACAGAATTTACTACCATTACGCCGAATGATCCTACACTTATTAATACTTTGCGGGCAAAAAATGTAGATATCCGAGCTGAACAGCCACCGCAACCACCATGGTGGACAACAATTTTTTCTTCGATCTTGCCCATGTTGCTCTTAATAGGGGTATGGTTCTTTATTATGCAGCAGACACAAGGTGGCGGTAATAAAGTGATGTCCTTTGGTAAAAGTAGAGCTAAACTACATACTGATGATAAGGTTAAGGTTACATTTGCCGATATGGCTGGGGCTGAAGAATCCAAACAGGAACTAGAAGAAGTCGTGGAATTTTTGAAAAGCCCTAAGAAATTTAATGATGTGGGCGCCCGTATTCCTAAAGGTGTATTATTGTTTGGACCTCCGGGTACAGGTAAAACACTTTTGGCTCGGGCTGTAGCTGGTGAGTCTGGAGTACCCTTCTTTAGTATTAGTGGTTCTGATTTTGTAGAAATGTTTGTCGGTGTTGGGGCTTCTAGGGTGCGAGATTTATTTGAGCAAGCTAAGAAAAGTGCTCCATGCATTGTGTTTATTGATGAGATTGATGCTGTAGGACGCCAACGGGGCGCAGGCCTAGGCGGCGGTCATGATGAACGTGAGCAGACCTTAAATCAATTGCTCGTTGAGATGGATGGTTTTGGCGTTAATGAAGGAATTATTATTATTGCCGCGACCAATCGTCCAGATATTCTCGATCCGGCATTACTGCGTCCAGGACGTTTTGACAGACAGATTGTTGTTGATAAACCTGATGTTAAAGGACGTTTGGAAATATTAAAAGTTCATACCAAGGGTAAACCTGTGGCTAAAGATGTTAGTCTTGAAGTGCTAGCGCGCCGTACACCAGGCTTTACGGGTGCTGATTTGAGCAACTTGGTCAATGAGGCCGCTCTACTAACAGCACGGCGTAATAAAAAACGTATTGATATGCCTGAAATGGAAGAATCTGTTGAGCGTGTTGTTGCTGGTCCGGAGCGTAAAAGCAAAGTTATTAGTGACAGAGAGAAGAAACTGACTGCTTATCATGAAGCAGGCCATGCTTTGGTCGGGATGCTTCTTGATAACACTGATCCAGTACATAAAGTATCGATTATTCCCCGGGGACGGGCTGGTGGCTATACCTTGATGTTGCCTAAAGAAGATCGTTATTATGCTACACGTACAGAATTGTCAGAGCAATTACGTGTGCTACTAGGTGGTCGTGTAGCTGAGGCCGTAGTCCTTAAGGAAATAAGCACCGGCGCGCAAAATGACCTAGAACGTGCCACTGGCCTGGCGCGGAAGATGATTACTGAATATGGAATGAGTGAAAATTTAGGACCCATTACTTTCGGACATCGCCAAGAACAACAGGTCTTTTTGGGCAGAGATATTTCCCGTGATCGTAATTATGGTGAAGAAGTTGCATCGGCGATTGATAAAGAGGTACGTAGTTTGATTGATAGTGCCTACGTTAAAACAGAAGCGATGCTTTCTGAAAATATTGATAAACTTCACTTAATTGCCACAGCTCTGATGGAAAGGGAAACGTTAGAAGGTGGAGAACTTGAGGAGCTACTGACTCACGGTGAAATTTCTAATAAGTTAAATGGAGAAAAAATAGTTCTTACTAAGAATGAGACGCCTGATGAAAATAATGAGTCTGGTCCCAAAATAACATATATTTCACGTTCGTAGTGTTAAAAGGGCAGGTGTTTACCTGCCCTTTTTGTATTGTAGTATTCTTTTAAAGACATACTAAACAGCGAAGAAAGCTAATTTTCTTACTGTCAGGTCTTGGTGGAATTTATCTTATCCTATATAATATATAAGATTAAATATAAATTGGAGGTGCATTTAGGTGAGCGAAGTATTACTGAATTATACTCGGGGTGGCAAGGTAGAAAGCAGGCACCGGGCGGATGTAGCAGTAGTTGATATAAAAGGGGAAAAGGTTTGGGAGTTTGGCGATAGTAAAAGGCCTATGTTTTGGCGCTCAGCAGCCAAACCATTCCAGCTGATACCTTTTGTCCAGCGCGGTGGCATAGATATTTTCGGTCTAACAAGTGAAGAAATTGCTTTTATGGTATCTTCCCATAGCGGCGAAAGTCAGCATGTCGATTTAGCCCATAGTCTCTTGGGGAAAATTGGTTTGACAATTGAAGCGTTAGCCTGTGGTGCAGCAAAGCCCATGAATAGTAAAGTTGCCAAAGAATTGATGGTGCAGCAAAGTCCTTATCAGGTGGTACACAATGCTTGTTCAGGCAAGCATAGCGGAATGTTAGCATTAGCCAAAATGCTCCAGGTGGCGATTGAGGGCTATATTGGACTCGAACATCCTGTACAACAGTTGATGCATCAGGCGGTAGCTGATAGCGCCTATTTGCCCAAGAGTGAAGTAGAGACGGGAATTGATGGTTGCGGTGTGCCTGTGTTTTATTTGCCTATCTATAATATGGCTTGGGCTTATGCTCGTCTAGCTAAGCCGGAGCTAGGGGATTGGGGGGAAAGAGAAAATGCTGTTCGTATTATTCGCGATGCAATGCTAGCCCATCCTCAAGTTGTAGCAGGTAGTAAGCGTTTTGATACTGTGCTTATGAATGTTACCAAAGGTCGTATTTTAGCCAAGATTGGAACTGAAGCAGTATATTGTCTGGCCTCAGTACCAGATGGTATCGGCATAACTTTTAAAATTGATGATGGCAGTTTCCGGGCCGTTGCTCCTGCTGGAATTGCTATATTGAAGAAGTTGGATTTAATATCTGCAGCCGAACATCAGGTACTCCTTGAGACTTTTCCACATATATTGAAAAACCACCGTGGCGATATTATTGGTACAGTGGAATCAGCGCTATAGAAAAGCAGGCATACGATGCTTTAGCGATGATGTGAGAGGCTTTGTTAGATGCGTTAGCAGTCGAATGGCCTTCTACCCTAAGACTTGGTGCAAACTGAGTCTTTTTTTTAATGTTTTAAGTCATATCATTGGTCTTGTGGAGGAGTTATTCTCAAGGGCCTGATGTTCCTGTTTCTGATTTAAGGAGTATAATGTTTTGGCGAGACGCTTGATGCCTTCTTGTAATTTTTTTTCTGGATGGGTTGCAAAACACAGGCGTAATTCTTTGAAGTTTGATCGGTCAGTATAGAATGCTTCGCCTGGGACGAAGGAAACACCGTTCTTAGTTGCCTCATGGAGTAAAGTGGGGGACGTAACTTCTGTATTGAGTTTACACCAAAGATAAAATCCTCCAGTAGGTAAAGAAAAATCAAGGAATGATCCACACTCGCGTCTAATGCTATTTGCCATAGTGTCACGGCGCTTTTTATATTCTTTACGCATTTGGATGAGGTGGGTTTGTAGAACGTCTCCTTTTAAAAATAAGTGTAAGAGCCATTGTGACAGGTTGTTGGAATGCAAATCAACATATTGTTTTTCTAGTGCGATTCGGTTGATGACAGGTGGTGGTGCCACCATCCAACCAGTGCGCAGACCAGGAAATAATGTCTTGGAGAAGGTGCCTAAGTGAATCACAATATTATGATGATCCATGTCTTTAAGTGAGGGCGGTGGAGGTTCGTTATAGTATAACTCGCTGTAAGGATCATCTTCCACGATGATGAGTTGATGCCGAGCGGCAAGTCTAAGGAGTTCTTGACGTTCGTTAAGGGGCATAACCCGGCCATTGGGATTTTGGAAAGTGGGAATGATGTAAAACAATTTTGGTCGATAGCGGATTAAATAGTCTTCAAGTAGTGCTAGTGGTAGGGAAGTGTTGGAAGGTAAGGTCAGGATGCGCACTCCTGCACTGTGAAATACTTGAATAGCGCCGATGTAGGTAGGTGATTCTACGATAACACAGTCGCCTGGTTGAAGGAAAATCTTGCTAATTAAATAAATCCCTTGCTGTGAGCCTGAAAGAATCAATAAATTGTCAATTATTGTGGGAATAGTGCTTTTTTGGCAGTGTATGGTTGCTAGCGTTTGCCTTAGGGGAGCATAGCCCTCTGTAGAGATGTGCCCTAAATCAGCGAGGTCGATTTTGCTGCTATGTTTATGAAATAGGTCAGTGAAAATATCGAAGGGATAAAGGGCTGGATCAGGCATTCCAGCAGCTAGTGAAATGCTCTGCTGGGAAACTGGGGTAGATACTAGTTCTCGTAAGATGGATGATAAGGGGCTTTGGGGATGGGGGGAGAATAATTGGTTCCATGACATAGGTGGTACGGCGTTAGTTGAATTAATGGGCGTATCGACCACATAGGTTCCGCTGCCAATTCTGGTCTGGATAAGTCCTTGTAGCTCCAATTGGCGGTAAGCGTTGATGGCGGTAGTGCGGCTGACGGCAAAGAGGTTGGCTAGTTCTCTTTCAGGAGGCAGTTTGCTACCAGGAGGTAAGGTGCGATCGGTAATTTTACAAGTAATGATTTCGAGGATTTGCAAATACAGAGGCTTAGATGAATTGTGAGCAAGTTGGCTCTGAGAAAAGTGTTTGGATATATCCATTATAAAAAAAACCTCCTAAGTATCCAATTATTGTATATAAATAGACAATTGGATATTTACAATGTTTTTCCTGCTTGATAAGATAATAAAAATAGTAAGAGAAGCAGAGGTGTAGTAAAGTGGAGAATATAGGAAACGATTTTCCTTGTACTCGAGTAACGCCAGAATTTTGGATAGGGGTACGCGATAGCATTCCTCTTGTGGTGGGGGTCATACCATTTGGCATTACTTGCGGGATAATGGCCTTAACTGCTGGACTTACTGGAGAGGAAGCTCTATTAATGTCCATGTTTGTATTTGCTGGAGCGGCTCAGTTTATTGCTATTACCATGCTGGGCACTGGAATAAAAGGGTGGACAATTATTGTATTTACTACTTTGCTGATAAATTTGCGGCATCTTTTGATGGGAGCTTCATTGGCACCATATATCATTCGCTTGCCAGTTTCTTTGCAGGCACTACTAAGTTTTGGGATGGTTGATGAAACATATGCTATTACGATTGATCGGATTCGCAAGAAAGGCTATAGTGCCAGTTATCAATTGGGTGCTAATATACTTTTTTACAGTGCCTGGATAGTATCGACAGGAGTCGGCGTGTTACTTAGTGGCTATATTTCAGATCCTTTAGCTTGGGGATTGGATTTTGCCATGCCGGCTATTTTTCTGGCTATGCTAATACCGCGTCTCATTAATCACACAGCCTTGGCGGTGTGTGGTGTGGCGGCTTTGGTTGCTGTGGTAGGGGCGCTGTACTTGCCGGGGAAGTGGTATATTATTGCCGCATGTTTAGCATCTACTGTTGTGGGTGGTTTGATGGAAAAGGAGGGAAACGATGCGAACTGAAATGTTTTGGATTATTATGGGTATGGCGGCAGTTACCTTTTTTACTCGATTTGCATCAGCAGTTTTGTTTCAGCAAACAGGTGTACCAGCTTGGTTTGAACGCTGGATGAAGCATGTTCCCACTGGAATATTAACGGCGTTGATTATGCCATCATTACTTTTGCCTAAAGGTTATCTGGACGTATCTATACACAATCACTATTTATTGGCAGGACTAGTTGCAACAGTGGCCACGTATTTTTTCCGCAATGCGATAGTAACGATGAGTCTAGGTTTGGTAGCTATGCTATCATTACGCTTCTTGGGCGTATAGAAAATAGATGAGAGAACTAATATGAATTTGTATTAAAAATCAAATTACTAGGAGGCGTTTAAACATGTTTGCTAAACGTATGGATTCTCTTAAAGTTTCTGATATACGGGAAATATTAAAAATAACAGCCAATCCGCAAGTTATTTCTTTTGCAGGAGGACTGCCGGCACCTGAATTATTTCCTATTGAAGAAATGAAAAATGTCGCTCTTACAGTGTTGGATGAGGCTGGGGCAGAGGCACTACAGTATTCAACTACTGAGGGAGATATGCCACTTAGAAAACAGATTGCTACTAGAATGAAGAGTAAGTTTAATATCCATTCGACTTATGAAAATATACAGATTATAAGCGGTTCACAGCAAGGTTTGGATCTTTCTGGTAAGTTGTTTATTGATGAAGGCGATGTGGTATTATGCGAAAGTCCGACTTATTTAGCCGCCATCAGCGCTTTTAAAGCCTATGGTGCACGATTTATTGAAGTGTCAACAGATGACAATGGTATGATAATTGAAGAGTTGGAAAAAATTTTGGAAAGTACATCAAATATTAAATTGATATATGTTATTCCAGATTTCCAGAATCCAACAGGTAGAACATGGTCTCTTGAGAGACGAAAAAAGTTTATGTCAGTGACAAGTCGATATGAGATACCGATTATTGAGGATAATCCTTATGGAGAATTGCGGTTTGAAGGCGAAAGGCTACCAGCACTCAAAACCTTCGATACCAAGGGGATGGTTATATTTTTTAGTACATTTTCTAAGATTTTTTGTCCTGGACTTCGAATAGGCTGGATAGTTGCTGACCAAAAGTTTTTGGAGAAGTATACACTTGTTAAGCAAGGAACTGATTTGCATACCTCCTCAATGAGTCAAAGAGAAATTTCTAAATTCATGGAACTATATGATTTGGATGCTAATGTTGAAAAAATAAAAAGAGTATACAAAAGGCGACGAGATATCATGCTTGAGACAATGAAAGAAGAATTTCCCGATAGTATAAAATATACACATCCCCAAGGCGGACTGTTTCTCTGGGTAGAATTGCCTTTGTATATTAAAGCTCGTGATCTGCTGCTGCGATGTCTTAAAGATAACGTCGCTTTTGTACCAGGAGATTCGTTTTTCCCCAATGGTGGTGTGGAAAATACATTGCGATTAAATTATTCCAATATGTCGGAAGAAAGAATAGTTGAGGGAATTAAACGTTTGGCGAAAGTCATTAAAGAATATGAGTGAACCGTTGAACTAAAGCTGCTTAAGAACAATTGTCGAGGGTGGGGAAATAGGGCTGAACGGTGTTGTGTAGAAAGCAAGCCATGCTCTATATCTAATCCTCGGCAGAACAACAATATAGCTGTTGATTTTTTTTAATACATCTTATATAACAATGAAAAGACTTGGTTTTTGCCAAGTCTTTTCATTGTTATATAGACCCCATGCGGCCTTAGTTTATTCTAGCTGTTGCCTTTGTATTCTCTATGGCCTCTATGTTTGAAACCGTAGCCAAGTTCTTGAGCATCCTTTTTAAATGTCTCGTTATCAACGCCTAATGTAGTGGCTACATCTGACCATTTATTGTTAATTTTTTTCAAGGACAATACTTCAATAATTGGTCTACTGGTATTCTTAGCTAGCTCACTAGCCATGCCGATATCCCGCACATGATAGCCTTCATGAAGTAGGTCTATGGTAGTCTGTTTATCGAGACCAATTTTTTTATTTAGGTTATTTGCTGCCATGTTTTGGCGGCCTGTCCTCATTTGCTCTTTCGTAATACCTAAAGTTATAGCGACATCTTTCCACTTGTTATCAGGCGTCTTATGACTAATCACGTCTGCTAATGATTTACCGCTAGCGTTTGCTAAAAAGGCTGCTTTGCCAATATCTCTAAAGCTCATGCCATCAGCATTGTACTTAAGAATGGTGGCTTTATCAATAGCGAAGACATCTGATAGACGTTGCGCTGCTTTTTCTGGGTTAACTTGATGGTTTTTCAGGTCTCTTGGGCCTTTTTGGTGTTGACCTGCAGGTGACTCCTCTATTTCAGATGCTTGAACAATAAACGGGCTCGCTGCAGCTGCCATAATAAAAGTTCCTGCTATCATCGCGGCAAATGTTTTTCTTGAAATTATTTTCATAGATATTCCCCCTATATTTGATATCAGCTTGATTAGCTGTTGAACTCAGTATATAAGGGAAATATGACAAAAATATGACAAAAGCAGGCACACGACGATTTAGCGACGATGTGATCGCTTTGTTCGATGCGCTAGTAGTCGAACATCCTTCTACCTGCATTTGAGGACTTAGCACAATCCAAGTCTTTTCTTATCATCGTTTTATATTAAATTGCTTACTTGGCTATTGGTAGGGTAAAGGTAAAAGTAGCCCCTTGGCCTGGTATGCTGTAGACAATAATATCGCCGTCCATGGCTTGTACTAATTTTTTAGTAATAGCGAGGCCCAGGCCTGTGCCGCCATGATTGCGAGCGCGAGATTTATCTCCCCGGTAAAATCGATCCCATATGTGAGGCAAATCTGCAAGAGGGATGCCAGTTCCGTGATCGGCTATAGCCATTGCTATATGCTGCTGCGCTGTATATAGGCTAATATCAATAGCCGATCCTTCGGGTGCATGGCGAATGGCATTGGTAATTAGGTTAGTAAATACTTGAGCGGTGCGGTCGATATCACCCCATACAGTTGGCAGGTGCTTTGGTATATCGGTATGTATAGTAAGTTTTTTTTTGGCTAGTAGTGGCTGGATTTTATCTATTTCAGCCAGTAACCATGCTTTTAGATTTATTTGTTGACAGACAATAGAGAGCTCATCGGCTTCAAGTTGGGATAAATCAAGCAAATCATTAATCAAGCGGCTGAGGCGTTTGCTCTCTTGTACAATAGTGGTAAGATAGCGCTGTTGTTGTTCGGGTTTGGGTGCCATGCCGTCTAATATTGTTTCGGATAATGCTTGAATTGAGGTGACAGGAGTTCTTAGTTCATGAGAAACATTAGCTAAAAAGTTACGACGGTTTTGTTCGATTTGATTGAGAGATTCGGCCATTGAATTAAAGGTACGTCCTAGACTGCCAATTTCATCATTGGTTGTTGCTGTAGTACGGCTGTCATAATCGCCTTTGGCAAAATTACGAGCTGCTTGACTGATATTGGCAATGGGTTTAGTAAGACTGCGGGAAATGAGCAGGCCGAGAATGACAGCTGTAAAAATACCAGCGATTAAGGAATAAAATAGGATTCTTTCTGCAGCAAATACTGTGTTGTTTACTCCTGTTATTGATGCATCCAAGAATATTGCCGTTGGATTTGGAGCGTCAGGTATTGGAAGGGCTACAGTGATTGAGGAAATATTACGTTTGCGGGCTGCCCGTGTCCAGGTTTGAGGGTTGCCAGTAAATAAATCGCTAATTTCCTGCTGATTTTCTTTAAAACGTCTTAGCCAACCCTGAGATGGTTGCCCAGCAATGACAGTTCCATTTTCATTTATCAGCCAAATAGTCCCTCCAACTAAATCACTGATATTGTCTAAGGTGTCGTCTGTGGGGAGTTTCCCGGCGAGAATATCAGGGGTGAGTAATTCAATAGCGGCATTACCTTTGGCTAACAAATCTTGCCGTTTGCTATCTATTGCTTGGGCGCGGATAAAATATGACATTAATAATGCTAAGGTAATGGTGCTGACTAAAATGACCGTAATATGGGAGAGAAGAATTTTGTTAAAAATAGAACGTATCATTTAGGTGTCACCTGGAACTTATAGCCTTTGCCCCATACCGTGTGAATATAATTATAATTAGCATTATTTAGTTTGTGGCGCAGGCGTTTGATGGTTGCATCTACAGTACGGTCATCGCCGTCAAAGTCATAGCCCCAGATGTTAGTGAGTAGTTGCTCGCGGGAAAACAGTAACTGTGGATGGCGGGCGAGAAAAAGTAATAGATCAAATTCAGTGGGAGATAATGGGGCTACTTGTTCGTTACATTCCACTCTTTGAGCCTCTGTATTAATCGATAGTTCAGTAAAGTGTAGCAGTGTGCCATTTTGTTGTAACAGGCCACTGCGACGCAGTACGGCTTTGATTCTAGCCACTAATTCACGAGGACTGAAGGGCTTGGTAATATAATCATCTGCACCTAGAGAAAACCCTGTCATTTTATCCACTTCAGCACTTTTGGCGGTTAAAAAAATGACAGGAACTGACCGCTTAATCATTTTACACAGTTCCCAACCTGATAGTTTAGGCAACATCACATCAAGGATAAGTAAATCGGGTAACTCTTTTGTTTCTATGGCAAGGGCAAGGTTTCCATCTTCTGCCGTATATACAATAAAACCTTCCTGCTCTAAATATAACTTTACTACTTCGCAAACAGCGGGTTCATCGTCAGCTACTAAGATTTTTAGGGTCATTTCAATCACCTCTATGGTTAGTATAATATTTTCGACGTAAACATTCCAGATATTCGTAGAAAAGAATTAATTAGCATGCTATTTTGTTATACAAAACTTGACAGTCAGTCAACAGGACTATTATTATGGAGTTAACAATTATCCTAGGAGGAATGGCTGGTGCGTACGAGAATTTTAGAGATATTACGAAAGAAGCCCGAAGGTTATTTATCGGGTGAGGAAATCAGTCGGCAACTATCGGTTTCACGGACCGCTATTTGGAAGCATATGCAGACTCTTAAACAGGCTGGTTATGAAATTGAAGCCCATCCACGGCGAGGTTATCGGTTGAAGAACTTGCCTGATCTATTATTACCTGATGAGATTCGTGATACATTAAATACAAAGAGAGTAGGCCGGGAGAAAATCTATTATTTTTCTGATATTGCATCCACGAATAATGAAGCTAAAAGACAAGCAAATTTGGGTTGTCCAGAAGGGTCTATTATATTGTCAGAGGCTCAGAACGGGGGACGAGGTAGACTATCACGAAATTGGTTTTCGCCTAGTGGTAAGGGTATCTGGTTGTCGGTGGTGTTACGCCCTCCTTTTAATCCCTATGATGCCCCTAAGTGTACTTTACTGACAGCAGTGGCGGTAACTAAGGCTATTAGGCGAGTGGCGCAAGTGGAGTGTGGTATTAAATGGCCCAATGATATTTTGTATCAAGGGAAAAAGATGGTAGGTATTCTGACTGAAATGAGTGCGGAGATTGATGCCATTAACTATGTGGTTATTGGTATGGGCATTAATGTGAATATAGGGGAGCAGGATTTCCCTGCTGAGCTAAAGGATATTGCTACTTCTTTGTCGATAGTAGTTGGGCATGATATTTCTAGACTAACGTTATTGAGTGCTGTGTTGACAGAGCTAGAACAAGCATATGACAGCGTCATCCAGCAGGGATTTTCAGAAATGTTGGATGAATGGCGTGAACTTTCTGTTACTTTGGGTCAGAATGTAAATGTAGTTGGCAGTGGTAGAGAGTTTAGTGGTATTGCAGTAGATATTGATCATGATGGTGCGTTATTGGTGCAGACAGAGGAAGCCCTAGAACGGGTTTTGGCTGGAGATGTATCAATTCGCCCTCAAAGATGATTGTCAGTATTCTTATTGCGATGTTGACAGGAACGCTCACAGTTTATATACTGAGAGGTATGGTTTTTTAACTTCGTCTGATTTTTACATAAAAATGTAATTGGAGGCTAAATTTAATGCTATTAGTATTTGATATAGGAAATACCAATATAGTGCTAGGCGCTTATGATGGCAAGGAACTATTGCAACATTGGCGGATATCAACGGACAGGCTAAAAACAGGTGATGAGTATGGAATGCTCATAAATAATCTATTTTCCTATGGTAAGCTTAGTATTAAAGATATTGAGGCAGTTATTATTTCTTCAGTTGTTCCGCCCCTTGTTGTACCTTTGGTTAAGATGTGTCAGCGGTATTTTAATGTAGAACCATTAGTAGTAGGCCCTGGCATTAAAACAGGGATCTTTATAAAATATGAAAATCCGCGAGAAGTAGGAGCTGACCGCATAGTTAATGCAGTAGCTGCGCATCATAAGTATGGCAGTCGTGGTCCGCTAATTATCGTTGATTTTGGCACTGCCACTACTTTTTGTGTTATTGCCGAAAATGGGGATTATTTAGGTGGGGCGATTGCGCCTGGTATTGGTATTTCGACTGAGGCTTTATTCCAGCGAGCTGCTAAATTGCCGAGAATTGAGTTAGTGAAACCTAAGAGTGTTATATGTCGCAATACTGTTACAAGCATGCAGTCAGGTATTATTTATGGTTTTGTTGGACAAGTTGATGGAATTGTCGCCCGAATGAAAGAAGAAATAGGCCGAGATGCTTTTGTTGTTGCTACAGGTGGGTTGGCCAATCTGATTGCTGCGGAATCAAGTAGCATTAATGCAGTGGAACATTTTTTGACATTAGAAGGACTGCAGATTATTTATGAGCTTAACATCTAAGAGGTTGTTTGAAGCAGACTCTAAGGATATTTGGTGAGATTGGTACTTGGTGTTTGAGGATACTTGGTTGTTAGCCAAGGAACAAGCATTAAGTACCAATTTATGATTAAAAATAAGCAGGACATTATTAAGGAGAGGTTGTATGCAGATTGGTAGAATAAAATTAGTAAATCCGGTTATTTTAGCACCTATGGCCGGTGTAACTGATCTGCCTTTTCGACTGTTGGTCAAAGAAATGGACTGTGGTTTGGTATATTCTGAAATGGTCAGTGATAAAGGTTTGCTATATAAAAATTCTCATACTATGGACATGCTTAAAATAGATGACCGAGAGAGACCAGTAACTATGCAAATTTTTGGTTCAGAACCTGCAAGCATGGCAAGTGCTGCTCGATTTGTTGAGCAGGCAGGAACAGATATTATTGATATTAATATGGGTTGTCCAACACCTAAAATTGTAAAGAATGGTAGCGGAGCAGCCTTGATGTGTCAGCCAGACCTGGCTTATCGTATTATGGTGAGTGTGGTGGAAACTGTAAATGTTCCGGTCACTGTAAAGTTTCGCAAGGGCTGGAATAATGGGTCAATTAATGCTGTTGAGATGGCAAAACTTGCGGAAAAAGCTGGCATAGCAGCAATTGCGGTGCATGGTCGTACCAGAGAACAATTTTATTCTGGTGAGGCTGATTGGAATATTATACGCCAGGTCAAAGAAAGTGTGGGTATCCCTGTTATTGGTAATGGTGATATTCGTACCCCTTATGATGCGCAGAGAATGCTCATTGAAACAGGTTGTGATGGTTTGATGATAGGGCGGGGGGCACAAGGCAATCCTTGGATTTTTCGTCAAGTGGCACAGTATTTGGCAACGGGCGAAATTTTGCCTTTGCCAACAGTGGCCGAGCGCTTGTCAGTTATGCTACGGCATTTGGATATGCTAGTAGAGTATAAGGGCGAGTATCTGGGTGTTCGAGAAATGCGCCGTCATGGGGCATGGTATACTAAAGGCTTGCATCATTCGTCAGAAATACGTCTGAGGTTTAATCAGGCTGTATGTAAGGAAGATTTTGTAGCTGTATTGGAAGAGTTTGAAGAATAAAAGATATTTATTCAAAACACAAAGATATAAAGCCGCTATGCGGACACAAAGACCACAAAGGGGCGACTAATCTTTATGGTCTTTGTATTTCTTTGTGATCTTTGTGTTTAGCATGATTTTATTTAGACTCAGCATTTTCCTTGTTTTATTTGTAAAAATAAAAAAAAAGTGCTAAAATATGTATGTGCACAAGATTGTGCACATATACTATGTTAGAGTGAGTAGATTTTTCGTTGTAGGTAATAGATATGGGAGAGGATGACTCATGTTATTACGGATTGGTGAAAAAATCATCAACCGGCAAAAGGTTCATCAGATTATAGATGAAATGCTGGATATGCGTAGCCAAGGTTTATCACAACAAGAAGTTGCTAACCGAGTTGGTATAGACCGGACAGTGATTTCTAAGCTTGAAACGGTGGGAGAAATTCGTAAAGGTGGGCGGGTAGCCTTAGTGGGGTTCCCTATCAAAAATTGTGATGAACTCAGGTTCATGGCCAAGCAGGAGGGAATTGATTATTCGCTGCTCATGTCTGAGCAGGAACGCTGGGATTTTGTACAGAAAAAAACCGGGGTTGATTTTTTTAATGCTATCATGGAGATTGTTGCTACCTTGCGTAATTATGATATTGTCATTATCTTGGGTTCTAACATGAGAATAAAACTGATGGAAACGCTTTTGGATAAAGAGGTAATTGGTGTACAAATTGGCGAATCACCAATTGCGGAGGACAAATATGTTGATCCGGAAAACATACGGTCTATTGTGCATCAGTTGTATGGGTAATAGGGGGTAAAGCAGGATATGAAACGGATCGTAAGTATTAGTTTGGGATCTTCGAAGCGTGATCACCAGGCTACTACGAATTTTGGTGGGCAGGATTTCTCAATTGAACGAATTGGGACAGATGGTGATAAAGATAAAGCCATACAGCTTATTCGTGAACTTGATGGCAAGGTAGATGCCTTTGGCATGGGTGGAACGGATTTATATGTATATGCTGGTAATAAACGTTATATATTTAGAGAGTCAGCACAAATTGCTGCCGCAGCTAAGAAAACACCTATTGTTGACGGTAGTGGTATCAAAAATACTCTGGAACGGCGAGTTGTTCAGTATTTAGCTGAGCAGGGCGGGGTAACTTTTAAAAATAAATCGGTATTAGTAGTTTGTGCAGTTGATCGATTTGGTTTGGCTGAAGAATTGGTAGCGGCAGGTAGTAAAGCGATATTTGGTGATTTACTATTTGGCCTAGGTCTGCCAATTCCCATTCGTAGTCTAGATAGTTTGGCAATGCTCGCCCGGGTAATTGCACCTATCATAACCAAATTGCCTGTTAGTCTGTTTTATCCTACAGGCGATAGTCAAACAGAAACAAAATCGCGCTTTAGTCGATATTTTCAGGAAGCTGAGATTGTCGCTGGTGATTTTCATTTTATTCGCAGATATATGCCGGCTAGATTAGATGGTAAGTTGATTATAACAAATACTGTGACTAAGGAAGATGAAAAGTTGCTGCAAGGACGTGGTGTAGCAACATTAATCACTACTACACCAGAAATTGGTGGACGTTCATTTGGCACTAATATACTAGAGGGTGTACTCATAACTTTGTCAGGAAAAAGGCCAGAAGAACTGACTGCATTTGATTATGAACGTATTTTGGATGAAATAAATATTATGCCGCGCATTAAGCGGCTGTCTTAGTGAAAGGGGAGCATTTGTGTGGAAAGATTTGCCTTCGTTTTACATCCGCTCATTGCTAAAGATGTTAGCCGAAAGTTTCCATTTACCAAAAATTGGCCAGATGGTTTAGTTGAAGGGGTTCTCAAATATATTCCCCCATTTAAGACTTCGCATATTACGGGCATACAGTCAAGCTTGTCAGAGGGCGAGGGTTGGTTCGTCACCTGTCCTTTAACATCTAGGCAAATGGTTGAGATGCCTGAGCAATATGTGGTGAATAAAATTATCAAAGCAGGAAAGGTAGCGGAAAAATTAGGCGCAAAAATATTGGGGCTTGGTGCATTTACTTCAATTGTAGGTGATGCTGGTATCACGATTGCCAAGAACTTAAATATTGCTGTAACTACTGGGAATAGTTATACAGTTGCCACTGCTCTTGAAGGTACAAGGCAAGCGGCAACAATAATGGGTATTGATTTACAGCGGGCTAATGTGTTAGTCTTGGGGGCTACTGGCTCGATTGGGGCAGCTTGCGCGCAAATTTTGGCACGAGAAGTACGATATTTGACGCTAGCAGCGCGTAATGAAGAAAAACTGGAAAAACTTGCTGAACAAATTTTGCGAAAAAGTGGATTAGCTGTTAAAGTAACTGCTAATACTAAATCTGCGTTAAAATCCGCAGATATTATTATTGCTGTAACAAGTGCGGTAGATAGTATTATTGAACCTGAAGATTTAAAATCTGGGGCTATTGTATGTGATGTGGCACGGCCACGTAATGTTTCTCGTCGCGTAGCTGAAATGCGTAATGATATATTAGTGATTGAAGGCGGTGTAGTTGAGGTGCCAGGTGATGTTAAATTCGGGCTAAACTTTGGTTTTCCGGATGGTACAGCTTATGCCTGCATGGCTGAAACAATGATTTTGTCTTTAGAGGGCCGATATGAGAATTTCACACTAGGCCGAGACTTGACGGTAAAACAAGTTGAAACAATTGAAAAGCTTGCTACAAAACACGGTTTTAAGTTAGCAGGTTTTCGCAGTTTTGAAAAGGCTATCACAGCAGAGGAGATTGCAGCGATTAAAGCGAATGTTAATGTTGATTGTGATAGACAAAGGAGGGGAATAAGTTAGAAAATATTGACAAAGTATACTTTTATACCTATAATTAAGTGCATAATAAGCAGGTTGTTAACCTGCTGATGAAAGTGTCAAGTTCTTCACTTGACACTATTTATATTGCCTCATGGCCTTATATTTAGTATATTTGTTATGTTAAGACTAGAGAATTGTAATTTTGTTAATAGATATTTAAAAACAGGCTCTAGGATTAGTGTCAAAAAGGATTACTATAGAATATCGTAATGTAGAAAATTGATAATAAAATTTAAAGGAGATTAGAATCTAATGGCTGAAAAACAATTTATCCTCACTGCTGAAGGATTGAAAAAGATAGAGCAGAAATTTGATCATCTAAAATCAGTGCGCCGTCGGGAAGTAGCGGAAAGAATTAAACAAGCGATTGAATTTGGTGATATCAGTGAGAATTCTGAATATGAAGATGCAAAAAATGAACAAGCTTTTATTGAGGGCGAAATTATAACCTTGGAAAAAATGCTGAGAAACAGCAAGTTGATTGATGAGGATGAAATTGGAACTGATGTTGTATCCATCGGTGCTATTGTTGTCTTAAAGGACTTAGAGTTTGGAGATGAACTTGAATATACTATCGTTGGTTCTGCAGAAGCCGATCCAGTTGAACTTAAAATTTCTAATGAATCACCTGTTGGTCAAGCTATTTTAGGGCAAAAAGTAGGCAGTATTGTTGAGGTCAATGTTCCTGCCGGTATTTTAAAATACGAAGTCTTAGAAATAAGAAGAGTTAGAAATTAAACGCAATTATTTAAGTTTATAAAATGTTAAACAAGCATGCTTGGGAAAATATACAGAAATGGAGACACAGAAGGACGCTTTTAAATAGTCTCTAAAATGAACGAGTTAGGAGAGAACGTATAAATGACGGAAGTAACTACGCAAGAAAGTCAGAAACATGAAGATTTAAATGAGCTTATGCGCGTGCGGCGTGAGAAAATGGCAGCAATAGAAGCAAAAGGAATTGAACCGTTTGCTCGTAAATATGATGTTACCCATCATGCCAGTGATATAGTTACCAATTTTGAAAAACTTGAAGGACAATCTGTACAGTTAGCTGGACGGATTATGGCATTACGTGGTCATGGGAAAACTAGTTTTGTTAATATAATGGATATGTCTGGTCGTGTACAGGCCTATTTTCGCCAGGATGCTATCGGAGAAAATCAATATGAAAACTTCAAACTCCTTGATATTGGTGATTTAATCGGTATTGAGGGGGTTGTTTTTAAAACCCAGCGTGGTGAAATGAGTGTAAAAGTAAGCAGTTTCGAAATTATGGCTAAATCTCTTAGACCTCTTCCGGAAAAATGGCATGGTTTAAAAGATGTAGAGACACGTTATCGTCAGCGTTATCTTGATTTGATTGTTAACCCTGAAGTTAGAAATACCTTCGTGGCGCGTAGTAAGATTATAAAATCATTACGACGTATATTAGATGAGCGTGATTATTTAGAAGTTGAGACGCCTATGATGCACCCCATTGCAGGTGGTGCGGCAGCTCGCCCCTTTACTACTCATCATAATGCCTTAGATATGAATTTATATATGAGGATAGCGCCTGAACTCTATCTGAAAAGATTGATTGTTGGTGGATTTGAACGAGTATATGAAGTTGGGCGTGTATTTAGAAATGAAGGTATTTCCATTCGTCATAATCCTGAGTTTACTATTGTGGAATTGTATCAGGCATATGCAGATTATCAGGATCTTATGCGCTTGACTGAAGATGTGGTATCAGGCATTGCGCAAGAAGTTCTCGGTACTACTCAGGTTACTTATCAGGGGCAGGAAATTAATTTTGCACCACCTTGGAATAGAATCACGATGCCTGAAGCTGTTAAGAAATATACTAATGTTGATTTTGATACTGTTACAACAGTTGAAGAGGCTAGGGCTATTGCTGATCACCTAGGTGTTAAATATGAGAAGAAACATGGTATTGGAGGCATTTTAAATAATATCTTTGAAGACAAGGTTGAAGAACATTTAATTCAACCGACATTTATTATTGGTCACCCTACTGAAATTTCACCTTTAGCAAAGCGTAATAAGGATAATCCTGAAATTACTGATCGTTTTGAAGTCTTTGTCTTTGGAAGGGAGCTAGCAAATGGCTTTTCCGAATTAAATGATCCGATTGATCAAGAGGGACGCTTCAATTCTCAAGTGGAACAGAGAGAGTCAGGTGATATTGAGGCTCATATGATGGATCATGATTATATTAATGCTTTAGAATTCGGATTGCCACCAACAGGTGGACTTGGGATTGGCATTGATCGCTTAGTCATGTTCTTCACAGATAGCTACTCAATTAGAGATGTTCTTCTGTTTCCCCATATGAGACATAAAGAATAAAATACTGCAGATTGAAAAAAGGGGAGCGATTAGCGCCCCTTTTTTGTATAAAAGATCAGAGCGGATATGTTTAAAATGACTCTTATTGTATTGACAACAATATGTCGGTATGATAATATAATAAACGCACTATAAAAGTGCTAAAGCAAGTAAGTAATAAGCAAAAACAAAAATATATATTGACATGTTAAGTGTGATCTGATAATATATATAAATGTCGGTGGTCGAAAGCCTCCACAAGATCAGTTGGTAATGACAAGGTGTTCTTTGAAAACTAAACAATGTAAGTGAAGTTAAAATAAGCCAGATGTGCGGTACTCGTTTGAGTACAAAACAGTTGGTTCGCGCAAGTGAACACAACACAAACAAGTTTTTTAAAGAGCCATCAAGGTTCTCTAATA